>Ga0136591_1000021_pt1 | contig 80253 bp, 74 predicted proteins | sample AntRauMFilla3767_FD_104929 | JGI IMG/M metagenome (GOLD analysis project Ga0136591, IMG submission 104929) | Saline lake microbial communities from Rauer Islands, Antarctica - Metagenome Filla 3 #767 | ecosystem: Environmental > Aquatic > Non-marine Saline and Alkaline > Saline | place...
AAGCATAAGCCCGCATTTTTTGCTGGTCAGCAACCGGATGATGGGTTAGATTGCGCGCTTTATCCTCTGCTTATTTTAGGTAGGTGCGCACGCATGAAATTTCGCTTCCCTGTCGTCGTTGTTGATGAAGATTTTCGTTCTGAAAACATTTCCGGTTCCGGTATTCGTGATCTGGCCGAGGCCATCGGCAAGGAAGGCATGGAGGTCGTGGGTTACACCAGCTATGGCGATCTGACTGCTTTTGCTCAACAGGCCAGTCGTGCCTCCTGTTTTATAGTTTCCATAGATGATGAAGAATTTGGCGATCACGGCGAAGAAGGTGTGGATAAAGCACTGGATCAGATTGGTCGTTTTATTCGCGAAGTGCGTAAGCGCAATGAAGAAATCCCTATCTTTTTGTATGGTGAAACCCGTACCTCCCGGCATATCCCCAATTCCATTCTGCGCGAGCTGCATGGCTTTATTCACATGTTTGAAGATACGCCGGAATTCGTTGCCCGGCATATCATCTTGAAGCCAAAAAATACCTGGAAGCTCTGGCACCGCCTTTCTTTAATGCCTTGATGGATTACGCCAGTGATTCTTCCTACTCTTGGCATTGCCCTGGGCATTCCGGGGGTGTGGCCTTTCTGAAAAGTCCTGTGGGTCAGATGTTCCACCAGTTTTTTGGTGAGAATATGCTGCGTGCCGATGTCTGCAATGCGGTGGATGAATTGGGTCAGCTACTGGATCACACCGGGCCAGTGGCCGACAGTGAGCATAATGCCGCACGTATTTTTGGCTGTGACCATCTGTTTTTTGTTACCAACGGCACCTCTACTTCCAATAAGGTGGTCTGGCACTCCACAGTAGCACCGGGCGATGTGGTAGTGGTGGATCGCAACTGTCACAAATCCATTTTGCATTCCATTATCATGACCGGGGCGATTCCGGTTTTCCTGATGCCCACGCGGAATCATTATGGCATTATCGGCCCGATTCCCAAGAGTGAATTCACTGCCGAGGCACTGGAAAAGAAAATTGCCGAGAACCCCTTTGCCCGCAATGCAGTCAACAAAAAGCCGCGTATCCTGACTATTACCCAGTCCACCTATGACGGGATTTTGTATAACGTGGAAGAAATCAAGAAGGTGCTGGGTAACCGCATTGATACCCTGCATTTTGATGAGGCCTGGTTGCCCCATGCGGCTTTTCATGAGTTTTATGAAAACATGCATGCCATTGCTGATGATCGTCCACGTTCCGAAGAAACTCTGGTCTTTGCCACTCAGTCCACCCACAAGTTGCTGGCGGGCCTCTCCCAAGCTTCCCAGATCCTGGTGCAAGACAGCAAAACCCGTAAGCTGGATCGGCATCGCTTCAATGAATCCTACTTGATGCATTCTTCCACCAGCCCCCAGTACGCGATTATTGCCTCCTGCGATGTAGCGGCAGCCATGATGGAAGAACCCGGTGGCCGTGCGCTGGTCGAGGAATCCATTCATGAAGCCATTGATTTTCGCCGTGCCATGCGCAAGGTGGATGAAGAGTTTGGTGCCGAAGACTGGTGGTTCCAGGTCTGGGGACCCGATCAGCTGACCGAAGGCGAAGGTATTGGTGATCGGGATGACTGGGTGATTCATTCCGGCGACACCTGGCACGGTTTTGGAGATATAGAAACCGGCTTCAATATGCTTGACCCCATCAAATCCACCATCATCACGCCAGGGCTGGATGTGGATGGCAAATTTGATGAGCAGGGTATACCCGCTGCTATTGTCAGCAAGTATCTGGCTGAACATGGCATCATCATTGAAAAAACCGGGCTCTATTCCTTCTTTATCATGTTCACCATTGGCATCACCAAAGGCCGTTGGAACTCCATGGTGACTGAACTGCAGCAGTTTAAGGATGATTATGACCGCAATCGCCCTCTGTGGCGGGTAATGCCGGAGTTTGTTAGCAAACACCCTCAGTACGAGAAAACCGGCTTGCGGGATCTTTGTGATGTGATTCATCAGGTGTATCGTGAATATGATCTGGCCCGGATCACGACCGATATGTACCTGTCAAAAATTGAACCGGCCATGCTGCCGGCCGATGCCTGGGCAAAAATGGCACACCGCCAGATCGAACGCTGCCCGATTGATGAACTGGAAGGCCGAATTACCGCCATGCTGGTGACCCCTTATCCGCCCGGAATTCCTCTGCTCATCCCCGGTGAGCGGTTTAATGCCAGCATCCTGCGGTATCTGGAGTTTGTTCGGGATTTCAACCAACGCTTCCCTGGTTTTGAAACCGATGTGCATGGTCTGGTGCATGAGGAAATCAATGGGGTGGAAGGCTACTTTATTGATGTGGTGAAAGAGAACTAACAGTCAGTTCTTTGTTGGATCAAAAAAACCATCAGGCCATGCCGGATGGTTTTTTAAGTCAACTAGAGTGAGTGTCCATGAGGGCATGCCATGTCTTCCCTAACTATAGGCTGGTGATGTAAAAATACTCTATATTGATGTTTTTTATTTCATCGTACTTCAGTACCACACGATCCCCTTTGACTTCATAAAAGCGCTCATCCGGTGGCTGCTGACTACTTTCTTGATCAGCTATAATTCTTCTCCTGAATACATCACTCAGAACCAGCCGATCCAATTGCCCGTCACGAGTTAAATAGAAGTCTTCCAGAAATCCATAATAAAGGTAGGAGCCATCCTGCAAGTCCTGCAGACATGAAAGCTTAATAATCTGAGCATTATGGGTCTGGGATAACTTGCCTTTCAGCTCATAGTACCAGGGGGTATCAAAGGAGAAGGCTGAATTTTTATATGGATTCATTCTAAACATGGCAGCCTGCGCTCCTTTCCCCAGAAAAAAGGGAGCAGAGTAAGCAGACAGAAAGTAAAAGGTAACCAAAGGCACACTTTCCACCAGCTCTTCCAGCCCCCCTTGTGATAGCGAAGAGCCAGTAAGCAGTTTGATTACAAGTTCATAATTGACTGTATAGCCTAGCCAGGAGGCAGCCGTGATCAGCAGCAGGTGGATGAGTATTGAAAAGAACAAAGCCATTGCCGATGAAACATCAAACGGTTTTCTTTCTATGGCTGTATTTTCTTTTCTATCGTAGGCGTTAAGAAAAATAAACCCAGGAATAATGAGGGCCAGCAGCAAAAATGCAGAAAGTGCAATGTTCATGCAGGCTGGGAATTTTGCTCTTCTGGGTTATGGCGAGACACACGGTAACGTTTACCGTTGGATAGCTGGATGTCCATTTCTTCTTCACTTGTGGACAAGAAGCGGCGCAGAGCTTCACGGCCCTGTTTGTCTTTGCGGACTTTTTTTGCCAACTCACCCATCAGTGCTTTCATTTCTTTCACCAAATAGTCTTCAATTAGTGTCCTATTAATGCTACTCCACACTAATTCCCCCCGCAAGGAAGGTTTTGTTACTACGCTGCTGTCCCAAGCAGTTGCACCAGCCCTATAGCATTTCAGATGATTACAGCCGACAGAGTAAGGTGCACGGTCAGGTAGAAAATTCCACTTATCATTGCGATTTTTTTTTGAGGGATTAACACCGGAACCCTTCCCTGGGCTCTGGTAGACATCAAATAATACGCAGCTCTTTAAGTTTCTGGAAGAGGCTTTGCACTGCGGTGTCGGCTTCCAGATTCAGAGGAGTATCCAATCCACTGATCTGGGCTTGCAGGTCGGGCTGATCCGAGGCGCTGGCGGTCAGCAGCAGAAAACCTTTGTTAAGCAGCAGTTGTTCCAGGGCTGGTTGATGGCGGGCCAGGCCAGTGCTGAGCTCTTCTTCATTCAGCAGCAGTGGCAGGCGTCCGCGATCAAACAGCAGGCGTTCCAGTTGCTGCAGGAGTTCGCGCCTCAGGCTGGCATCACCGCCGCTGAGTTCGATTTTCGCGGGTTGCTGTCCCAGGCGTGCTGTGCGCTCTTCTAGAGTGACGGCTTGTTTGCTGATGCCGTGGCTGGCAGCATCTTCTCCGGCCTTCTGGATCATACCGGCAGCCGCTGTGGCCTGGTTGAAGCGATCAATCAGAATAAAGCTTCCTGTCCCCGGCAATTCAGCATAGGCATCAGCAGTCAGAGGTTTTTCCAGCTGAATTTCCACCCGTGCAATTTCATTGAGTTCCAGGCTGGCAGTGGGCTGGCGCTCCAGCGTATTCACCTGGGTTTTGTAGTGCAAGGCAGTGACCTGAGCATTCACCTGGTTAGGGCCCAGCTTCAATAGGTAGGTTTTTCCAGGCACCAGAGGTTCTTCGGCCATCCAGACCAGTTCGGCTTCAAAGTGTTCCAGAACCTGAGGCTCTTCACCAGTTCGTACCAACAGATCTCCGCGGGAAATATCAATTTCATCTTCCAGCGTCAGAGTGATAGCCATGGGCGCATAGGCCGCTTCCAGCTCACCCTCGTAGGTGACAATAGATTGAACACGACTGGTTTTACCGGAAGGCAACACGGTAATTGAATCACCGGGTTTAACCTCTCCAGACGCCAGGGTGCCGCAATAGCCCCGGAAGTTCAGGTTGGGGCGGTTGACGTACTGCACCGGAAAACGCAGTGGCTGGTGGCGGGTATCGGCCTGGGTGTCCACGTTTTCCAGCAGTTCCATCAGAGGCTGGCCGCTGTACCAGTCCATTGCTTCAGAAGGTGTGACGACATTGTCGCCATTAAGAGCGGACAGAGGCACAAAATGCACTTCGGGTAGATTCAGGCTTGCCGTAAACTTCAGATAATCGTCGCGAATCTGGTTGAAGGTTTCTTCACTGTAATCCACCAGATCCATCTTGTTAATGGCCACCACCAGATGCTTGATGCCCAGCAGGGATACCAGATAAGTATGGCGGCAGGTTTGCACCTGAACCCCTTTGCGCGCATCAATCAGGATGATCGCCAGCTCACAGTTAGAAGCACCGGTGACCATGTTGCGGGTGTACTGTTCATGGCCGGGGGTATCGGCAATAATGAATTTTCGCCGCGTGGTGGAAAAATAACGGTAGGCGACATCAATGGTGATGCCCTGCTCACGTTCCGCCTGAAGACCATCCACCAGCAAAGCCAGATCGATGGCTTCCCCGGTGGTGCCGCTGGTTTTGCTGTCTTTCTCCAGAGCTTCCAACTGGTCTTCATAAATCATTTTACTGTCATGCAGCAGACGACCAATCAGGGTGGATTTGCCATCATCCACGCTGCCACAGGTTAAAAGGCGCAACAGTTGCTTGTCTTCATGCTGCTTGAGGTAAGCATGAATGTCTTCAGCTATTAGTTCTGACTGGTGGCTCATTAGAAATAGCCCTCCATTTTTTTCTGTTCCATGGAACCACGCGAATCCTTGTCGATCATGCGGCCCTGGCGTTCGGAAGTTGTGGTCAGCAGCATTTCCTGAATAATGTCCGGCAGGGTAGCGGCTTCGGATTCAATGGCACCTGTCAAGGGATAGCATCCCAGGGTGCGGAAACGCACGGACTTTATCTGGGGCTTTTCGCCGTCTTCCAGAGGCAGGCGTTCATCATCCACCATAATCCAGGTGCCACCGCGCTCAACCACCGGGCGCTCAGCTGCATAATAGAGAGGCACAATGGGTAGGTTTTCCAGCCAGATGTACTGCCAGATATCCAGTTCTGTCCAGTTGGACAGGGGAAAAACACGAATGCTTTCACCCTTTTTGACCTGGGTGTTGTAGGTGTTCCAAAGCTCGGGGCGCTGGTTTTTCGGGTCCCAGCGGTGGTTTTTATCGCGGAAAGAAAAAATACGCTCCTTGGCACGGGATTTTTCCTCATCCCGGCGGGCACCACCAAAAGCAGCATCAAAGCCATACTTGTCCAGGGCCTGTTTGAGGCTCTGGGTTTTCATGATGTCGGTATGCAGGGCTGAGCCGTGAACCATCGGGTTGATGTTCATATCCACCCCTTCCTGATTGATATGCACCAGCAACTCCATGCCCGCTTCTTTGGCCATGCGGTTGCGAAATTCAATCATTTCCCGGAATTTCCAGGTGGTATCCACGTGCAATAGTGGAAAAGGGGGAGTACCCGGTGCAAAAGCCTTGCGTGCCAGGTGCAGCATCACGGTAGAATCCTTGCCGACCGAATAAAGCATGACCGGATTATCAAAACTGGCGGCCACTTCACGGATAATATGGATGCTTTCCGCTTCCAGTTGTTTAAGATGGGTAAGCCGCTCAGGGGCTGGCTGGGGCATGGGATAGACTCCTGTTGATTCTGATTGGCAGCAGTATGCCTTGAGTTGAATCAAACCAAAAAGAATATCTGGGAATTTTGTAATAGCTTTAAAGGATATGGGGTGTCTTGGTTTGGTTATATCAAAATGATAATTGAGTATTTTATGTTATAAAGAAGAGGCGTTACTCTTGCCGACAATCGTTTCTGAAAAGCTGCTTTGACTCGATCTTGTTGATCAGGACACGTAAATACTTCCCTGTAAGCTCTGACAACAACTTCCTGTTGTTGACAGCCTGATCATTCAAGATGCTCGCCGCAGCCAGCCAGTCATCAAAATTTTTTAGAAGGTGGTGTTAGTCCATGTACACGTATAACCAAGTCGATCAGCAACTGGTAGATGACCGGGTTGCCCAGTACCGTGATCAAACGCGGCGTTTTCTGGCGGGTGAGTTGCCGGAGGAAGAATTTCTGGCTCTGCGCCTGATGAACGGCCTTTATATTCAGCGTCAGGCACCCATGTTACGGGTGGCGATCCCTTACGGGACTTTTTCCTCCGAGCAGATGCGGACTTTTGCGCACATCTCGCGCACCTGGGACAAGGGTTACGCGCACTTCACCACCCGTACCAACCTTCAGTTCAACTGGCCCAAGTTGGAAGAGGTGCCGGATATTCTGGCTGAACTGGCCAAGGTACAAATGCACGCCATTCAAACATCGGGTAACTGCATCCGTAATACCACCACCGATCCTCTGGCTGGCGTTGCAGCGGATGAAGTGGACGATCCGCGTCCCTGGTGTGAACTGATTCGTCAGTGGTCAACCTTGCACCCTGAATTTGCCTATCTGCCGCGTAAATTCAAGATTGCCGTCAGTGGCGGCCCCCGCGATCGGGCTTCAGCGCGGGTGCATGATATCGGCCTGGAGCTGGTACGCAATTCAGCGGGCGAGCTGGGCTTTAAGGTGCTGGTGGGCGGCGGTCTGGGTCGCACGCCTTTTATCGGCAAGGAAATCCGGGACTTTCTGGAGCCTGAAGAGCTGTTCAGTTATCTGGAAGCTATCTTGAGGATCTACAACCTTAAAGGTCGTCGGGACAACAAATACAAAGCGAGAATCAAGATTCTGGTTGCGGCTCAGGGTATCGAAGAATTTCGTCGTCTGGTCGAAGAAGAATGGCAGCACCTCAAAGGAGGCGAACTGCGTCTGACCCAGGAGCGTATTGATGAAATCAAGGGGCACTTCCAGCCGTTTGACTATGATGCCCAGGCGGCTGATGACCGGACCCTGCAGCAGGCATTGGATCAGAATGAAGACTTTTCCGTTTGGTATCGGCAGAACACCCAGGCCCATAAAGTGCCGGGGTATCGCGTGGTTCATCTGTCCCTGAAACCGCTGCTGGGTGCGCCCGGTGATATTACTCATCAGCAGATGGATACTGTCGCTGATCTGGCGGATGCTTTCAGTTTCGGGGAAATTCGCTCGACCCAGGATCAGAATCTGGTGTTGACGGACGTGCAGCAAAAAGACTTGTTCGCTCTTTGGCAACGTTTGCAGGATGCCAACCTGGCCAGAGCCAATATCAACACCCTGACGGATATGATTGTCTGCCCCGGTTTTGATTTCTGTAATCTGGCCAATGCCCGCACCCTGAATATTGCTGATGAAATCAACCAGGCTTTTGAAGACCTGGATTATCTGCACGATCTGGGGGATATTCAACTGAATATGTCCGGCTGTATTAATGCCTGTGCCCACCACCATATCGGGCATATCGGCATTCTGGGTGTCGATAAAAAAGGCGAGGACTGGTATCAGATTACCCTGGGCGGGAATGCCACTGAAAATGCCAAACTGGGCAAGGTTTTGGGCAAGGCCGTTCCCGCTGAAGAAGTTCCCGCTACTCTGCGAATCCTGCTGGAAACCTATGTGGATCTTCGCGAAGAAGGGGAAAGCTTCCTTCAGGCTTATGAAAGACTCGGTATGGAACCCTTCAAGAAAGCGGTTTATCAGCCAGCCTGAAAAAACGTTTTCGACTTTGCCTCCAGGCGATCAGCAGCAGCGGGATAATAATCATGCTGCTGCCGATCACAAACCAGAGATCAGGCACTTCAGTAAACAAAATCCAGCCCAGTGCTACAGCCCAGATCAGGCCGGTGTATTCAGCACTGGTGACTTGGCTGGCTTCCACCTGTTGATAAGCCAGTAGTACAGTAATGTTGTAGCCCAGAATGAAAATGGAAGAAGCCAGGGCGTAGCCCAGTAACTCCGGATTCCAGCCACCCCCCTCCCACCAGGCCAGCAAGGCTGAAGTGGGCAGAATCAACAGATAACCCAGGAGCAGCTTGTGAACCGTGCTCTGGGATCTGGGTAGCTTGCGAACCAGAAGAGCACTCAGTGCCAGAGAAAAAGCGGCACCTAAAGCAGCCATCGCCGCCCAGTTGACCTCAACCGGCCGCAAAATTACCAGAATGCCCAGAAAGCCACTGATCACTGCAATCAGGCTAAGGGGCGTCAGCTTTTCTCCAAAAATCATCACTGAAAGCACTAGAACCACCAGTGGTGCCGCGTAAAAAATGGCATTGGCTGTCGCCAGCGGCAGGTGTATCAACGCCAACACCATGCAGAGAATACCGCCCAGATGAATGTGGGCTCTTAGTAAATGCACTTTCCACCCTGCAAACAACTGCTGACGATTGACCTGTTGGCTTAAGGGCAGCAACAAAAGCACTGTGATCAGGCAGCGTAGAAAAGCAAACTGGAAAAGCGGAGTGCCTGGTTCCAGAAGTTTGATTACGACATCCGACAAGATTGCCAGGGCGTTGCCCAGAATCAATAAAAGAATGGCACTGTTGATGGTTTTTCCTGACATTTTTGGCTCTTTTACTAAGTGTGAACTGCCAGCTATTCTAGGAGAGGGGATGTATCTGATAAAATGATGTTTTTTCAATCATCATTAGAAAATTAGATAATGAAACTGCCCCCTTTGAAATCCTTGCCTGTGTTTGAGGCTGTTGCCCGTCTGAACAGTTTTTCTAAAGCTGCCCAGGAACTGGCCATTACCCAGAGTGCCGTCAGTCATCAGATCAAGCAGTTGGAGAGCTATCTGGGAGAACCTCTGTTTTTACGCAGTGGTCGGCAATTGCAGTTGACCGAGGAAGGTCGGCAGTACCAGGAGGCAGTGACTTCCGTTTTGCTGGAGTTGGAAAATGCCAGTGAGCGGCTTTTGGGACAGGAGAAATCCCACCTGCGTTTGAGTGTCTACAGCTCCTTTGCTGTGCGTTGGCTGGTGCCGCGTCTGCCGGAACTGCAGCAATCCTGCCCTCAGCTGGAACTGTCTTTGGAGATGACCGGGGAAAATCCGGTGCTTTCGGATCGGGTAGCCGACTGTTTTATTACCATTCAAAAAACCTCGGCCGCTTTTGATTATGAGCTTTTATACGAAGAGCAGCTTTTCCCGGTGGTTAGCCAGGAGTATTGGCACCGCATGCAAAGGGAGTTGCAACTGGATTCTGAGGAAACCCGGTTGAGTATTGAAGACCTGATTCGCTATCCGTTTTTGTCCACTCACAGTATTTATCAGCGTACAGCCGGTGACTGGCAGGCCTGGTTTGCCGTTCTGGATGAGCCACTACCGGCTCGTGCCAAGCTTCAGCATTTCAGTCACATGCTGCTCGCGCTGGAAGCCGCACGCTTTCATCAGGGCATTGCCTTAACCAATGACTATATGCTCAGTAACCAAAAGGACAGCGGTGACTTTGTTCGCCTGCCTTGCCACGCAGTGGCTACTGGTGATCATTTTTACTTTGCCTGGAAGCAAGCTCGACGCCAGGAAGCAGGCATTCAGCTACTCAGACGCTGGTTGGTTAGCCAGGCTGTTACGACTGGTTTGCTACGCTGAGCCATATATTCATAATTGATCTATAAAAAGCTCTACTTAGTCTTTTTTGTTTTTCTTACGAGCCGGTAAACTGCTCGGCAAAGAAACTTTAGATGAGGAGAGCGACCCTATGCCCCTGCTACGTAATCGCCAGGCTGTGGAAGGTGATACCTGGCACTTTTTGAAAATTGATTCGGAAAGTGAACAGCTTCCAGCCCAGCCCTGGGCTGAAGCAGTGGTTCTGCCTGCCGCTAAACTGGCGGAAATGAATGAAGCTGAACTCCAGGCAGTCAGCCAACTGGGCGCTTTGCTGACGACAGAAGAAGACCATGAATTACTTTTGCCCTGGCTGGAACGTTTGGAACTGATTGCGATTGAATTTCCTGTTTTCCGCGATGGTCGTGGCTTCAGTCAGGCCCGTTTGCTGCGCCGGGCAGGGTTCCGTGGGGAACTTCGTGCGGTAGGGGATGTGGCCCGTGATCGCCTGGGCTATCTGGAGCGCTGCGGATTTGATGCTTTTGAAATTGCAGAAGAACGTTTCAGCCCGGAAGACCTGAAGGCTTTCTCTGAAATCAGTGTCAGCTACCAACCCTCCGGTGATCAAATTGTTGTGACTGCTTGAAAAGATCCGAACGGTGAATAATTTTAGTGCAAGGTGTTGCTTGTGCAGACAGAGCTTACATGGACGTATTCACGCGTCCTGACACAAGCAGATACCTTGTACGCTGCCTAAATTTTGAGGTACCCCTATGTCCCTTGATGCCTTTCTGGAACCTGATGCCAAGCAGGAAGTTGAACCTTTGGATGCTGCCTTGCAGATCAAGCTGGATGAAGTGGTTGCGCGGCTGCAAGAAGCCTGGCAGGAATATGGCGAAGCTCTGACCTTTGCCAACAGCCTGGGAGCGGAAGATGCCCTTTTGACGGGCCTGATTGCCCAGCATCAGCCGGAAATTGCCCAGTTTGTTCTGGATACAGGCCGTTTGCCCGAAGCTACCCTGACGCTGCTTGACGAGGTTCGCAGCCGCTGGCCGCAAATTAATATCCAGGTATTTTATCCCGATGCCGGTAAATTGCAGGATTTTGTCAACCTTGAAGGAGTGAATGCCTTTTACCGTTCCCAGGAGCTGCGCAAAGCCTGCTGTGGTGTTCGCAAGGTCGAGCCTTTGCAGCGGGCGCTGGCTGACAAAAAAGCCTGGATGACCGGTCTGCGCCGTGAACAGTCGGTTACCCGCGATCAACTGGAATACCGCCAGTGGGATGAAGGCAATGGTCTGCAAAAACTCAGTCCCCTGTATGACTGGACTGAAGCTGAACTCTGGCAGGCGATCAAGGCGTTGAAGTTGCCTTATAACGCCTTGCATGACCAGGGTTATCCCAGTATTGGTTGTGCTCCCTGTACTCGGCCTGTGCAGCCCGGTGCTGATCCGCGTTCAGGGCGTTGGTGGTGGGAAGATCCTGAAACCCGTGAGTGTGGTTTGCACAAATAAACAGCTCCATCCGTCAAGAACGAGGCCGACCTTGGACTATTTACCCCTATTTTTTAATCTGCAAGGCCGCTCGGTACTCTTGATCGGTGGTGGCGATGTCGGGCTGCGCAAAGCCCGCCTGCTGGTGCGTGCCGGTGCCCGGATTGCCCTGGTGTCCCATGAGGTTCACCCTGAGCTTGAAGAGCTGCTTCAGGCGCACCAGGGGCAGGTGTTGGGCCGGGATTATTCTGCTGACTGGCTGCAAGACCAGGCTGTGGTGATTGCCGCGACTGATGATCAGGCTTTGAATAAGCGGATACACGCTGATTGTGTCGCCCGTAACCTGCCCGTTAATGTGGTTGATACTCCTTCCCTGTGCACCTTTGTATTCCCCGCTATTGTGGATCGTTCTCCGGTGGTGATTGGCATTACTTCCAGCGGCAAGGCACCTGTGCTGGCGCGCTTGCTCAGAGCCAAACTGGAGACTTGGATTCCTACCCGCTACAGCGATCTAGGCCAGCTGGCTGCCCGCTTTCGGGACTCAGTCAAGAAACGTTTCAGCAATATCAATCAAAGACGCAAATTCTGGGAAAATGCCTTTCAGGGCACGGTCGCCGAGCGGGTCTTTAACGGCCAGATGCAGGAGGCAGAACGTCTGCTGCAAGAACAGTTGGAAGCCTCGGATACTTCAGAGCAGGTGGGAGAAGTTTATCTGGTCGGGGCCGGGCCGGGTGACCCTGAACTTTTGACCTTCAAGGCCCTGCGTCTGATGCAGCAGGCCGATGTAGTGCTTTATGACCGTCTGGTCTCCAAGGAAGTGCTGGATCTCTGCCGCCGTGATGCCGAGATGATTTATGTCGGTAAAAAACGCGATAACCATGCTGTACCCCAGCCGGACATCAATCGCCTGCTGGTAGAACAGGCCAAAGCAGGGCATCGGGTGGTGCGCTTGAAGGGCGGTGACCCTTTTGTATTCGGTCGTGGCGGTGAAGAGTTGGAAGAACTCAAAAAGTCAGGCGTGCCTTTTCAGGTGGTGCCAGGCATTACCGCTGCCAATGCCTGTTCAGCCTATGCCGGTATTCCTCTCACTCATCGCGATTATGCCCAGTCCGTGAAAATGGTGACGGGTCAGCTTAAAAACCGCACCAGTGAGCTGAATTTTGCAGAAATGGCCCACCCCAATCAAACCCTGGTTTTCTACATGGGCCTGCATACCCTGGAGTTGATCGTTCAGGGCCTGCTGGAAAATGGCAAACCCCCCGAAACATTAATTGCCCTGATTTCCCAGGGCAGTACGCCGGAACAGCAGGTTGTGACCGGCACCCTCGCCGATATTGTGCAACAGCAGGAAAAAGCCCAGTTACCCGCTCCGGCCATCATCATCGTGGGGGAAGTGGTTGAACTCCAGCCGCAATTGGCCTGGTTCAACACTTAATAAGGTCCCTAGATTAACTATTGCATGCTTGCCAAAATGACACCTTAACTATACCATTCGGTCTTAACTTTACCGATTGGTATTTTTTTGGAGTCCGTTCATGCCTGACAAGCCTCGCCGTAGAAATAATTCACGCAATGCCATTCTGGATGCCGCCCAGCGGGTTGCCGTGGAAAAGGGGGCCAATAAGGTCAGCCTGGACTCGGTTGCCAAGGAAGCGGGCCTGACCAAGGGTGGTGTGCTTTACAACTTCTCTGGTAAAGATGCCTTGATCAGTGGTCTGCTGGAGCGTTTGCTAAAAAACTACACTCCAATGACGGATGCCAATCGTGAGGAGTTGCAGGGCCAGGAGAATCCCACCCTGCGCTCCATCATCCGAGTGATTCAGCAGCTACAGCAGCTGGACAATAATATCCCCATGGCCATTCTGGCCGCCGCAGCCGAGAACCTTGAGCTTTTGCAGCCTTTGCGTGAAGAAATGGCTTTGCGTCATCAGCAAATTCGCGACGAGGCAACCGACCCGGATCATGCTTCTCTGCTTTGGGCTGCCGGTGAGGGCATGATGCTGCTGGATATGCTCAATCTCCTTCCCTTTGATAAGGCCAAAAAATCCAGCTTGATGGATCGCCTGGAAAAGCTGGCTGCGGAGTTGAACTCATGAAACAGCTGAGTTTTTTAAGTGGATTGTTTCTGGTGGGTTTATTGAGTGGCTGCTCTCCCAGTGAAGCGCAAACTTCTGAACAACACTCAGTGTCCAGCGTACGGGTGGAAACCCTGGGTGATGAAATGTCGGCTGCGAGCCGGCGCTTTGTGGGTCGGGTGGATGCGGTCAGTAATGTCGACCTTTCCTTTCAGGTTGGGGGGCGTTTGCTGGAATTGCCGGTTCAACAGGGGCGTTTGCTGCCCAAGGGCAGTCTTCTGGCCCGATTGGACCCGGCGGATTACCAACTGGCGCTGGAGCAGGCTGAAGTTCGCCTGAGGCAAGCTCAACGGGATTTGCAACGCAAGCAGACACTTCTTACGCATAACTCGGTTCCCCGTGCCGTGGTTGATGAAGCCGAAGACCAGCTGCGTCTGGCCCAGCTGGCAGTGGATTCGGCCCAGCGCAATCTTTCCTATACCCGTATTGATGCACCCTTTGATCTTCTGGTGACTCGTCGTCTGGCAGATGCTTATGTCAATCTGCAGCCTGGAGTTCCGGTGGTCAGGGTTCAGGATGTCACAGAATTTCGTGTGCATATCAGTGTGCCGGAAGATCTGGTGCGCCTGGTCAGCAATCCCGAGCAGGTCAAAGCCGTACTGCTTTTGCCGGGCAATCAGCAGCAGCGTTTACCTCTGGAGTATCGTGAGCACGCCACCGAACCGGATGAAGTCATTCAGACTTACCAGGTCACCTTTGGTTTTGAACGCCCCGAGAATTTGAATCTCTTGCCGGGTATGACGGCAACCGTGGTCATCACTGCCCAGTCTTCACAACTGACTCCGGATCACCTGGAGCTTCCCATGTCAGCGATCAATACCGCCGAAGACGGCAGCTTCTATGTCTGGATTTTTAATCCTGAATCTGGTGAAGTTCAGCCGCGTTCTGTGGAAGTGGGAAAACTGGTGGATGATCGGGTCGAGTTGTTGTCCGGTGCAAAAGCCGGAGAGCAGGTCGTCACTGCCGGAAGCTCACGCTTGCATGAAGGGATGCGGGTGCGTCCTTTCAGTCAGTTTTAAGGGGCCTTGAACATGGATATTGCACGTCTTTCCATTGAACGGCCAATTAACACCTGGCTGTTGATTTTACTTTGTTTTCTGGGTGGCATCTGGGCTTTGATGACGCTTTCCCGCCTGGAAGATCCGGCCTTTACCATCAAGCAGGCTCTGGTGGTGACTCCCTATCCGGGAGCCACAGCCATGGAGGTGGAAAAGGAAGTCACTGAGTTGATGGAATCCTCCATTCAGCAGCTTCCGCAGTTGCGTAGGATTGAATCCCGCTCCCTGCCCGGTCTCTCGGAAATTACCGTAGAGATCAAGGATACCTACAAGGGTGATGAAATTCCCCAAATCTGGGATGAACTGCGTCGCCAGGTTAATGATGCACAAGGAGATCTGCCCCCCGGTTCGCGCGCTTCACAGGTGGTGGATGATTTCGGGGATGTCTTCGGTATTTTTTATGCGGTAACCGCCGAGGGTTACAGTGATGATGAAATTCGCGATCTGGCGCGCTTTCTGCGCCGGGAATTGCTGACGGTACCCGGCGTTGCCAAGGTTTCCACGCAAGGGGAACCGGAAGAGAAAATTTATGTTGAAGTCTCGCATGAAAAGCTTATACGCCTGGGCCTGCCCATCACTCAGTTGCTGAACACCCTGCAAGCCGAAAACTCGGTGGAAGAGGGGGGTGAAATCCGGGTTGGGGATCAAAGTGTACGCGTTGTGCCCAAGCCCGGCTTGGGTTCTCTGGCCAGTCTGGAAACCCTGAGAGTCGGGCGGCCGGGAACAACCGAGCAGATCAGCCTGATTGATATTGCCGAAATCAAACGCCAGGCTACCGAAACACCCGGCCAACTGATTCGGTACAATGGTGAGCCTGCTTTTACTCTGGCTGTTGCCGGTATTGCCGATACTAATATCGTTAAAGTCGGCGAAGCTGTGGATGCTCACCTGGCTTCCCTGGATTCGCGTATTCCCCTGGGTGTGCAATTACACCCCATTTACGAGCAGCACCAGGTCGTGGATGAGGCAATTGATAGCTTCATGATCAATCTGGCCATGTCAGTTGCCATCGTAATCGGTGTGCTCTGTATTTTTATGGGCTGGCGCGTCGGCATCGTGGTCGGTATGACCCTGCTGCTGACTGTTCTGGGCACCACCTTTTTTATGCGTCTCTTTCATATTGAGATGGAGCGCATTTCTTTGGGGGCCTTGATTATTGCCATGGGTATGCTGGTGGATAATGCCATCGTGGTGGCTGAGGGCATGTTGATCAATATGCAAAAACGCCTGACTTCCCAGCAGGCGGCCAGTGATGCTGTGGCACGCACCCAAATTCCCCTGCTGGGTGCCACCGTGATAGGCATCATGGCTTTTGCGGGAATTGGTCTTTCGCCCGATGCCACAGGTGAGTTTCTCTTTTCCCTGTTTGCGGTGATTGGTATCTCCCTGCTCTTGAGTTGGGTGCTGGCTGTTACGGTGACGCCTTTGCTGGGGCATTACCTGCTCAAGGTCAAGCCGGCAAAGGATTCGGAGGATCTCTATTCCGGTCGTATCTATCGCCTTTATTCCCAAATTTTGAATCAGGCTTTGACGCACAAGGGTAAAACAGTCAGCTTTTTGCTGGTGCTGACCTTGAGCAGCTATGCCGGTTTTGGTTGGGTCAAGCAGGCTTTCTTTCCCGACTCCAATACACCGCTTTTTTACATCAATTACCAGCTGCCCCAGGGAAGTGATATTCGTGCTACCGCAAGGGATATCCAGGTGATTGAGCAGCGTGTCCTGGATAAAGAGGGCGTGGAAAATGTAGCCAGCTTTATCGGCCAGGGTGCCAGCCGTTTTATGCTGACCTATCAGCCGCATCAGCCGGATAGCTCTTATGCCCAGATGATCGTTCGGGTGGAAGATCGTAAGCTGATTAATGGCCTGGCGGAAGAACTGCGCGAAGAGTTACGCAGAGATTTCCCCAATGCCCAGATTTACACGCAACGCCTGGTTTTTGGTCCCGGCGGTGGGGCGAAGTTACAGGCTCGTTTTTCCGGGTCGGATACCCAGGTTCTGCGTGAGCTTGGAGAACAGGCACTCCAGATCATGCAGCAGGAAGATAAGGTGACGGATGTCCGGCATAACTGGCGGGAGCAGGAGCTGACCCTGTCACCGATTTTCAATGAAGAAAGAGCACGCTATGCCGGAATTAGCCGTCAGGATCTGGCAGAAACCCTGAAGTTTTCCACTACCGGTATTCAGGCAGGCAGCTATCGTGAAGGGGTGGAACGTCTGCCCATTATTGGTCGCCCACCAGAAGACGAGCGCCTGGATGCCCAGCGTTTGAACGACCGTCTGATCTGGAGCTCCATGGAAAAAGCCTATGTGCCCCTGACCCAGGTGGTGTCCGGTTTTGAACTGGTTCCTGAAGAAGCCAGAATCCATCGCCGTGACCGGGTGCGCACCCTGACCGTGGAAGCCGACCCTGTAGCCGGCTATACAGCTGCTGCAGCTCTGAGTCTGATTCGTGCGGATATTGAAGCTTTGCCACTTCCTGAAGGCTATAAACTGGAGTGGGGCGGGGAACATGAAAATTCAGCTGAAGCCCAGGCCTCTCTGGGGGCGCAGTTACCCTTGAGCTTTCTGGTGATGCTGGTGATTTCAGTTCTTTTGTTTGGCCGCTTAGGTCAACCCCTGGTGATCTGGCTGGTGGTTCCCATGTCGGCAACGGGTGTGGTTTTGGGTTTATTGATCAGTGGCTTACCTTTCAGCTTTACTGCCTTGCTGGGTTTTTTGAGTCTTTCCGGCATGTTGATGAAAAATGCCATAGTGCTTGTGGATGAAATTGACTATCAGTTGATGCAGATCAATGATCGTCGCCAGGCCTTGCTGGAAGCGAGTGTCAGCCGTTTAAGACCGGTGTTTCTGGCTGCGATAACCACTATTCTGGGAATGTTGCCTTTACTCTTTGATGCTTTCTTTGCCAGTATGGCAGTGACTATTATGGCGGGTCTGGCATTTGCCACACTGCTAACACTGGTCGCCGTTCCCGTACTCCATGCTTTGCTGTTGCCGGGAAGACAATCAACCTCTTGACCAGCCGATAAAAACAATGAACAGCATGCAAGAACGCAGTTGGTGGTTAAAAAACAAACCGGGTTTCAAAAAGCTGGAGAAATTGCTTTCCGCCAGTTTTGACGGCCTGACCGAAGAAAGCTACTGGCAAACGCACAAGAACTTGCTGGACTCTTTTGATTGGCAGCTCTGGCAAAAAGACGAAGCTTTGCTTTTTGCCAGAGAAACAGTTCAGGAAGAACAAACCGGCTACCTGCAATTACTTTCTCTGCGGGGTGAAAGTTTACAGGTGCTGGAGGAAAGCCAGCCGAACCCTCCTTCTTTCTGGTGGGATTTGCCCGATTCGGAGCTGCGTGAGTATTTGCACAAACGTCTGGATGTTTGCTCACTGGAAGCTGTGATCAGCGTTGAAGAAGAGCGTTGGCTTTTGGCCTGCCGGGATTCCGAGCAAAAAATCCGTGTGCGTTTGGAAGTGGTGCATCGTGAAGTGTTTCGCCTGGATGCAGAAGAAACTCCACGGCATCATCAAACCTTCATCACCTGTAAACCATTACGCGGCTATGAAAAATCAGCAGACCAGGCTCTGGCCTGCCTGCATCGACTGCTGGGCGATCCGGCCAACCCCGAGAGCCCCGAATATTTGTTGTCTTTAACCGGCCTGCAACCTGAGAAAGCCCTGTTGCCCAGCCCTTTGCCCCTGCACCCGAACACCCCGACCGAAACAGCTTTGCGCGAAGCCGCCGATCGACTTTTTGCCCAGGCCAGACGCTATGAAGCCGGATTGCTGTTTGATGTCGATACCGAATTTTTGCACCAGTATCGGGTCAACCTCAGACGCATACGCTCCATTTTCAGCCTGCTCAAGGCAGCTTTGCCCGAGGATGTCTGGCAGGAACTTAAACCACGCCTGTCCGAGCTTTCCAAAAGCACCAACACCCTGAGGGATTTGGATGTTTTTCTGCTGGAACGCAGCGAGTTTCTGGCGATGTTGCCGGAAGCCTTCAGACCGGGTCTGGAAAAACTTTTTCACAAGGTGGAAGAAGAAAGACGCCTGGCCCACCAGCAACTGGCCAGTCAGTTTCTTTCTGCCGACTATGAAAAAAACTGTCAGTGGCTGGAGGCTTTTTTTGCCGAGCCACCTTTGCTGGCCACCCCTCTGGCCGTCATGCCAGTAAAAAAGGTGGCCGGTCAGAAAATCTGGAAACGTTACCGTAAAATTTGCAAAGCAGGCCAAAAAGTTACATCGAAAACACCGGATGATGAGATCCACCAGCTGCGCATTCAGTGTAAAAAACTGCGTTATCTGCTGGATTTTTTCGCTTCCCTTTATCCGCCCAAGCAGCACAAACGGCATGTCAAAACTCTGAAACGTCTGCAGACTATCCTGGGTAACTTTAACGACTATACTGTGCAGCAGGAATTTCTTCTGGAACGCTTGGAAAAAGACACCACCAGCGAACTGGATGCGGCTCTGCACGGTTTGATCACCATCCTTTATCAGCAACAGCTGGAAGAAAGAAGCAAAGTGATGCAAGCTCTTAATGACTTTTCTGCCCAGCGTGTGCATGCTGATTTCAAGACCAGCTATAAAAAACAATAACCGGAGTTGTTCATGAAAACCCTGGCAATTTACAGTATGAAAGGGGGCGTGGGTAAAACGGCCACCTCGGTCAACCTGGCCTACTGGGCTGCCCAGTCCGGCATGAAAACCCTGTTGATTGACCTTGACCCTCAGGGGGCTTCTTCCTTTTATTTCCGCATCAAGCCGGCCAAAAAAAACTGGGGTAAACGCTTTTTCAAGGCTTATGAAAACCTGCTGAAACAGATCAAAGCCAGTGACTATGAAAACCTGGATATTATCCCTGCCCATATGAGCTTCAGGAATTTTGATGTCATTCTGGATGGTTTGAATAAACGCAAAAGCCGTTTACAGAAAATCCTCAAGGGCATGAAAAAAGAATACGATCTGGTCATCCTGGATTGCCCGCCCAGCATCGGTCATCTTTCCGAGTCGATATTTATTGCCTCAGACCGGCTGTTGGTTCCGGTGATACCCACCACGCTTTCCGAACGAACCTTTGCCCAGCTGCTGGATTTTTTCAAACAGGAAGGCTACTCGAAAAAGAAAATTCTGCCATTCTTTTCTCTGGTACAAAACCAGAAATCCATGCATAAAAACACCCAGGACAACCTGCGCCAGAGCCACCCCAACTTTTTGAAGACCGTGATTCCCTTTTCTGCGGACGTGGAAAACATGGGTGAACACCGCGCCCCGGTGGACCAGTTCGCCCGCAGCAAACCGGCCAACACCGCTTATCGGGATCTCTGGCAGGAAGTGTCACATCACCTGACCTGATGGTCGAATCAATTTTCAGGATAGATCCATGTTGAGTAAACCCGTACTGACCCTTGAAGAAGCCAATAAAATGATCAAGGCGGCCCGCACAGAAGCTGAAAAAGAAGGCTGGAATGTCAGTATTGCTATCGTAGATGATGGTGGCCATTTGTTGGCACTGGAACGCATGGATGGCTGCGCTCCCTTCACGGTCTATGCGGCTCAGCAGAAAGCCAAAACATCTGCCATTGGTCGCAAAGAAACCCGTGATTTCGAGCAAATAATCAACAATGGACGCCCTGCTTTTTTATCCATTCCAGAAATTCAGGGCATCCTTGAAGGGGGTGTACCCCTGGTCGTTGACGGTCAAGTTGTCGCCGCCATCGGTGTGTCCGGCGTGAAATCCGAACAGGATGCCCAAGTCGCCAAAGCGGGAATAGCTGTGATTTAGCTTTCTTTATGATCATCCAGCAAATGGTGGGTCTCAAACCCCATAATCAGTGATCCCCAGCGCTTGCCATCAACAAACAAGGGAATGGAGAGATCATTGAGGATCTCGCCGGTATCCCGGATGAAGGTTTGCAGCAGGAAGGGGTTGTCATGGGTGCAGCGGCGTTGTTCGGGGCGGGTATCAAAGAAGATACGGCGGTTGCGACTTTTGGCATTGTCCACTGAGAAATCGCCCGTGATGGGGTGTGAGACTTTACTGTGGTGGACAGGCAGGTAGCCGTTACGATCAATGGCCACTGCATAGATGAACTCAGGGTGAGCCTGGATGAAACCGTCAAACAGGGGTTGCAGTGTGGATTCCACTTTCTTGGTGTAGCCAGTGAGGTATTGGGCCGGTTTCTGGTCCGGATTGATGCGCTGGTAATTCTGATCAAAGAGGTTCAGGCCCTGGTCATGGAGGTTTTTCAACGCCTGCTGGGTTTGCTCGGCCCATTGGTAGCCCAGTTGGGTCATCTTCTCAAAGCCACCAAAACCGATGATGAAACGGGACAGGAGTTCCTGGGTGCTTTCTGTGGCCAGTTCCAGTTCAAAGGAGTACTCACGGGACTGATCCATGTCCTCTTTCACCGAGACCGAGAGTTCGGTAATACTGGTGACATGCTCATGGGTTTCGCGGTTGGTGTAGGAAAGCTCGTCAATGGCCGCTGAAATGGTGGTCAGTTGTTGGCTCATCTGTTCAAACCCGGCGACCAGACTGATGAACTGATCATTGGTTTTACTCATGAAGCTTTCGGTTTCTTCAACATTGCTGCGGATGCCCTGCGCACCGGATTCGGTCTGCTCCACCAATTGGGTCATTTGGCTGATGTTGGTGTGTATCTGCTGGGTGGCTTCACTGACTTTGTGAGCCAGGTTGCGTACTTCATCGGCAACCACAGCAAAGCCACGCCCGGCATCACCGGCACGGGCGGCTTCAATGGAAGCATTCAGGGCCAGCAGGTTGGTCTGTTCGGAAAAGTCTTCCACCAGGTTGAGGATTTCACGGATATTGGTGGAGTTTTTGCTGAGGGTAGTGACGGTTTCCTGGAAGCCCTTGACCAGATTGTCCACGTCCTTGATCTGCTGTACCGCACCCTGTAGCTCCTGGCTGGACTGGTGGATTTCGCCCATGTTGTTGGTGGTCTGTTCACTGATATGGGTGGTGTTGGAGGCAATTTCATCCACAGCTTGGGTCGCCTGCTGGCTGGATTCCAGAATTTGTTGAGCTTGTAGCTCCTGACTGGTTGAAGAGTTGCTGGCCTGGGCAACAATTTTTTGCAGTCGGGCTGCACTCAAAGCCACCTTGACCGAGTGGTTTCTGGCTTCGCTGATCATTTGTTTGAGCTGGCCGGAAAACTCATTGTAGCTTTGCGCCAGAATCGAGATTTCATCGTAGGTGTAGTCGGGCAGGGTGGCGGAAATATCACCGTTCTTGTCCTTGATGGCTTGCAAAACCTGGGTGATTTCACGAATGGGTTTCAGAAAGAGCTGGCGCATGAAGAAAATGGTGAAAATGCCCAACCCCAGGGCGAAGAGGCTGCTGAGTCCCAGTAACCACCAGAAGCTGTCCAGGCTAGCCTGCAGTGATTGAGGGTCGGCATTGGCGGCTATGTCTTCCTGAAGGCGCTTTAGATAAGTGGCTGCCAGCCCCACCAGAACGGCGTGCGGCAGTAGCAATACCACGACATTGCCAATGATTTTACGAGTCAGGGTGTACCAGAAAGTTTTTTCGATACTTCGATAAAGGCTCATGGCTTTAGCTCTTATTGTTTTTCAGGATTGAGCAACACGAGCTAATATGACACTTTTAAGATGTGTTATGAATACCTTTGAGACTAAAGAGGGAGAAGCACTTCCTTGTGCTGGTTGAATTTTTGCCAGGAATTACTCCTGTGAAGATTTGGCTTGCGGAACGCCGGGGAGAATCAGGTTCAGAACGATGCCCACCACGGCAGCCAGGCCAACCCCCTGCAACATGAAAGCACCGCCACCGATTTGCATGCCCCCGATGCCAAATACCAGGATCAGTGAAGCAATACAGAGGTTGCGCGGCGCAGTGAGTTCCAGATGAGCGCGGGTCAGGGTATTCATACCCACTACGGCAATGGAACCAAATAGCAGGGTCATGATGCCGCCCATCACCGGAGACGGTATGGTTTGTAATAGAGCGCCCAGTTTTCCGGCAAAGGCCAGCAGAATGGCAATGATTGCCGCCCAGACCATGATTTTCGGGTTGAAGCTGCGGGTCAGCATCACTGCACCTGTAACTTCTGAATAGGTAGTGTTGGGTGGGCCACCAAACACAGCAGCAACCGAGGTGGCCAGACCATCCCCCAGTAGAGTGCGCTGCAGGCCGGGTTTTTTGATGTAGTTCTTGCCGGTAATCTGGCCGATGGCCACCATGTCGCCCAGGTGTTCTATGGCTGGAGCCAGAGCAACCGGCAGCATGAACAGAACCGCTTGCCAGTGAAACTCAGGGAAGACAAAAGCGGGAGTAGCCACCCACGCTGAATCACGGATAGGATCAAAGTCCACCATTCCCAGAAGCAGGGCAAACAGGTAGCCAACCAGCACACCACCCAGAATGGAAACCAGCCGGTAGAAACCACGACCAAACACCGCCAGCCCCAATGTTGTCAGGAGGGCGGTCATGGAAACAAAGAGTGCCTGTGCATAAGGGAAGAGTTCTGCACTGCCATCCCCGGTTTTACCCAAAGCCATATTGACGGCGACGGGGGCCAGGGCCAGACCGATGACCATGATCACCGGCCCAACCACTATGGCAGGTAGAATACGCTGCAGTGAGTTGGCACCGTAAATGCGAACGATCTGACTGAGAATAATATAGGCAAAACCTGCAGCCATCAGGCCGGACAAGGTAGCCGGTATTCCCCACTGCTGAACACTGACTTGAACAGGGGCAATAAAGGCAAAGGAGCTGGCCAGGAATACTGGAACCGAAACGCGGGTTACTGAATGAAAAACCAGAGTCCCCAGGCCTGCTGTAAAGAGAGCAACACTGGGATCAAGTCCGGTCAGCAGTGGCACCAGAACCAGAGCACCAAAAGCCACAAACAGCATCTGTCCACCGGAGAGGATGGTTTTGGCATTCAAAAAACCGGGGAATTCATTGGAAGTGGTCATGCCGGGTTCCTTTATTAACGTGTGCCGAAAATCTTATCGCCTGCATCACCCAGACCGGGAAGAATATAGCCCTGTTCGTTGAGGCGCTCATCCAGTGAAGCGGTGTAGATATCCACATCCGGGTGAGCCTTTTGAACCTTTTCCACGCCCTCAGGTGCGGCGACCAGAACCAGTGCTTTGATGCTGGTGCAGCCATGCTTTTTCAGCATATCCAGAGTGGCAACCATGGAGCCGCCGGTTGCCAGCATGGGGTCGATCACCAGGCCAATACGTTCATCCAGATTGCCGGCAAACTTTTCAAAATAGGAAACCGGCTGCAAGGTTTCTTCGTCACGGTAGAGGCCCACCACACTGACCTTGGCGCTGGGCACCAGGCGCAAAACACCATCCAGCATACCAATTCCGGCACGCAGAATCGGCACGACAGTGATTTTTTTACCTTTCAGGCGTTTTACTGCTATGCCGTCACCACTCCAGCTGGTGATGGTTTCCTTTTCCAGTTCCAGGTCACGCGTGGCTTCATAAGTCAGAAGATTGCCCAGTTCATTGGTCAGCTCACGAAAGCTTTTGGTGCTGATGTGTTCGGCACGCATTAAACCCAATTTATGCTGAACCAGGGGGTGATCAATAATATGCAGACTCATGGTGACCTCTTTGGCTGGATGACAGAAGACTAAAGTAGAAAGCATTATCCCGATTAAGGCGGGGAAGGACAATCCTGATTGACTGCCATAAATGGCATGCTCGGATGTCATTTATGGCGGTTAAAGTTGGGCGAGTGAAAGCCCTGATAAGAGCCAGTGTTTTTTTATTGTATTTTAAATCAGTGCTTTAGGTTGTTTTTATAAGTCTGGCACAAGCTTTGCAATATCCATGGTATCCACCTGATAACAGGAAAACCAAGGAGTTGATATGAGCGAAGAGATTGATTTTGAAACCCTGAACCCCATTCTTTCATTGGTTCTTATCCTGGTCAGCCTGTTGATGGGTATTTTTCCTGCCCTGGTACAGCTTGGACTTCTGGTGAGTTGAACCCTTTCAGACCCTGGTCAGTGCTTGGCTGATCACTTGCCCAAAGCAGGATTCTTTCCTGCTTTGGGCTTTTTTTTGCCGGATGAATCCGCTTTAATGACATTTTTGACACTAAGGCAACAAGTCATGGCGGAAATCCGGAACTGGACTCAAGCGGAAATGAATTCGTTGCTGGATGCCATCAGTGAGCCTGCAGCGCTTCTTTCTACGGATTATCAAATCAAGGCGGCCAATCGCGCTTATTACCAGACTTATGGCAGTACCCCGGGGATTTTGGGCCGCCACTGTTATGAAGTGTCTCACGGCTTTGATCAACCCTGTGATCTGGCTGGTGAATCCTGCCCTTTGAAGCTCTGTCTGCAAACCCGGCAAAAACAGCGGGTTCTGCATCAGCATCAAACCCCCTTGGGTGAAGAGCATGTTGATGTGGAGATGAGTCCGATACATAACCAGCATGGGGATCTAATTGCTTTTCTGGAAATCCTGCATCTGGTTAAGGAAGCCAAGCCCCGTGCAGCAGGAGGCGGTCTGATCGGTCGTTCTTCAGCTTTCAACAAGATGTTGGCCTTGATGCGTCGGGCGGCTCCCAGTGAAATCACCGTGCTGCTTCTGGGTGAGACCGGCACCGGTAAAGAGCTGGTTGCACGTGCTTTGCATGATGCCAGTCCGCGTTCTGCCAAACCCTTTATTACCGTGGAGTGTTCCGGCCTGCCGGAAACCCTGTTTGAAAGTGAGCTGTTCGGGCATGAGAAGGGAGCCTTCACCGGTGCCCTGGGCCGCAAAAATGGGCTGGTGGCTGCGGCGCATGGTGGTACTCTCTTTCTGGATGAAATCGGTGAGATCCCTCTCTCCCAGCAAGTGAAGCTGCTAAGGCTGATTGAAACCGGCAGTTATCGCAGTGTTGGCGGCATGGAGCCGCAATATGCCAACTTCCGTTTGGTGTGTGCCACCCATCGTCACCTTGAAGAACAAGTAAAAACGGGTGAATTCCGAGCAGATCTTTACTATCGGATTTCGGCTTTCCCCATCCATCTTCCCAGCCTTGCCGAGCGACGCGAAGACTTACCCCTGTTGGTTGAAGCTCTATTGCAACGCCTGCCCGGTGGTGAAGGGGTTCGGGTGGCAAAATCGGCTCTGGAATGCCTGCAACGCTATGTTTTCCCTGGTAATATACGTGAGCTTCGGAATTTTCTGGAGAGAGGTATCCTTCTGGCTGACAAGGGCGTCATTGAAGCTGAGCATCTGCCGGAATTCTGCAGAGAAGTTTCAGATCCCTGTGAAGAGCAGCAAACCGCAGCATTTTTGCAGCCCGGTGCTGCGCCCCTTCCCCTCTGGGAGCTGGAAAAGCGTTATCTGCAGGAACTGACAACAAGCTACCCGGGTGATCGCAAGCAGTTGGCCCAGGAGCTGCAAATCAGCGAGCGCAGCTTATACCGAAAACTGAAGAACCTCTAAAACAGGAAACTCTGGAAGCTTTACCCTTGGTCACATAAACTATAGGCAATGTCACAGGCCATTTAAGGAATTCCTCAGTGGATGCACAGCGACGCTTAATCAGCCAGCTATTGCTGGGAAGTGCATTTTTTCCTTCTTTGTCTGCTTGTCGTTCTGATAAGCCCCTTCAGGTTGCCAGCCATATTTGGCCGGGCTATGAGTTTATGTATCTGGCCCGCAATGAAGGGCTTTTGGATACAAATAAAGTACGCTTGCAAGAAACAAAAAGTGCTTCAGATAATTTGCAAGCTTTACACTCAGGTGCAGTGCAGGCCGCAGCCCTGACTTTGGATGAACTCCTGATGGGACGCAGCCAGGGGCTGGCTCTGTCCGCTGTGCTGGTTTTCAATGTCTCGGTAGGTGCTGATCAGGTGATAGCACGCCCTGAAATCAGGCGCTTAGAAGACATTCGCGGAAAAAGGGTTGGTGCTGAAACTACGGCACTGGGCATGCTGATGCTCAGTAAAACCTTAGCAGCTGCAGGCATGACTAAGAACCAGATTGAGCTGGTACTGGTGGATGCCAATGACCCCAATGCCTGGGATACTCAGCAATTGGATGTGATGCTGACCTATGAACCCACTGCCACCCGGCTGTTAAAGTCTGGTGCTCATTCTCTTTACAGTTCCCGCGATTTCCCTGACACCATTTTTGATGTGCTGGCGGTGCGTACTGATACCATTGAACCTTTTCGTGAGAACCTGACCCACCTGCTGAAAGGGCATTTTCTGGGCCTGCAGGCTTTTCGTGAAAACCCGGTCGATACCTCCTACCGTCTGGCCCGTCGCTTGCAAGTGGACGGTCAGCAGGTTGGCGGTTTATACCGTGGTCTACAGTTGCCGGATCTGGCCGCCAATCGCAATTTTTTAACGGCTCCTGCTCAGAGGTTGAATTCTGCTGCAAAAGAAATCAATCAAATCCTGCTGCAGTCCGGGTATCTGGACAGGCCGGTCAATCTGGAACAGCTGGCGACTGCGGACTATCTGCCGCGGAGTCTGTCATGAGGCCGTGCAGGGTATTTTTATGTTTGACCGGTTTGTGGTTGCTTTTTGCCCTGCCGGTTTTGGCGGAGACCAGCACGCCTTCCGTACAGCAGAAAAAACTGGTGTTGGGTATCTTTGCTTTTCGGGATATTGAGCTAATCAAACAGCGATACCTGCCTCTGGCTGAATATCTCAGCACTGCCTTGGAAGATTACCAAGTGGAGTTGCAAGTATTACCTGAAAAACAGATATGGGATGCCTTGCAGAGGCATGAACTGGATTTTGTTCTGACCAACCCCGTCAACTATGTTGCTCTGCGTGAGCATAATGCCATGTCAGGTGCTCTGGCGACTCTGGTTACGCGCAGCGGAGACGTGTCCGTCAATGCGCTGGGTGGAGTGATGTTTCATAAACAGGGTATGCAAACCATTTTGTCCTTACAGGATCTGGAAGGTTTAAAGGTCGCGATTACCGGGAGAGAGTATCTGGGTGGTTACCTGGCACCCACAATGCAGTTGAAAGAAGCGGGGGTCAGAGCGTCCAAAATCACCTGGATCACAGTAGGGCAGCCGCATGACCGGGTTGTTGATGCAGTGCTGTCAGGTCAGGCGGATGTGGGGTTTGTGCGTACGGGCATTCTTGAGGATTTGATTGAACGAGGCAAGCTGGCCCCGGATACTTTGACACCTTTCAATTTACAGGATATGCCCGGTTTTCCTTTTCGGGTTTCTACCCGGCTTTATCCCGAATGGCCTCTGGTTTCTTTACCCCAGGTGGAGGCGCCCGTGGCGCGTAAGGTTGCCGCTGCTCTGTTGAATCTGGATGCGGAGCACCCTGCGGCCCGTTCTGCAGGCATTGCCGGTTTCAATGTCCCGGCTGACTATATGGTGATTGAAAAAGCGATGCGGCGCTTGCAGATGGCACCTTTTGATCAGCACCCCAAGGTAACCCTGGCCGATATCTGGAACACCTGGCGCTTGCAGCTGTTGGTGTTCCTGGCCGCTACAGCCCTGGTGCTGCTCTTGCTGTTTCTTCTGGTTGTACTGAATCGGCGTTTAAATATCTCCCGTTTACACCTGGAAAAAATTGCTCACTATGATTTGCTGACTGGCCTCCCTAATCGACACCTGCTTAATGAACGCTTGCAGGAAGCCCGGGGTCGAGCTCAATACCAAGAAAAAGTTTTGGCCGTTTGCTACATGGATCTGGATAATTTCAAACAGCTCAATGATCGTTTTGGCCATGTACTTGGGGATGAGCTTTTATTGCTTCTTGCTGAGCGACTGCACAAACAGATACATGAAAAGGAAACCCTTGCACGAGTCTCCGGCGATGAATTTGTTCTGCTCCTGACCGATGCTAGAGCCAGTGACCTGGAAGTGCGCCTGAACGCCCTTATGAAGGAAGTGCGCCAACCTTTGGTATTGAGTAAAACCACGGCACAGATTTCCGCCAGTTTAGGTGTAACCCTCTTCCCTTTTGACAAGGCTGATCCGGATACGTTACTGCGCCATGCGGATGAAGCCATGTACCGGGCCAAGGCTCTCGGCAAAAATCGCATTGATTACTTTGATGCGGATTTGAATTATGAGCAACAGGTTCGACAGGGGCGATTAGGGCGCTTGCGTGAAGCCCTGCTCAAGGAAGAATTGCTACTTTATTATCAGCCCAAGGTTGATTTACGCTCCCATGAAGTGATTGGTGTCGAAGCCTTGATACGCTGGAACCATCCTGAACAAGGGTTATTGCCACCTGGGGTTTTTTTACCGGATATTGACGGCAGTGAATTGGAGGCACCGCTGGGGCTCTGGGTGTTGGAAACGGCTTTAAAGCAGCTGGATGCCTGGCATCAGCAAGGACACTCGCTGGCTGTGAGTGTCAATATCAGTGCCAGCCATCTTTTGCATGAGAGTTTTTTCCCGGATCTGGAAGGCCTCTTGGAGAGCCATCCGCAATGGATGGCTTCGAAACTGGAAATTGAGGTGCTGGAAACAGCGGCACTGGGCAGTCTGGATGTAGGGCGTCAGGTGCTGGAGAAATGCCATCAACTGGGTGTTCAGGTTTCTCTGGATGACTTTGGCACAGGCTATTCCTCCCTGGCGTATTTCCGCAATCTGCCCGTGGATATCCTGAAAATTGACCAGAGTTTTGTTCGGGATATGCTGCAGGATAAAGAAGACCGCAGTATTGTGGAAAGTGTGGTGCGCCTGGCTACGGCTTTCAATCGTCAGGTCATTGCTGAAGGGGTGGAAACCTCTGAACATGCCACAGAACTACTCAAGCTGGGATGCTTTTTGGCCCAGGGGTATGGTATTGCACGCCCTATGCCCGCAGCCAGTCTGCCGGACTGGCTGGGCGAATGGCAGCAGTCGCATTAAGCCAGAGCAAATCGTCCCTGCTCTGAAGTCTGTTGATTGTGGCGTTGCAATGCCGTTGTCCAGGCCAGAGGCCGCGGTTCGACTCTGTCCGGGGTGAAGAGCTGGGCAGCCAGAGGCAAGGCATAGCAGCGCTCTCCGCGTTGCGGCTGCCAGCTGTTGTACTCGGCATGGCTGATACCGGCTTCCCAGAGATCCTCGCTGCGCCAACCGTCAGCTTCCAGCTCCAGGCGCACTTCAGCCCCAATCAGGTTAACTGCTTTGATAATCAAGGGCAGATGCGCGCGGTGATCGGGTTTTTGTGCCAGAGTGATTTCATGCGAGCGCAGGTACAGCTGGCCGGATTCAGGGCTGAAGCCTTCAGGGAAGGCAACCCAGGCGTCATCCTGTTGCAGCTGCTGGCCTAAAGCCGTGCCCTGAAACACATTAACCTGACCCAAAAAGTCGTAGACAAAACGGTTGGCAGGCTGGTGATAAAGGTCTTCCGGTGTGGCTTCCTGCTCAATCTGTCCCTGACTCATCACAACTACTCTGTCCGAGACTTCCAGGGCTTCTTCCTGATCATGGGTAACAAAAACACTGGTGAATCCCAGCTCATCGTGCAGATCACGCAGCCAGCGACGCAGTTCTTTGCGAACGCGGGCATCCAGTGCACCAAAAGGCTCATCCAGCAACAAGACACGAGGCTGCATTGCCAAAGCACGGGCCAAGGCAACCCTTTGTTTCTGACCGCCGGATAACTGGGCGGGATAGCGATCGGCCAGATGACTCAGCTCAATCTTGTCCAGCAGTTCGGCTACCTGCTTTTTGATCTCGGCTTTGGAGGGGCGCTTGCCCGAAGGCTGAACATCCAGCCCGAAGGCAATATTATCGGCAACCGTCATGTGACGAAACAAGGCATAATTCTGGAATACAAAGCCAACCTTGCGATCCCGAACATGCAGGTTGGTGACCTCTTTGTCACTGAACAGGATCTTACCCGAATCCGAGGTTTCCAGACCGGCAATAATCCGCAAAAGCGTGGTCTTGCCCGAGCCGGAAGGCCCGAGAAGACCCACCATTTCACCTTCCTGGATAGTAAGATCCAAGGGCTTGATGGCCTGAAAGTCACCAAAAGTTTTGCTGACGTTTTGAATTTGAATACTCATAAGCTCACCCGATCAAGTCGCTAAATATGGGAGGGGCAGGTTGCTGCTTTTCAGGCTGTCTACAACAGGAAGTTGTGGCCAGAGCTTACACGGATGTATTCACGCGTCCTGAAAAGCGGCTGCCTGCGCCTCTGAATCTTTCTTTGCCAAGCAACACCTCGCCTGCTATTAGCAAGTGCTTAAGTAGAGGCACGGTGTTGCCGCCATTCCAGCAGGGTTTTGACCAACAGGGTGACCAGGGCCAGGCTGGCAAGAAGCGCCGCGCTGGTAAAAGCCCCCACCAGGTTGTAGTCCTGATACAAAAGCTCAACATGCAGGGGCAGGGTATTGGTTTGTCCACGGATGTTGCCGGAGACTACGGCCACAGCACCAAACTCACCCACGGCGCGGGCATTGGTGAGCACCACCCCGTAAAGAAGAGCCCACTGGATATTGGGAAGCGTTACCCGACGAAACATCTGCCACCCATTGGCACCCAGACTGACGGCGGCTTCTTCTTCGGACGAACCCTGCTGCTGCATGAGCGGAATCAGTTCACGAGCCACAAAAGGGCAGGTGATAAAGACTGTCACCAGGACAATGCCCGGCCAAGCAAACATCAGTTGTAAGTCATGCTCCAGCATCCAGCTTCCAAGCCAGCCATTACTGCCATAGAGCAGCAGATATAAAAGACCGGCAACTACCGGGGAAACGGCAAAAGGAATGTCAATCATGGTGATTAACAGCTTGCGACCCGGAAATTCAAAACGGGTAACCACCCAGGCGAGGAAAACACCAAACACCAGATTGACGGGTACGGTAATGGCAGCCACCAACAGGGTCAGCCCGATGGCGTGCAGGGTATAGCGGTCGCTCAGGTTTTCCCAGAAGACACCGGCACCGGCGCTGAAGGCCTGGGCAAAAATAGCCACCAACGGCATGACCAGCAAAAGACCAATAAAGGTCAGAGCAGATAGTATCAGCAGGCGGCGCAGCCAGGGCTGATCCCCGATTCTTTGTTGATGTTTCATAGGGTACCCTTCAGCCTTTTCAGATAACGCGCCTGCCAGATGTTGACCAGAAACAGCAGACTGAGCGAGGCCATCAGAATCACCGAGGCAATGGCGCTGGCTGCGGCATAATCAAATTCCTGCAGGCGGATATAAATCATCAAGCTGGTTACTTCGCTGAGATAAGGCATATTGCCAGCAATAAAGATAATGGCGCCAAATTCACCCAGACTGCGGATAAAAGACAGGGCGATGCCGATGACCAGCGCAGGCCAGATACTGGGAAAAATCACCCGACGAAAGACTGTCCAGTCGGTTGCACCCAGGCTGAGTGCGGCTTCTTCATCACCGGAGTTCAAATCCTCCATGACCGGCTGCACATTGCGTACCACAAAGGGCAGACTGGTGAAGAGCATGGCGACCAGTATGCCAATGGGGTTGTAAGCCACTTCAATGCCGATTTTGGCCAGCCACTCTCCATACCAGCCACCTGAAGCAAACAGGGTCGCCAGAGTGATACCGGCAACGGCAGTAGGTAAGGCAAAGGGCAGATCCACCAGAGCATCAATCAGACGTTTTCCCGGAAAGCTGTAACGCACCAGAACCCAGGCCAGCAGCAAACCTATAATGCCATTGGCCAGAGAAGCACCCAGCGCCATGAGCAACGTCACCCGGTAAGAAGCTACAACACGGGGATCGGTAATGACTGACCAGTAGTCCGCCCAGCTCATGCCGGAGGTTTGTACCAGAAGGCCGGTCAGGGGCAAGAGCAGGATCAGGCTGATAAACAGCAATGAGATCCCCAGGCTCAAGGCAAAGCCCGGCAGAACCTGTCTGCCGGTTACTTTGAAAGGGTTGCGAATCAGGCTGGCACTGGACATGATCTTTCCTTAGCGACGCTGCAGCTGATCCAGCTTGCCGCCACTGGCAAAGTGTTCTTTCATGGCCTTGTCCCAGTTGCCAGCAATTTCCTTGATGCCCAGCAACTTCAACTCGGGGAAGCGATCAGCAAATTCAGCACTGACTTCCTTGTCATAAACACGGTAATTGAAACCAGCCAACAGGCGTTGGGCTTCTTTGCTGTAGAGGTGCTCCAGATATTCCTGTGCCAGTTCCTGATTGCCATTACGCTTGGCATAGCGATCCACAACAGCTACCGGAAATTCGGCCAGAAAGCTGATTTTGGGAACCACGATTTCAAATTCACGTTCTGGGAAAGCTTTGATAATGCCCTGGATTTCGGACTCAAAAGTCAGCAAAGCATCGCCCATCTTGCGTTCTACAAAAGAGTTGGTCGCACCACGACCGCCGGTATCAAATACGGCAACCTGCCCCAGCCAGCCTTTCATGAAGGAATCAATGGCTTCCTGGTCATCCCCCCAGGTTTGCTGGGCAAATCCCAGAGCAGCCAGGTAGGAATAACGACCATTACCTGATGTTTTGGGGTTGGGAATAACCAGAGAAACCTCTTCGCGGGTCAGATCATCCCAGTTCTGGATATTCTTGGGGTTGCCCTTGCGAACCAGAAAAGCCATGGTTGAGTAATAGGGTGAGCTGGCATTGGGCAGACGCTGTTGCCAGTCTTCGGGTAACAGGTTGCCGCGTTTGTGAAGAATATTAATGTCCGTGACCTGGTTGAAGGTGACCACATCAGCCTGCAAACCCTGAATAATGGCCTGGGCCTGGCGTGAAGATCCGCCGTGCGACTGGTTGATTTCCACAGTCTCTCCGGTTTTTTCCTGCCAGTGTTCCTTGAAAAGCTCGTTGTAGCTGGCAAAAAGCTCACGGGCAATGTCATAGGAAGAATTGAGTAGGCTGGATTCAGCCAAGGCCGGTGTGGCCCCCAAAGTTAGACTGAGGCCAATAAGGGCCAGGCGGCTTTTGAGTTTGTTAAGATTAAAGGGCATGAAAAGTGTCCTGTGTTGAGTCATATTGAATGTTGCCAAGCCTAAACTCTATTTTGGGTTATAACAAGATGCCCTCTTAGACTCTTTTGTTAGATCAAGCGAACCAAAAATCAGGTAAAAAATGCACTTTCCCGTTTTGCAAAGAGACTTTTATGCCCGTCCCAGCCTGGAAGTTGCCCGGGACTTACTGGGTTGTCTGCTGGTGCGCCAACTGGATTCAGGAGAAACCCTGGCAGCGCGGATTGTTGATCTGGAAGCCTATATCGGGCAGGACGACACGGCTTGTCATGCAGCCAAAGGGCGCACACCCAGAACCGAGGTGATGTTTGGAGAGCCAGGCCATGCCTATGTCTATCTGATTTATGGTCTTCATCATCTGTTGAACCTGGTGACAGAGGAAGCGGGGCGACCCTGTGGGCTGATGCTGCGTGCTCTGGAGCCCGTCTATAACTCTGAATTGATGCGGGAAATCAGGCCCGTGAAGGGGCGCAACCTCTGCAATGGGCCAGGCAAGTTGACTCGCGCTCTGGACGTGGATCGCCAATTAAATGACTGGGATCTTTGTGCCGGTCAGCGGTTGTGGGTGGCACCTCGCCCTATGTCTCTCGATGAGTCAGTGGCGCGTGGCCCCAGGGTTGGTATTGATTATGCCGATCAGCAAGATCGCGAAGCCCCTTGGCGCTTTTGGTTGCAGGGCAACCCCTGGGTTTCTTAAACAAGGGTTAACACAGGGAAGTGGAAAGCCTACAGGATAAAAGGTATATTCATGTTCACTTTATAGAATTTTGACCATTCAATTAAATCACCACATCGGAACTGACCATGATTGCTCTTATCGTTTCCAGCGTCATCGTTGTCCTCGCTTTTGTTACGCTGTTTCTGGTTCATCACAATAAAATCAAGGAAGAGAAACGTATACAGCTGGAACGTCAGGTCAAGGAGCTGGACAGTCAGGCCAAACGTTATGAACCCTTGGTAACCAAAATCCGCCCTCATCTTCTTCCTCACGGCCTGCGTGTTGGCTTGGCCGAGCGCTGGATTCAGATTCTGCATCAACGTCAGGATCTGGGTGACAAGAGCTCCGACTTTCTGGAGCAGCTGGCCGATGCAGAGGAGCGGGTTCGGGATATCAAGGCCCAGACCAGTCCACCTGTACAGCCTATTGAAGACAAGCAAAAAGGTCAGGAGGTTCTTAACCAACTTAAAAACGTGCAATTCCTGATCATGAAGGATTATCGCGACGGCAAGTTGAGTGAAACCAAGGGCCAGCAGTTTATGACCGACCTGCGTCATGCCGCCACTCAGGTGGTGATAGAAATGAATCAGGCTCAAGCCAACGAGCAGCTGAAAAACAACAAGTATCGGGCAGCCATGATTTACTTCAACAACATCATGAAAGAGCTGAAAAAATACAAGGGGACGGATCAGACCCAGTTCCGAGAAGTACTTCATGAAACCAAGTCCGCCATTGAAAAAATCAAACCCCTGGCTCAGCAGGAGTTGAGTTCCGGCCCCAATATGCTGGCGGAAGGGATGGAAGACATGGAAGAGGAAGAAAGCTTCCAGTCGGATGTACAGAAAGCCGTTATGGCCAGTAAAGCCAAGGCTCGTAGCCAAAGGGCCTGATTGCGCGTGAGTTCCCGTTTTTACATGCCTGCTGAATGGTCAACGCACCGGCAAACCTGGATGTTGTGGCCGCAAAGAACAGATAACTGGCGTCTGGGCGCCAAACCTGCGCAAACCGCTTTTGTCCGTGTGGCTCTGGCGATTGCCCGCTTTGAGCCGGTTAGCGTCGGCGTGAATGCTGATCAATATGAGAATGCCTGCAATCGTCTGCAACACCCCAATATAAGAGTGGTGGAAATTTCCAATGATGATGCCTGGGTCAGGGATACGGGGCCTACTTTTGTGAGAAACGCTCAGGGCGAGCTGGTGGGAATGGACTGGGAGTTCAATGCCTGGGGCGGTTTGCAGGGTGGACTGTATTTTCCCTGGAAAAGGGATGATCAGGTGGCCAGCAAGATTCTGCAACTGGAAAAAATTCCCCGTATTCGCACCCAGGGCCTGATTCTGGAAGGTGGAGCCTTCCATGTTGATGGTGAGGGAACCCTGATTACCACGAAAGAATGCCTGCTGAATTCCAACCGCAATCCTCATTTGACCCAGGCTGCCATTGAGTCTGAACTGCAGCGCTATCTGGGAGTGGATCAGATCATCTGGTTACCTGAAGGCCTGTATAACGACGAAACCGATGGGCATGTCGATAACTTTTGTTGTTTTGTTCGTCCCGGAGAGGTTCTGCTGGCCTGGACGGATGATGATCAGGACCCTAATTTCAGGCGTTGTCAGGCTGCACTTGAGGTTTTGGAAAAAAGTCGTGATGCTCAAGGACGTAGCCTGATCATCCATAAACTGCTTTTGCCTTCACCTCTTTATGCAACTGCGGAAGAATGTGAAGGGGTGGATGCTGTGGAAGGTACCCAGCCACGCGATCCGGGTAGCCGTTTAGCGGGCAGCTATGTGAATTTTTTAATTGTTAATGGCGGTGTAATAGCCCCCAGCTTTGCTGTGCCTGAGGATGACCAGGCTCAAACCCTTTTGCAGCAGCTTTTCCCAGAACGCCAGGTAGTCATGCTGCCGGGGCGGGAAATTCTTCTGGGTGGAGGTAATATTCATTGCATCACCCAGCAGCAACCTTTGCCACTAGTGGATATTCAGGGTCATTAAATGCTTGTGACGGATACCAAAAAGCAGGAAATACTTCAGGCCATCAGCCAGACGCGAAGCCTGACTGATCAAGCCACTATCTTTCGGATTGAGATGGTGCATGGTAACTGCACCATGCTTTGCCCCGGTGGTGTGGATATCGAAAAAGCAGTCATCAGTGCTTTGAGTCGTTTTGGGGAAGAAAGAGTCTTGACCATCCAGCCTCAGTAATGGCCTTGTGACGGGTCTTCCTCATGCTTTTGGCAGGCTAGGCCCTGTTTTTCCATGCGGCTGATCATGCTGCGCAACAACCCCAGTTCCTGAACATCAGGTCGGGCACGGCGAAACAGGGTGTTGAGTCGGGCTAGGGACTTGTTGGATGCACCTTTCAGCATGCCACTGGCTTCCAGGGCCTTTTCCAGGTGTTGTTCAAAACCCAGAATGGCATCCAGGCCTGGGTAGTCACGCTGCTGGGCTGCCACTGGTGGTGGTTGCTCATGACTGGCCTGAAAAATCTCATAGCAAAGCAGTTGCACGGCCTGAGCCAGGTTGAGGATATTGTAATCCGGGTTGCCGGGGATACTGACCTGGTGGGTGCAAAAAGCCAGCTCCTCATTGTGCAACCCTGTGCGTTCCCGGCCAAAGACCAGGGCCACTTCTGCACTGTGGCTTTCCTGAAAGGCCTGGGCACCGGTTTGTCGAGTGGTCAGCTCGGTCAACAACTGATTTCTCAGACGGGCGCTGGCTCCAATCACCAGAGAACAATCGGCAACGGCTTCCTGCATGGACCCACAAATCCGGGCGGTGTCCAACAGGTCGCTGGCTCCAGCGGCCATGCGGGTTGCTTCTGAATCTGGATAACTGACGGGATTGACCAGGTATAGACGCTCCAATCCCATGGTCTTCATGGCTCGGGCTGCAGAGCCAATATTGCCGGGATGGAAGGTTTGCACCAGAACAATACGAATTTTGGGGAACATGGTTTTCTCGAACACTGGGGGAGAATTAACTTTCAGGTGGATTGGTGGTATCACTGGCCAGTTGCAGTTGTTGCTGCTGTAAACGCCAGGCGTAGACCTCGCGAAAGGCCAGGATGCTTTTCACATAGTCACGGGTTTCGGCATAAGTGATCTGCTCAACCCAGTGGGGGTTGGTGTCCTTGCCCAGTCGCTGTTGCCAACTGCTGGCTCGTGAAGGCCCGGCATTATAGGCTGCTGCAGCCAGTATAGGGTTGTTCTGGTAGCGCTGCATCAGCCTGGAGAGGTAGTGGACCCCGATTGGCAGGTTGTATTCAGGCTTAAGCAGATCATTTTCTGAGAGTAAGGGGGTTTGCAGGTGCTTGGAAACCTGTTGTCCGGTTGCAGGCATGATCTGCATCAAACCCAGAGCTCCAACATGGGAGCGGGCTTCCGGGTTGAAGAGGCTTTCCTTGCGGATCAGTGCCAGTACCAGAGCCAGATCCAGATTGGCTTCCTGGGCCAGAGGCCTGAGTTGATCCAGATGGGCCAGAGGGAAACGCAGTTCCAGGGCATCCTGAAAACCGGCATTATGTATGGCATTCACACTGCGGTCATACCAGCCCCAGTGTTGAGCCAGCCAGGCAGCCTGTTGCCAGGTGGCAGATGAGGCGTCAGCCAGGGTGTGGTGCCACTCCCGGCGGGCGTCTTCAACAAAACCGGTCAGGAAGAGCTCACCTGCACGCTGAATCCCCGGTTTTTCACTCAAGGCCTGCATGGGCCCGGTGCTTAAAGGGGCCGGTCGGGCATTCATCTGCGGCGGTAACCCCAGCTCTCTGGCAGCCAGAAAGCCATAATAGTTACGCACCTGGGCGAGAGACTTGAGATGTGGTTCTGCTTTTTTGGTCTGGCCATTCTGAATATAGGCTTTGCCCAGCCAGTAGCGCCATTCATTGCTTTGGCTTAAGGGTTCCGGCAACTCCTGGATTGCCGGAATCAGCTCCGGCCAGTTGCCGCGGCGTAGATGGGTACGAGCAAACCATTCTTTGCCTTCAGCAGTGCGTTGACTCTCGGGAACTTTTGCAAACAACTCCAGCGTGTTGGGTGCGTTACGCCAGGCCGCCCGGATTGCCAGGAGTTCACGCATCCTGTGGGCGGAAGTTGCTGTGAGCAGCTTTTTGTCTTCAAGTTGCTGGATGAAACGCTTGGTCTGGCTTGGATGGCTGCTGGCATGCTGTTTTAGCAAGTCATGGAGAACTTCGTTGCTCAGTTCGGGCTGGGTTTCCAGCACAGGTGTATGACCCTTGAGTGCTGCCTGAAGGTAGTTGGCTGGATTCAGACGTCCGCGCCGCCAGAAGTCCAGAAGCTGCCGCTGCTTTTCACCCAGCTGTTTACGGTAGTCCCAGGCTTTTTGGATTTTGCCTGCCCGCATGAGCTTTAATGTTCCTTGCCAATAATCATCCTGGGTGAGAAAACCCAGTTGGCTGAGAGACTGGGTTAATGGATCACAGCTGGAGGGTAGCGGCTGGTTATCACGCCAGAACTGGGCAGTGGCTTCCAGCCAGCTGAGACTCTGGCCTTTCAGGCTGCCTTCTGCCTGGAGGCGATAACATTCCAGTTGCGTATCGCTGAGCATCCGGGGACCAGCAACTAATGAGTAGGTTTCCCAGTTCTGCTCCCGACCCAATTGAGTCAGCCATTCTTCCTTGAGTTTGTCATGGAAAGCTGTGCCTTGATGGTGGCGTAAAAAAGATAAAAGCTGGTCATTATCCACCAACTGGTAGGCCAGTTGATTACGAAACAGTTGGTATTCCAGGTAAGGGGCAAGTGGGTAATTCTGCAGCACCACCAGAGTTTCGCTTAAATCCGGCAGTTGGCCTTTTTTAAGCTCCTCATAGGTTTCTATAAAAAGCTCACGTTTTTCGCGGCTGGGCTGAAAGCTGTCGGGTTGGGTGCCAAAAAAAGCTGAAGTGGTGGATATTATCGAGAAGAAAAACACAAAACTGGTTGCCAGCACAAGCAACCCCGCTTTATAACGGGGGCTTCTGGGAAAACGAAGCCGGAATACTTGCTGTGCCATTTCTAAACCTCGGTTGGATCTTACCTTAAGGTTGCATGGTAGCTAAAGCGGAAGCTCAGGAGAAGTAAAAACTGCCCGGCTTTGGCAGCCGGGCAGTCATAGCAGGTTGGTTGCTTTGGAAGGAAGCTTTAGATCAGCTCTATAGCAACAGCAGTGGCTTCACCGCCACCAATGCACAGGCTGGCAATACCTTTTTTCTTGCCTTCCTGTTGCAGGGCATGCATCAGGGTGACCAGCAGGCGTGAACCTGTGGAACCAATGGGGTGGCCCTGGGCGCAAGCGCCGCCATAGATATTGGTTTTTTCATGAGGAATACCCAGACCATCCATTGCCAGCAGGGTCACTACGGCAAAGGCCTCGTTGATTTCAAAGAGGTCCACTTCATCCAGTTTCCAGGCTGCTTTTTCCAGTACCTTCTCAATCGAGCCGATGGGGGCCAAGGTAAACTCACTGGGTTCACGCGAGTTGGTGGCATGGGCAACAATACGGGCCATAGGCTTAAGGCCGCGTTTCTCAGCTTCAGATTCACGCATCAGAACCAACGCGGAAGCACCATCGGAAATGGAGCTGGAATTGGCTGCGGTCACGGTACCGTCTTTCTTGAAAGCCGGACGCAGTGACGGAACCTTTTCAATATTGGCCTGATGAGGCTGCTCGTCGTCCTCGATTACCACATCACCTTTGCGGGATTTGACAGTGACCGGCACGGTTTCCGCTTTCAGTTTGCCTTGCTCAATGGCCGTCATGGCACGCTTTAGAGAGCTGATGGCAAAATTATCCAGAGTTTCACGGGTGTAGCCTTTGTCATCGGCCACTTCCTGGGCAAAAACACCCATCAGCTTGCCGGTGCGTGCATCTTCCAGGCCATCCAGAAACATGTGATCCTTGATTTCACCGTGACCCAAGCGATAACCACTGCGTGCTTTGGTGAGAATATGTGGGGCATTGGACATGCTCTCCATGCCGCCAGCCACCATGATGTCATTCGTGCCAGCCTTGATCAGGTCATGGGCCAGCATGACGGCTTTCATGCCCGAGCCGCAGAGTTTGTTGATGGTGGTGGCCCCGGTGGAAACGGGAATCTCGGCATTCATCATGGCCTGGCGGGCCGGACCCTGTTTGACGCCAGCAGGCAGAACACAACCCATAATGACTTCCTGAATGTCGGTTGGCTTAAGACCGGCACGACGAATGGCATCGGCAATGGCAAAGCCACCCAGCTCAGGAGCGGTCAAGCTGGAAAGTGAGCCTTGTAGGCCGCCCATGGCCGTACGTGCGCCGGATACCAGGACAATTGGATCTTGCTGCATGGAAATACCTCTAAATAGTGGATATGGATTTTGTTATGGCTATAGAGTGCCGCTTGACCTCATGAATGGCTAGGGGTAGTTTGTGACTCGTAAGTCATAAAACCAAGCAAGCGCTAGTTAACTCACATGAACTTAAACAAGAATTCAAAAAGACGCAAGGAGCTGGTGGCGATTGCCGCACGGTTGTTTTGTGACCAGGGCTACGAATCCACGACAGTTCGCATCTTGGCTGATGCCATGGGTATCAAGTCTGGCAGCCTTTTTCATCATTTCAATGATAAGCAGGAAATCCTTTTTGCGGTGATAGAGTCGGGGATGCAACATGCCATGCAGATTGCCACCCAGGCTCTGGAACATCTGGAACAGCCCAGGGATCGTCTCTATGCTCTGGCCAGAGCTCACCTTTCCACCCTTCTGGAAGACCGGGACGCCCACGTCGTTGCTATCTATGAGTGGCGCAGCCTGACGGAAGCTTCGCGTCAGGAGCTGGTCAAACTCAGGGATGCCTATGAAAGCATCTGGACTCAGGTCATTGCTGAGTGTCAGGGTGAGGGCCTGATGGCTGGAAACCAGGGCTTGCAAAGGCGCCTGGCTCTGGGGGCACTCAACTGGACCGTGCAATGGTACCGTCCTGGTGTTGGCTTGGAGCCGGATGACCTGGCTCTGGAGTTGGTTGCCATGGTCTTGCGTGAAGAGGCTTGCGAGAAATAAAAGAGTGGGGTAGGCTTGAATGAAAACCGAGCGCTTGCTCGGATAAAAAGAGGTGACTTGAGGGTCGCCTTTATTTAAAAAGATAAGTTGACGTTTACGTCAAGGTTATACAAAAACAACAAGTGACCGACCGGAGGTGACCCATGGCCGAAATCGCAGAAGCACAAGACTATGCAGCTTTTATGAAGTCTTTTCAGTTGGCAGATGTCGAGAAACAACTTCAGGGCAGCATGCAGGAGGGCTTTAACGCCTTTACCGAATGTTGTGGCCGCCATGCTCAGGGCAGCAAGGCCAATCAGCCCGCTTTGATTCATGAAGACACCCAAGGCAAGGTCACACAAATGACTTTTGCTGAGCTGGATGCTTTCTCCGGCAAGCTGGCTAACCTGATGAAAAGCCAGGGTGTTGGCAAGGGTGACCGGGTTGCTGCCATGTTGCCACGAACCCCCGATCTGCTGGCGCTGATTCTGGCAGCCTGGCGCTTGGGTGCGGTTTATCAGCCTTTGTTTACCGCCTTTGGTTATGAGGCCATTGAATATCGTCTCACCCAGGCCAAAACCAAGCTGGTGTTCACCGATGCCGAGAACCGTGAAAAATTCAAACCCATCAAAGATCTGCCCGGTATGGTCATGATTGGCACGGAAGCAGAAGCCGAGCAGTGGGATGACCTGCATTACACCAGCCTGCTGGCCAATCAAGCGCCTGAATGTGAAGCGCCGGTTCTGGATGCCGAAGAGCCTTTTCTGCAAATGTTTACCTCCGGGACTGTGGGCAAGTCCAAAGGTGTGGCGGTTCCTGTTAAGGCGCTGCCTGCTTTCTATATTTACATGCGCTATGCCATTGATCTTCAGGAAGGTGACACCTTCTGGAATATGGCTGATCCCGGCTGGGCCTATGGCCTCTACTATGCCATCACCGGCCCACTGCTGCTGGGCGTGACCACCCACTTCAATGAAGCCGGCTTTACCGCAGAAAACACCCTGGATTTTTTGAAGAAGCACAAAATTTCCAATCTGGCTTCTGCCCCTACTGCCTACCGGATGATGAAATCCAGTGGCATTCTGGATGGCAAGTCTGATGAGCTTTTCCTGCGGGTGGCCAGCTCTGCCGGTGAGCCTTTGAACACCGAAGTGGTCAACTGGGTTGGCGACAACCTGGGCTGCCGGGTTATGGATCACTATGGCCAGACCGAAACCGGCATGACCTGCTGCTGCCACCATGCCTTGACCCACCTGTCGCCTGTTGGCTCCATGGGTATGCCGATGCCCGGCTACCGTCTTGCAATTCTGGATGCCGAATACAAGGAACTGGAAGCTGGACAAACCGGGCAATTGGCTGTGGACATGGAAAACTCCCCGGCCTTTTTCTTTCAGGGTTATACCTGGCAGGAGAAAAAACCTTTTCACGACAAGTATTACCTGACTGGTGATGTGGTGGAAATGCATGAAGACGGCACCTTCTGGTTTGCTGGCCGTGACGACGATATCATCACTACAGCCGGTTATCGTGTTGGGCCGACGGATGTAGAAAACACCGTACTGGAACATCCCGCTGTAGCGGAATCGGCTGCCGTGGGCAAGCCAGATGAGCTGCGCGGCTATGTGATCAAATCCTTTGTGGTACTCAAGGACGGCCAGGAACCCAGCGATGGCCTGGTCAAGGACATTCAGGCCCTGGTGCGTGAACGCCTCTCTGCGCATGCCTTCCCGCGGGAAATTGAATTTGTTGAGGCCCTGCCCAAGACTCCAAGCGGTAAAATTCAGCGGTTTATCTTGCGTAAACAAGCGGAGCAGGAAGCTGAGAGCTAGTACTCGATCACTTTTGTAAGGCAGCCTGCTCTTCGGCGCGTTCGGCTTTCCTGCGACATGCATGGATGCATAAGTGCAGCGAAAGCAGGGAAAGCGAAAGCTGTCCTCAAGCGCCGCGCTGCGCAGTCCCTGCTGCGCTGTTCACAGGCAACCTTGCCGTGATCTAACTCTTTGCTAGTTCGACGCAGGGGGCTGACCAGCAGCTCCCAGCAGACGAACTTCTAGAAAATTTTTCCAATTTGACTCAAGAGAAAACAGCCTGATGAAAATCGATCAACAAACCTTTCTGATTACCGGTGGCGCTTCGGGCCTCGGTGAAGCCACAGCCCGTTATCTGGTAGAACGCGGTGGCCGGGTGGTGCTGGCTGATTTGAACACCGAAGCCGGTGAGAAGCTGGCAGCCGAGCTGGGCGACGCAGCGGTTTTTAGTCGTTGCGATGTAACCTCTGCTGAAGAAGTACAAGCCGCTGTGGATCTGGCAATCAAGCAGTTTGGCAGTCTTTCTGGTGTGGTGAACTGTGCCGGTATTGTTGTGGTTCAAAAACTGTTGGATCGGGATCTGAACCCTGCCGATCTGGATGCCTACGCCAAGGGTGTGAATATCAATCTGGTGGGCAGCTTCAATGTGGCCCGTCTGGCCGCAGCGGCCATGGCAAAAAGTGAAGCCCTGGAAGATGGTGAGCGGGGCGTAATCATCAATACGGCCTCCATTGCTGCTTTTGATGGTCAGGTGGGTCAGGCCAGTTATGCCTCCTCAAAGGCTGGTGTAGTCGCTCTGGCTTTGCCGCTGGCGCGTGAATTGTCTCGCCATGGTATTCGGGTGATGACCATTGCCCCCGGTGTTTGCGGTACGCCCATGATGAGCGGGATTCCTGATGAAGCCCGCGAGCAGCTGGAAGCCGGTGTGCCTTTCCCCAAGCGTTTGGGTAAGCCAGAGGAGTTTGCTTCCCTGGCGGCACATATTATTGAAAACACCTACCTGAATGGTGAAGTCATCCGTATGGATGGTGCCATTCGCATGGCTTAAAGGTTTCGATCATGAATTTTGAACTCACCGAAGAACAGACGTTAATTCAGGATACCGCCCGCCAGTTTGCCGAAGGGGTGCTGGCCCCCAAAGCTGCAGAGCTGGATGCTACGGCAGATCCGGAGATTCTTAAAAGCCATCTGAGTCAGCTGGCTGAGCTGGGCTTTATGGGCCTGAATGTTTCTGAAGCCTATGGCGGGGCCGAAGTGGGCAGTGTGGCTTTTTCTCTGGCAATTACCGAACTGGCCAGAGCCTGTGCTTCCACGGCAGTATCTGTATCGGTCAGCAATATGGTGGCTGAAGTGATTCAGGCCATAGGAACTGACGACCAGAAGCAGGAGTATCTGCCCAAACTCTGTTCCGGTGAGTTCTATGGTGGCAGCTTTTGCCTGACCGAAACCGAAGCCGGTTCTGACCCGGCAGCCATGAAAACCCGTGCTGTCAAAGATGGCGACTCCTGGGTTTTGAATGGCACCAAGGTCTGGATTTCCACGGCCGCCATTGCTGGGGTTTATGTGGTCTGGGCGGTAACTGATCCTTCAGCACCCAAGGGCAAGGGCATTTCCTGCTTTCTGGTACCAGCAGGAACGCCAGGCCTGAAAGTTGGCAAACCTGAACAGAAAATGGGCCAGAAGGGGTCCGGCACCCATGAAGTGATTTTTGAGGATTGCCGAATTCCGTTGGATGCTTTGATGGGTGCAGAAAACCAGGGCTTTAAAATTGCGGTGACGGAACTGGCTGGAGGACGTATCGGCATTGCTTCTCTGGCGCTGGGTGTTGCCGGAGCTGCCCTGGATTATGCGCGTGACTACATCAAGGAGCGCAAACAGTTTGGTCGCCCCTTGGCTGATTTTCAGGGTCTGCAGTGGATACTAGCCGATCACTATACGGAAATGGAAGCAGCCCGCCTTTTGACGATGCAGGCTGCAGCCTTCAAGGAAGCCGGTAAGCCCTTTGCCAACCAGGCCTCCATGGCCAAGTTGATGGCCACCGAAAAAGGCAATCAGGCCTGCTATTCGGCTCTGCAACTCCTGGGTGCCAACGGCTATATGAAAGATTACCCGCTGGAACGCTTTGCCCGGGATATTCGTGTCACCAGCATCTATGAAGGCACCAGTGAAATCCAGAAAGTCATTATTGCCCGTAACCTTTTTGCAGGTTAATCCCGTCTAAAAAGGAGTTCTGCAGGCGGCGATTACGGTAACGCTTGCAGCTCCTTTTGCCTTTAACTCCAGAGCCGCCCAATGGCAGGTGGCTCCTGTGGTCATTACATCATCCACCAGCAGTAGCTTCTTACCTTCTACTTCCCTACTGGCGATAAAAGCCTCCTGAGGATTCAGCCAGCGATTTTTGCGGCTAAGTTCCTGCTGGCTGGGGATATTGCGGCAGCGTTTTAACCAATCCGGCCGGAAAGGAAGCTGCCATTGCCAGGCGAGTCTTTGTCCCAGCCAGGCGGGGGGATTGATACCCCTTTTCTTCTGGCGATCTTTTTGACTGGGGATGGCCAGTAAGGCATTGGCTTCCAACTCCTGGATTTTTGACTGCAAGGCTTCAACCAGCAAATCCACCAACAAACTGCCAGCAGTACGATCCGTATGGCTTTTAAAGCGCAGCAGCAGAGCGTCAATTGGTGGAGCATAAAGTAGGGGAGCGATCACCTGATCGAAAGCGGGTGGTTGTTCCTGGCATTGCTTGCAAGTCAATGACAGCACCAGAGCTGTGTCCAGCGGTTCGGCACAACAGACGCAGCAGTTTTGGTTGAGGGGAATGTCATTACGGCAGGCCAGGCAGATATCCTCAAGAGTCTTGACGGGCTGAGCACAAATCAGGCATTCACCGGCCAGCCAGTCTCGGGATCGACGTGTAAGCTGATACCAGCGGGCCAATATCTCGTTAACTATGGTTTTGTATTTGGTTGACAGCATTCCTTGCCTCCGGCATCCTTTGTGTTAACTAAGTCTTATCTTTAAGTTTACAGGATTCTCAGCCCATGACGTCGATCAGCCACGACTGGACACACCAGCAGATTGCTGACCTTTTTGCCCTGCCTTTCAACGAGTTGTTGTTTCGTGCTCACAGCCTGCATCGGGAATTTTTTGATCCCAATGAGGTGCAGGTCTCCACTTTGATGTCGATCAAAACCGGAGCCTGCCCGGAAGACTGCAAGTATTGTCCTCAATCGGGTCATTACAACACGGGTCTGGACAAAGAAAAACTGCTGGAGATCAACAAGGTCATCAATCAGGCTAAGGCAGCCAAACAAGCGGGTGCCGGGCGTTTTTGCATGGGCGCGGCCTGGCGTTCGCCCACAGCCAAAGACATGCCAGCAGTGACGGAAATGATTCGTCAGGTCAAGGATCTGGGCCTGGAAACCTGCATGACTCTGGGCATGCTCAAGGAAGGGCAGGCAGAAGAACTGGCCGCGGCCGGTCTGGATTACTACAACCACAACCTGGATACTTCCGAAGAGTTTTACAGCGAAATCATCACTACCCGCACTTATGGGGATCGTCTGGATACTCTGGACAAGGTTCGCAAGGCCGGGATGAAAATCTGTTGCGGTGGCATTATTGGTATGGGTGAAGAAGCCAAAGACCGGATTGGTCTTTTACAACAACTGGCCAGCCTCCAGCCCCACCCGGAAAGTGTGCCCCTGAATATGCTGGTTAAAGTACCCGGCACGCCTCTGGAAAATGTCGAAGACCTGGAGCCTTTGGAGTTTATCCGCATGATAGCGGTGGCACGTATCGTCATGCCTGCCTCCCGAGTTCGTTTGTCAGCCGGGCGTGAAAACCTGGATGCCGCACAACAGGCCATGGCCTTTTTTGCCGGTGCCAACTCCATTTTTTACGGCGACAAGCTGCTGACCACCAGCAACCCTGAAGCCAGTGAAGATCAGCAGTTGTTTACCCGCCTGGGTATCAACAGTCAGCAAACCAACACGCCTGTGGGTGAAGAAGTGCATCAGGCCGCTCTTCAGGAGGCGCTGGAAGCCAACAACAGCCTTTACCAGGATGCCACTCGTAAAAAAGATGAGCCGGTGACCAAACCCTGCGGTCTGGTTGTTTGAACAATGCCGGATCTGTCGGGACTGCATCAGGCTCTTGCTGACCGCAAAGCACAGCAGCTCTGGCGGCAACCCCCTGTGCTGGAAAGTGCGCAGGGGGTTTTGGTGCAGGTTGCTGGTCGTGAAATCATCAACTTCTGCAGTAATGATTATCTGGGCCTGGCGGCTGACCCGCGCCTGGAAGAAGCGCTGATAGAGGGCGTTAAACGCTGGGGTGCAGGCAGCGGAGCTTCCCATCAGGTCTGTGGTCACCAGCACCCTCACAAGCAACTCGAAGAGCGCCTGGCTGAACTCACAGGCCGCAAGGCCGCACTGACTTTCTCCAGTGGTTATCTGGCCAACCTGGCTGCAGTGCAGACCTTTGTCGGACGGGGTGATCAAGTGTTTCAGGATCGTCTCAATCATGCTTCCCTGCTGGATGCCGGGCTGGCTTGTGGTGCGCGTTTCCGGCGTTTCAAGCACTTGGATTACTCTCACCTGGAAAGTTTGTTGAATCAAGCAAGCTCAGGTCATCAGCTGATTGTTTCTGATGGTGTTTTCAGTATGGATGGTGATCAGGCCGACTTGCGGCAATTGGTGGCAACCGCAGAGCGTCACCAGGCTTGGTTGTTGATTGATGATGCGCACGGCATTGGAGTGCTGGGCTCCCGGGGTGAAGGGTTGGTGAGCCATGATTTTACAACTCAACAGATTCCTTTGTTGACCGGCACTCTGGGCAAGGCGCTGGGTTCTTCCGGCGCTTTTATTGCCGGAGATCAGGTGGTCATCGACTACCTGCGCCAATTTGCCCGTCAATACATCTACACCACAGCACAACCTGCAGCCCAGGCCTGTGCAACCTTGAAATCTCTGGATATTCTGGAAAAAGAGCCGGAAAGGCGTTGGACCTTATTGCAACGAATGAAATCTTTCCGCCACAAAGCACTGGCAGCCGGTTTGAACTTGATGGATTCTGTTACCCCCATTCAACCTTTGATGCTGGGCAGTAACGAACAGGCGCTGCAGTGGTCAAAAGCACTCTACGACAGGGGGTTTCTGGTGACTGCCATTCGCCCCCCAACCGTTCCTCCGGGCACTGCACGGTTACGAATCACCTTGAGTGCTCTGCATACAGAAGAACAGATCAGATTGCTGGTTGAAGCCTTGGCTGAGCTCAAGGCACAAGAGCCTGAGAGGTGGAATACATGACAACGGCCTTGCCCTGGGTTTTTCTGCCTGGCTGGGGAATGACTGCAGCCAGCCTGCAGCCGTTGCGTGAACACTTGCCCGGCGAAAAAATCACCCTGCTGGAATGGCCAGAAGATCCCGAATGCTGGCGCCAGGCCGAAGCTGGAAACCTGGATGCACTCTTGATGCGCCTGGCTGAGCAACACCCGCAACCGGCACTTTGGCTGGGTTGGTCACTGGGTGGCCTGGTGGCTGCCAAAATGGCTCAACATGACCAGCTGAAACAGCTCATGATGGGGTTGGTCACTCTGGGCTCCGGCCCCTGGTTTGTTGCTGGAAAGGACAGACCTTGTCGCTGGGGATTGAACCCGGCTGAACTCAAGGTTTTTGTTCGGGGTTTCAAAAAACAACCGGATCGGGCCTGGCAGCATTTTCTAAACTGGCAAAGCCTGGGTGAGCCTCAGGGTGACCGCGTGTTGGCTCAGTTGCAGGCCCAAAAATCCTGGCCAGTTTTTGCCCTGAATACCGGTTTGCAATTATTGCAGCAAGTGGAAGCTGCCGAATTAATAAAAAATCCTTCTCTGCCCTGGCTGCTGGTTCGCGGCGAAGACGACCCTCTGTGCGAGCCCTGGTCAGCCCTTCAGGAAACCTATGCTTCTGAAAAATTAAGCTGGATCACCTTGCAAGCGTGTGGTCATGCTCCCCAGTTCAGTGAGTCCCGAGAGTTGGCTGAGCAGTTGTTGGCCTGGAGCCGGTCCTTATGACTTTGGATGCTGCTGAAGTCCGCTGCTCCTTCAATCGTGGGGCTTCACGCTACCAACAGCTGGCTCAGGCTCAAGTGAGGATGGGTGCTTTGCTCTGGCAGAAGCGCCCACCCAATGCCGAGACAGTTCTTGATCTGGGCTCAGGCCCGGGTCACTGGACGGCCCGGCTTGCCGAAAGTTACTCTGACGCTTTCGTCCTGGGCCTAGATCTGAGCCCGGGGATGGTCAGACAAGCTCGCTACTCCTATCCTGAACTGAGCTTTGTACAAGGCAATGCCTATAGCCTGCCTCTGAAAAATAACGCCTTGGATTTGATTTTTTCCAACCTGGCCATTCAGTGGTGCCCGGACTTGACGTCCTTACTAACAGGCATTCATCGCGTCCTCAGACCAGGTGGCAGAGCCTTGATTACCAGTTTATTGCCCGGAAGCCTGGAAGAAATTCATCAAGCCTGGTCGCAGGCTGGAGCATTAAGCCGAGTGTTGGATTTTCAGCCCAAGGAAGTCTACCAACAAGCTGCCACAGTCGCTGGTTTCAACTATTTTCAACTGGAAGCCAGCCCCCAGGTCTTTTATTATCCCACTAGCCGGGATCTGCTGCAGTCGGTCACCGGCATTGGCGCCTCCGGCGGGGCCGGTTTTCTGACCAAAGACCAGTACCGGCAGATTCATCAACAACTGGAACAGCAACGGGCATCTCAGGGGCTGCCTTTAACCTATCAATTACTGGTGATGGAGTTGATCAAGTGAAGTTTTTTGTGACAGGAACCGATACGGATGTGGGTAAAACCCTGATTGCCTGTGGCTTGTTGCATCTGGCTCGTCAGCAGGGGCTTTCAACTCTGGGGCTTAAGCCTTTGGCGGCAGGCGCTGAAGACCTGGGTGAAGGGCTGCGCAATTCCGATGCGCTGGCACTGCAAGCACAAAGCAGTCTCAAACCCCGCTATTCAGAAGTGAACCCGGTTATTTTGAAAGCAGCGATTGCCCCGCATATTGCTGCAGCTGAAGAAGGGCGCACCTTAAACCTGGATCGTCTGGCTGGGCTGGTTCGCGGACAACTGATCAAAAAAGCCGATTTAACGCTGGTTGAAGGAGCGGGAGGCTGGCGTGTACCTCTGCAAGGCCGACAAACCCTGGCGGAACTGGCCAAACTTCTGCCATTGCCTGTGATTCTGGTGGTGAGAATGCAGCTGGGATGCCTGAATCATGCCCTGCTGACCGCCGAAGCCATCCAAAAGGACGGCCTGCAGCTGGCAGGCTGGGTTGCCAATACTTTGGGAGAGCCAATGCCCAGAGAAGATGAAAACTTCCACACCCTGGAGCAGCTTTTACCGGCTCCTTGTCTGGGGCGCACTCCGGCTTTAAAGGAAGCCACCCCGGAAGCCATCAGCCAATACCTCAAACTTCCCAGAAGTACTTGACTTACTGGCTGATTTCTATAGAATGCACGCCATCTTAGCGGATGTGGTGGAATTGGTAGACACGCCAGATTTAGGTTCTGGTGCCGCAAGGTGTGGGAGTTCGAGTCTCCCCATCCGCACCATCAGTATTCAAGCACCTTTCAGCAGTATTAGCCCTCCCTTATTTTGATTACTTTTTGACCAGTGTGATAGGAATGTGATACGGAATCGTCCGAGTCATTCCCATTGATCGGTCACAACCGCTTGTGCAATTTTTTCTGTCATCTGGCATTATCAATGCAACAATGCCGCCCTTGTTCAGGGGTATTGATCTTCTCTCAGATATAAAAAGACGGCGTGAGGGTAGGGTTGATAGAAAAGTCGTTGACTTGAATCATGTCTGGAGCCAGCTCTCTGACTCTTTCGGTTAGTTCTTCTTCAAAGGTTTTGGCTTCCATGACCAGACTTAGCGCCTCACATCCTGCAGTGTACATACCATCCCCATGAGTAACGATTACCGGGTAGGTTGGGGTGACCGGTGCTTTCTGGAAGTCGATGTGTTTTAGCATTTTTCAATACCTGTGCTAGGCAGACTTACAGGTCTTTGCTCTGGTCGCTGATAGGTTTTTGGTATCCAGCCCGTATTTTTAACAGGTTAGAGCTATGTTTAGGCATAAAAAACCCTCAAAGTCGGTGGTTGTACCCACCTGTGAAACTGAGTTGCCCCGAGTTCGAAAGTTAGAACTCGGGGCTTCTGCATCATCGTGAGTAATGGTTATCCGCATGTGCATCTCCATTGGGCTAGATGTTTTTTAGGTAGTGGCCGGGTGAGTTCTACCGGCACCTGGGAAGTTCCCTTTTTTGTTTGGTGATGCCCAGGTCAGCTGCGAGGGTGCGGGGTGAGGCTTTGGGGTTTTCAGGAGCTGGGTGTAGATTGCTTGAATGTCTGTCATGGGGTGCTCTCCTGACACTTTTGCTTGAGGAATTCCGCCCATTGACCAGATTCAATTTCATTCAGCGTCCGGCATAGTTGGGCCAATACCTGTTCTAGTTGGTGGCGGGTTCGTATTCCAGCAGCCAGGTTTGGCCGCTGGGTGGGTCTGCAATGCCGATCTGGTAGCCGATGGGGTCGGTTTTGATCAACTCGACAAAGTTAAAAGGGTTGTGGCCTGAGTCCTTCCAGTGACAGAATTCAGAAAGGGCCAAGTCACGGTCTACTTTGTATTCTTGGATTCATTGGGCATGGGGTGGCTCCGAGCATAAAAAAACCGGCACGGGGCCTTCTATTGCTTTTTTATATTGGCTGTGCCGTTAAAAATAATTGGGTTCTGATATGTTAGAAAAGCATTCTGTTTTTGAAATTCCAGCAGAAGGAACTGTTTTGTGGAGATATATGGATGCCATGAAACTTTTTTCAATGTTGAGAACATCTGCTCTTTTTTTTCCTCGCGCCGATATTTTTGAGGATAAGTTTGAAGGGTCTACGCCTTATGTTGTTTCAAGGCTTAAAAGTGAAGAGCATTATTCTTTGCTTCCAGGTTGGTTTAAAAATAATCCAGAAAGACTTAGGCAGCAAATGGAAGGGGATCTTAGGTCTAGGAGACACCTAAGAGCTCAATATAGAAAATGTTGTTTTATTTTGTCATGGCATGCTCGTTCAGCTGAATCTTTGCCAATGTGGAAGTTATATTCATCACATAATAATGGTGTTGCAATTAAGGTTGACTCTTGCAAGCTTATGGCTGCTTTTGAAGAAGCATCCGAAAAAATATTTTTTGGAAAAGTTCATTATGTTGATTATTTAAAAGATGGGTATATTAGCGATGGTGCGACAATTTTTGACCCTTTTGTTCATAAGCGTATAGAATTTGAAGATGAAAGAGAATATAGGGCTATAGTTTTTATTACTCCAGATGAATTTATAGAAGATAATGTGCCTGCTGTTACCTATGACTTTTCAAATCACCCTGAATTTGGGATTAACGTGAATGTTGACTTTAAAGATATAATAGAAGAGGTGGTTGTGTGTCCGGGCAGTCCTGATTGGGTGTATGAAACACTTAAAGATATTAGTGTGACCTATGGTTTAAAATGCCTTATTTCAAGGTCAAAACTTGACCACCAGCCTCTCTTTGAGTAATAAACAGGTCTTATATCCAATCTTCCCTTACCCTTGCCGGCATTCTCGCAACTAGCCTTGGTATCTGTGGCGGGTTGGATATTCTTAAATCGTCGTCAGTGACTATGGGCCCTGCCAGCGCCTGCAGTATCATGAGCGGGGCAATAATGCCGCGTTTCATGGCTTCGTAGACGGCCTGAGCTGCGGTGTGGGCGGTGAGTCCGTAGGGTAGTCGGACAAGCCGTGGTAGGTGCGTATCAGGGTTCGATTGACTGTTCCTGGTTGGATGCCCTGATCCTGAGCTATTTCCTTGCTGTTTTTCCCCTGGGCCACGCCCATCAGGCAGATGACTTGCCGGGTGGGCAGCTGTCCGACTTTCCCGTTTTTTGCGAAGCCCTGTATTGGGCCGTAGGTAACGTGGTGGTGTCCGTCTGCGGTGATGGGCATGGTGTCCTCCGTTATTCACGGTAGAAGGTGGGTGGTATGGCCAGCCGGTGGTGTTGCATGAAGCGTTGGCGTTTTCGCCAGAGGTGGTGGCGCTCGGTGTTGGTTTCGGGCCATTTGTGTTGCTGGCGCGGCTTTTTGATGGGCTGGCGCAGGATCAGGCTGATTGCGTGTCCGATCCAGAGGTTAGGCTGCCGGTGGAAGAGGTGGCGTATCATCATCGTCTCCGCCCTCCTGTTGAGCGTCCAGAGTGATCAGGTGGGTTTGGTTGTCGCCGTCAAAGATGACGTTGAAGCCCTGGGTATGAAGGCTGTCTGCTTCTTCCAGGGTGAGTTCAGGGTTCAGGGATAGAGCTGCGATGGGGTGCATGGTTATCTCCTACATTGGTGCTTGAAGGGCATGATTGTGAGGAATGTGAAGTGAGCTTGTCGGAGTTTGGGTCTTAGCTTCTTGAAAATATCTGCTATGGTTTGATAGAGTTTTATGATGTCCAGATATGCGATTGATATTGAAATTCATTGAAGCAAGACCTGACATGATATGTGTATTTGGAATAATTAAGGCAACCTTAGTATTTTACAAGGAGATATGGATATGAAGCGTTGGATCATTTTGTTTTTTGCTGCACTGTTTTTTTCAAGTCATGCTTTGGCTGACGGGTGCTCAAGAAGATTTACAATGACTGCAAATAATGGTTGTGAATCTCATCTGCAGGCAGCTTATCAACAAGAGTTAGCTCCACTATTTGAAGTGGTTAATGATGATAGAGTGGTGGTGGTAGGAGTGTGTACTTGCACTTTTGATAGAACGTTGGTTTCCTGTTCCGCCCATTATTCTGCCCACTCCTGTTTGTCTACAAAAAGTGGTAAAAATTATTACTCAGCTGACCCAGTATTTCGTGGTGAAATTCATAGTAGCTCGCAAGTCCACCCAAGAAACCCATATCAAGATTTAACTAAATTACAGCGTCATGCCACTCGGAGTGCCGCCTCCGATTTTCTTCAAAAAGTTATAAACCGTTAAAAAAGCCCCTGGCCAATTGGGAAAGGCTCAGGGGCAAGCCTGGCGAACCAGGCAGAGGGTGATGATGCCGTGAATGCATCGGTGAAATGCCCTTGGTGAAAGACACTTCCCGATGGCCCCTGGTAGTCCCAGGGGCTTTTTCGTATTTGGCCGGTGGCCCGTAACGCAACAGGGCATCGCTGTCTGCCCAGAGAAGCTGGCGCGGGTGGTTGGTCAGCAAACCAAAATTTCACTCTGAGCAAAGAAACCCTGTAGAATAGTGGCTTCTATTGGCCTATCAGAACCGCAGAGGCGGCCCTTTCTTTGACTAATACTCCTGCTCAAGTTTGTCCTCTTTGTTTCAGTCAGCAAGTCAGTCTCTGGCATACAGAAACCCGCAGGCCTTTGGCCGGTCGTGAATACTGGCGTTGTTCTTCCTGTGATCTGGTGTATGTGCCCACTTCTTTTCATCTTTCCCCAGAGCAGGAAAAAACCATTTACCAGCAGCATGATAATCGGCCTGATGATCCAGGGTATCGCCATTTTCTGGGTCGTGTGCTGGAACCCTTGTTGCCCTTTTTGGAAGCCATCAAAAAACGTGAAGGTCGAGTACCCGAAGGTCTGGATTTTGGTTCCGGGCCAGGGCCGACACTTTCCTTGATGTTCCGTGAAGCTGGCTATGACTGCGTTGATTATGATCCTTATTTTGCCCTTCATCCCGAGCTTCTGGAGCGGCAGTATGATTTTTTGGTGAGTACAGAAGTCTTTGAACATCTGGCTCAGCCTGCTCAGGTGATGGATCAGCTGCTGGCCTGCCTGAAACCGGGTGGCTATTTGGGGATCATGACGCAAAGGCCGCGTGATCTGGAAGCTTTCAGGCGTTGGCACTATTTAATGGATCCGACCCATATTACCTTTTACAGTGAAGCCAGTTTTGACTGGCTGGCTGCTTACTGGAAATTACAAAAGATTCATGTCGGGCAAGCTACCATTATCTTAGGTAAGTAATCTTGTCTGTAAGGAGTATCTTCTGTATGATTTGTCACTGCGATTCCCAGTCATCGGCCTAAGTGCATGTTTTCTTTTCGGGTTTTTGCCCCTTTCCTTTTTCTAGCTGGTGCCTCTGTTCTTGCTTTGGTGTTTGGCCTGGTGCTTTTGGGTCATAACAGTGATCAGCGCGCCCATGAAAATCTCGAACAACAATTGCAGTTTGCCTTGCAGGATCATCAGCGCCACTTGGACAAGCTGTCTGACCAGTTGACGGTTCTCTTTACCCATCTGGATTCTTCCAGTTTTTTCCAGCTTCTACCTCACCAACTGGATGGTCAATGCCTGTTGGTTCAAGAGCCGGATAAAGCCTCCGAGTTTCTTTGTGCGCGCAGTGAAAGCCTCTCCAACAATCTGCAAGAACAGCTCACCCAACTGGATGCCAGGCAGGGCCTGTTGAGGGCAGACAACCAAGTCTATCTCTATCAGTTGCGGCATATGGATCATCGCAGCCTAGTTTTGCTGGAAAAACTGACACCTGAACTCTTAAAGCAGTGGCAGAGGGTTTATCAGCTACCTGAGCTGACCCTGGAGCTGCAGGGAATAACGATCAGCGGCCAGGGCCTCTTTCCCCTGCAGTCACACACTCGCCAGCCTTTGGCCTATCTACGTTACCCCTTACCAAGACCCGGCCAGGAGCTGGTTCGGTCTTCCCTGTTTCCTGCATTGTTGGTTCTGCTGTTTTTATTGAATCTGGGCCTGTTTGCAGCTTATCAACTTTCCAAGCTGGTTCGGGGTCGTGAACGAAGTGAGCGCCGACTTAGACAAGTCATCGATCTGGTACCCCAGATGATTTATGCCCGGGACAGGGAAGGGCGATTTGTCCTGGTCAACAAAGCAACAGCCAGTTTTTTTCATGCCCGTCCTCAGGATTTGCTGGGCAATAATCTGGCGGAAATCACGGGTGATAACCAGGCATTTGAACAGCAGCTCAGTCAGGAGAGGGCATTGCTGGCCAGTGGCGACAGCCTCTATATGCGCGAAGAGACCATTCCCGGAATGGGGCAGGAGCCCTCCAGAACCTGGGAAACCAGCAAGTTGCAGTTCAGTGACACGGGTGGCAAGCCTGCCATTCTGAGTGTTTCCCAGGATGTCAGTACGCAAAGAGAGCAACAACAACAGCTGCACCTCCTGTCCAGCGCCCTGGAATACAGTGGCAGTGCGGTACTCATCTGTGATGCCCGAAATCTGATTCGTTATTCCAACACACGACTGTGCGAACTTTTGGGTCGTCAGCAGGAAGAGCTGAAAGACCAGAAGCTTGAAGAGCTTTTGCGTGCCAGTGTCAGCCGGGAACAGCGACTACGATTGCTGAGAGGTATGCGTGAATCCGGCTACTGGCGGGGTGAGCTGCAATTTCAGGTCAGTGCCCAGCAACATTACTGGATGCTGGTTTCCATATCGCCTGTGCATTTTCAACATCAGAAGGAAGCTTTTTTTGTTCTGGTCGCTGAAGACATTACGGCCTTGAAACAGACCCATCAAAAAATGGAGCAGCTGGCGTTATACGATACCCTGACCGGATTGGAAAATCGTCGTCTGTTCAAGCAACGGCTGCATAAAGCCATTAAGCTGGCCCGGCGCCAAAACACAATTTCTGCTCTTTTGTATCTGGATCTGGATCACTTCAAACGCATCAACGATACTTTGGGGCACGACGCAGGCGACCAGTTGTTGATAACGGTTGCCGAGCGGTTGCGCACCTGCGTGCGGGATTCGGACAGTATTGCCCGCCTGGGTGGTGATGAATTCACTCTGTTACTGCATGATTTGCAGCATACCGAAGCGGCTGCGGCTGTGGCCCGCAAGATCATTGAAAAGCTGAGCCAGCCTATTGAGCTGGAAAAAAACAGTGTCATCGTGACCACTTCGGTGGGGATAGCATTGGCACCCACAGACAGTGCCAACCCGACAGAATTGCTGAAAAACGCTGATCTGGCCATGTACCAGGCAAAAACCCGGGGCCGCAACAATTATCAGTTTTTCAGTCAGGAAATGAACGAGCATGCCTCGCGGCTGCTGGAAGTGGAGACCGAATTACGCACGGCCCTGGCAGAACAGAGCTTTGAAGTTTATTACCAACCCCAGGTCAATTTGCCACTGAACACTGTGGTGGGTTTTGAAGCCCTGGTGCGTTGGCATCACCCTGAGCGCGGTATTATTTCCCCGGCCGAATTCATTCCCATTGCTGAAGAAACCGGTTTGATCGTTGAGTTGGGTCACCAGGTTCTTGAGCAGGCCTGCCGCGACCTTGTATGGCTCAATCAGCACCTCACTCAGCGTTGTTATGTGGCTGTGAACCTCTCACCCCGTCAGTTGAAGGACAGCGGCCTGCCTGAGCAACTGGATGCCCTACTCAGTCGCTACAATCTGCCTCCACAATATCTGGAGCTGGAGATTACTGAAAGCACCCTGATGGATCAGATGGATCTGAGTTTGCCCATTCTGCACAAAATAGAGGAACTGGGCATCAGTCTATCGATTGATGATTTTGGTACGGGCTACTCTTCCTTGAGCTACCTCAAGCAGCTACCCGTTCACTCTTTGAAAATCGACCGCTCTTTTGTCAAGGATATTCCCGGAGACAGGGATGATATGGCCATCATTTCAGCCATCAGCGCCATGGCCAGCAAACTGAATCTGGAAGTGGTTGCCGAGGGGGTTGAAGAGCGCAAGCAGCTGGCTTTTCTGAAGGAATCCGGTTGCCATCTGGTTCAGGGCTATTACTTCAGCCCACCGGTTCCAAGAAGCCAGGTATTGGCTGCCTGCGAGGGAATTACTGAAAAACTTAAGTTTTAGTTTTACTTGGGCGCTGAGCCATCCTTGCTCATAAGGTGCTCGTAGCGATCAGGACGACGATCACGAAACACCCCCCAGCTGTGGCGGGCAAAAGCCAGTTCATCCAGATCAAAAGTCTGCACCAGAACCCCTTCTTCCTGCCGATCCAGCTCAGCAACCTTGGCACCGGTTCCATCGGTGATGAAAGATGAGCCGTAAAAGGTGATCTGCCAGTCATCCTCTTCTTCTTTACCAACCCGATTGGAAACCACCACCGGCGTCAGGTTGGCGGCAGCATGGCCCTGTTGGGTGCGCTGCCAGTGATCCTTGCTGTCCAAAGTGGGATCATGAGGCTCACTGCCAATGGCCGTGGGAAAGAAGATGATTTCAGCTCCCTGAAGTGCCAGAGCCCGAGCTGTTTCGGGGAACCATTGATCCCAGCAGATGCCCAGGCCAATTCGGGCATAGCGGGTATTCCAGACCTGAAAGCCGGTGTCCCCCGGTGTGAAGTAAAACTTTTCACTGTAGCCGGGGCCATCAGGAATATGGGTTTTTCGGTAGAGGTTGGGGTGCAGGCTGCCGTCGGCATCAATCAAGACGACCGTATTAAACCTGACCTGACCGGCCAGCTCATAAAAACAAATGGGAAGTACAACCTGCAGTTCAGCGGCCAGCTTTTTGAAATGCTGAACGGCGGGGTTGTCTTCCAGATGTGTGGCCAGTTGCAGATATTCGTACTTTTGCTTCTGGCAGAAGTAGGGGGTTTCAAACAACTCTTGCAGCAGGATGATCTGTGCCCCCTGGCTGGCTGCTTTGCGAACCAACTGCTCTGCCCTGGCAATATTGGCCTGGCGCTTGTCTGAGCAGGCCATTTGGGTGGCTGCAACCGTGACTGAACGAGACATAAGGCGTCCTTAGTTTTTATCCAATTTACTGTAACGCAGACGGTTGGCATTGCTTACCACCGTTACCGAAGACAAAGCCATGGCTGCTGCGGCATAGGCCGGGCTTAATAGCCAGCCGGTCAGAGGGAAGAGTACACCGGCAGCCAGCGGAATGCCCAGGGTGTTGTAGATGAAGGCCCCAAAGAGGTTTTGCCAGATATTGCGCACCGTGGCACGCGAAATCAGCATGGCATCGGCTACACCGTGCAGGGAACCACGCATTAGGGTCAGGTCGGCACTTTCAATGGCAATGTCGGTTCCCGTTCCTATTGCAAAGCCCACATGAGCCTGCGCCAGGGCAGGAGCATCATTGATACCATCACCGACCATGCCGACTTTAAGCCCTTTATCCTGCAGCTCTTTGACTTTGTCCGCTTTCTGATCCGGTTTAACTTCAGCAAAGACTTCCTCAATACCCACCTGACGAGCGACTGCCCGGGCCGTTCTCTGGCTATCCCCAGTCAGCATGACCACCTGGACACCGGCTTCCTGCAGGCGGTGAATGGCAGCGGCTGAGTCTTCCTTGATCGGATCGGCGATACCGATTAAGGCAACCAGTTGGCCGTTAATGGCTAAGTGAATACAGGTCTGTCCCTGGTCAGCCATTTCTGCAGCCAGGTTTTCCTGAGCTTCACTGATCTCAACTTCTTCGGACTCCAGAAGTGAGCGGTTTCCGACCAGCCAGGTTTGGTCGGCAATCTTACCTTTGATGCCCTGACCACTGAGTATTTCCGGAGTTTCAGTTTTGGGCAGAGTCAGTTTTTGTTCCTTGGCTGCAGCAACCACAGCAGCACCCAAAGGGTGTTCAGAAGCTTGTTCCAAGGCCGCGAGATTGGCCAGCAGTTCATCTTTGGAGAGTTGGCAGGTCGAGTTCTCCTGAATCTTGAAGTTCACCAGTCTGGGTTTGCCTTCGGTGATGGTGCCGGTTTTATCCAGAATGATTGCATTCAAGCGCGAAGCTTCCTGCAGTGCATCGCCCTTGCGTATCAGTACACCTTTACTGGCTGCACGTCCTACACCGACCATGATGGACATGGGAGTCGCCAATCCCAGGGCACAGGGGCAGGCGATCACCAGAACTGCCATGGCGGCCACCAGCATGTAGGCCGACTGGGGTTCAGGACCAACCAGCCACCAGACCAAAGCAGTGACCAGGGCGATAACAATGACAACAGGGACAAAAATGGAGCTGATTTTGTCCACCAGACGCCCGATGGCAGGCTTGGAGCCTTGGGCATCCCTTACTTGATGGATAATTTGGGCCAGGGCTGTTTCTTCACCGACTTTGCGCACCCGCATTTTGATACTGCCGGTCTGGTTAACCGTACCGGCTGACAGCCAATCTTTTTTCTTTTTGCTTACCGGGTTGGGTTCACCGGTCAGCATGGACTCATCCACCTGGGTTTCACCCTCGGCGACGATGCCATCAACCGGGATTCGCTCACCGGGACGGACACGCAGCACATCACTGGGTTGGATCGAGGCCAGGCGCATTTCCTTTTCTTCACCATCCGGGGTGACCAGCCAGGCTGTGTCCGGCTGCAGCTGCATCAGGCGGCGAATGGCCTGGGAAGCCTGCCCACGGGCGCGGGTTTCCAGGGCCTGGCCGAGGTTGACCAGACCGATAATGAATACGGCAGCTTCATAGTAAACATGCCGGCTCTCAGCAGGAACCATTTCCGGCCAAAGCACCATCAGTGTGGAGTAAGTCCAGGCTGCCCCAGTTCCCAGGGCAATCAGGCTGTCCATATTGGCACGGCGGTTTTTCAGGGCTGTCCAGGCACCCGTATAAAAATGGCCACCCGCAAAAATCATGGTCGCCAGAGTCACCAAGCCTATTGCACCCCACAAAAGGCGGGCTTCTTCCAGCATGGGGAGATGACCGGTAAACATCAGCAGCATCTGGGGTACGCCCACGGCTAAGGCAACCCCGGTTTTGATCCAGACCTTTTTCAGAGCTGCAGCTTCTTCTGCCTGACGCTCATCCTCACCATAATCCGCCCCCATGGGCGTGGCTCCATAACCAGCGTCTTCAACGGCCTTGACCAGAGTTTTCTCATCCACCTCGCCTTTGACTTCAGCACTACGATCCGGCAGATTGACATTGACTTCTTCAACACCGGAAACCCCTTGCAGGGCTTTTTCGACACTGCCGACACAAGCGCCGCAGGTCATGCCCCTCAGGGCAAGGCGAATAGGTTTGGTCATGAAGACTCCAAGTTTAGAGGGTGAAGACTGGAAGGGCCTGGCGCGCGGGGTGGTGTTTGTTCAGGCTGTTCACAATAGGAAGTTGTGAACAGAGTTTACATGGATGTATTCACGCGTCCTGACAAACAGCCACCCCGTAACAGGCAGGTATTAGGTGGTGGCTAGCGACTTACTCTTCTGCCTCAAAGCCCAGATTTTCAATCACTTCAATGGCTTCATCCGCGCTGATGCTGCCGGTAATGGTGGCAGCTTCCTGGCTAACATCCACTTGATCCACCTTGTCCTGGCTCATCAGGGCTTCGGTTACTTTGTTGACGCAACCATTACAGGTCAGGCCCATGAGCTTTAGTTCTACAGTTGGCATTTTTTAATCTCCATACTTGAATTTCTGATATAAACTTTTAAGCCTCGGCACCGTGCAAGGCCACACGTGCCTGCTGATCGTAAGGCAAGTTTAGCAGACTGGCTTTCAGGGTCAGTTCTGAATTAGCAAAAAATTGATCATTTTCTTCTAATGCTTTCTGGTTGATCACGGCCAGAGCTTCAAGTTCACCGCGCCGGTCGGATGCTGTCTGGATGATTTCACCCTGCTGTTTGCCGGTACTGTCATAAACTGCGGCAGGAAGTTCAAGTTGTCCGGTGTTCAGGTGAAGGCGGTGCAAGCGCTTTTTGACCTGACCACGAAACTGGGCACGAGCCACAACCTCTTGACCAATGTAACAACCCTTTTTAAAACTGACTGCGCCAAGTGCCTGATAGTTCAACATTTGTGGCAGATACTGGTCAGCCAGATCAGCATTCACCTGGGCACGACCGACCTGAATATCCAGCATGCGCCAGCAATCCAGGGGAACGGCACTGGTAAGGTTGCTGATTTTATCCAGAGTGGCCTGGGAGCCTTCCGCATCCAGTTTGACCAGCACCAGGCCACGGGCCAGAGGGCCGGGTAGATGCAAAACCAATCCCTTGTCGGTTACAGCCTGACGGTAATCCGCTTTAGGCCAGGCGCCCAGCAGACTGGCGAGTAGAGCGGGGGTTTCTTTTCCTGAAAGGCCCAGCAATCTGTAATCTGCTGTGGTATCCAGAATACGGGTTTTAAAGAAGGGCTCGTACTTTTTCAGATGACTTTGTACTGCTTCCAGGTTGTCAGCCGGAAGGATCAGTGCCAGATGGTTCTCTGCAAAAGCAATCACTTCAAAACTACTGATGACCCGGCCTTTCAGGCTGCACAGCAAACCGGGCAAGGCCTGTTCCGGGGTGACCAGATTCATATCAGCGGTAATCTGGCCCTGAAGGAGTTTGTCAGGCTGACCACCCTGAAGTTCAAGAACGGCCAGGTCATCAAGGTGTGCACAAAATACTTGGGACATGAGAAAAACCTTTTGCTTTATTGCATCGCAATAATGTGATTGATATGGATCAGTATTGCAACCAATACAGCTGTGCCTGATAGATGTTTTATCTTCATGAGGTGGGGGCTAATCACTTGATTGCAAGCGATGTCTTGCCGAAAAAATGGAAGAAGCGATTTAGGGCTTGGTTGTGGATTTCCGTTGTTAGGCGTTGACTGCCAGTAAAAACTAAAAAACCCGCCACTGCCAGAGCAGGGCGGGTTGGTTCAAGGCTGAAACCCGAAAGTTTCAGCACTTGTCAGCCGATCAGGCTTCCTGGGCGACAGGAATCACTGAAGAAGCGGCTTTCTGATATTCTTCGATCTGGTCGAAGTTCAGATAGCGGTAGACTTCACCAGCCATGGTGTTGATTTTAGATGCTTTTTCCAGGTATTCCTCTGGAGTTGGCAGTTTGCCCATGATAGAGGCAATGGCAGCCAGTTCGGCAGAAGCCAGGAAGACATCCGCACCATCACCCAAACGGTTGGGGAAGTTACGCGTTGAGGTGGATACCGCAGTGGACTTGGGTGCAATGCGTGCCTGGTTACCCATGCACAAGGAGCAGCCGGGCATTTCCATGCGTGCACCGGACTTGCCGAAGATGCTGTAGTAGCCTTCTGCAGTTAGCTGGTGCTGATCCATCTTGGTCGGTGGTGACAGCCACAGACGAGTGGGCAGCTCACCCTTGTATTGCTCAAGCAGCTTACCGGCAGCGCGGAAGTGGCCAATGTTGGTCATGCAGGAGCCGATGAAAACTTCATCAATCTTGCGGCCAGCCACGTCAGATAGCAGGCGGGCATCATCTGGATCGTTGGGTGCACAAAGAACAGGTTCCTTGATTTCATTCAGATCCACTTCGATAACGGCTGCGTATTCAGCGTCTTTGTCAGCACGCATCAACTCAGGGTTGGCCAGCCAGTCTTCCATCGCCTTGGCGCGACGCTCCAGAGTGCGAGGGTCGCCGTAACCATTGCTGATCATCCAGCGTAGCAGGGTGATGTTGGACTTGAGGTATTCAGCCACGGATTCTTCGGACAGGGTAATGGTACAGCCCGCCGCAGAGCGCTCAGCAGAAGCATCAGACAGCTCAAAAGCCTGTTCGGCAGTGAGGTGTTCCAGGCCTTCGATTTCCAGTACGCGACCGGAGAAGAAGTTTTTCTTGCCTTTCTTCTCAACCGTCAGGTAACCGTCCTGAATCGCCTGGTAAGGAATGGCGTGGACCAGATCGCGCAGAGTGATACCGGGTTGCATTTCGCCTTTGAAGCGAACCAGTACGGACTCAGGCATATCCAGAGGCATAACACCTGTGGCAGCAGCAAAAGCCACCAGACCGGAACCGGCTGGGAAAGAGATGCCCAGTGGGAAACGGGTGTGGGAGTCACCACCGGTGCCGACGGTGTCAGGCAGCAGCATGCGGTTCAGCCAGGAGTGGATGATACCGTCACCAGGACGCAGGGAAACACCGCCACGGTTCATGATGAAGTCGGGCAGAGTGTGGTGAGTGTTTACATCAACAGGCTTGGGGTAAGCGGCTGTGTGACAGAAAGACTGCATAACCAGATCCGCCTGGAAGCCCAGACAAGCCAGGTCTTTCAGTTCATCGCGGGTCATGGGGCCAGTGGTGTCCTGAGAACCGACAGTCGCCATTTTGGGTTCGCAGTAAGTACCGGGGCGAACACCTTCCATGCCACAGGCTTTACCGACCATTTTCTGTGCCAGGGTGTAACCCTTGCCGGTATCGACAGGCTGTTCAGGCTTCTTGAAGAGGTCAGAAGGACCCATGCCCAGTTCGGCGCGAGCTTTTTCAGTCAGGCCACGACCAATGATCAGGGGAATACGGCCACCGGCGCGAACTTCGTCCAGCAGAACCTGGGTTTTCAGTTCGAAACTGGAAACCACTTCGTCAGTGCCGTGCTTGCAGACTTTACCTTCGTAAGGGTAAACGTCAATCAAGTCGCCCATATTCAGGTTTTCAACATCCATTTCGATGGGCAGTGCGCCAGCATCTTCCATGGTGTTGTAGAAAATAGGTGCAATCTTGGAACCAAAGCAGAAGCCACCAGCGCGCTTGTTGGGCACGTTGGGAATGTCGTCACCAAAGAACCAGAGGACCGAGTTGGTGGCTGATTTACGTGAAGAGCCGGTACCGACAACGTCACCCACGTAGGCAACAGGGAAGCCCTTGGATTTCACTTCTTCGATTTGCTTCAGAGGGCCGGTCACGCCGGGCTCTTCTGGCTTGATGCCATCACGTTCCATTTTCAGCATGGCGTTGGCATGCAGAGGAATGTCAGGGCGTGACCAGGCATCAGGAGCCGGTGACAGGTCATCAGTGTTGGTCTCGCCAGGCACTTTGAAGACGGCCAGAGAGATTTTTTCAGCCAGGGCAGGTTTTTTGGTGAACCATTCACCTTCCGCCCAGGACTTCATGACTGCCTTGGCGTTTTCGTTGCCTTCTTTGGCTTTGTCGGCAACATCGTGGAAGGCATCAAACATCAGCAGGGTATGCTTGAGTTCTTCACCGGCCAGAGCACCCAATTGGTCGTCTTCCAGCAGTTCCACCAGCGTGGCAATGTTGTAGCCGCCCTGCATGGTGCCGAGCAGTTGCACAGCTTTTTCAGCAGAAATCAGTGGAGAAGAGGCTTCGCCCTTGGCGACAGCGGATAAAAAGCCAGCCTTGACGTAAGCAGCTTCATCAACACCGGCAGGAACACGGTTGCTGATCAGGTCGACCAGGAACTCTTCTTCGCCTGCAGGCGGGTTTTTCAGCAGGTCAACCAAAGCAGCGGTTTGTTCTGCATCCAGTGGCTTGGGTGGAACGCCTTCTTGCGCGCGTTCTTCGACATGTTTGCGGTAAGCTTCTAGCACGGTTTTATACCCTCATCTGTTAGCGCTTCGATCAACAGCGAAAAAAATCTTTCTGTGAACGTCCTGTTTTATGGAATCAAAGCAACCGATGGATTCATCGATCCTTTTATAAGGCGGTGGCATTGTAGAGTAAAGTGTCAACAAAGTTAAGTTGGGCAAAAGTTGTAGACACTTTGACGGTAAAACTACAAAAAAAGCTGGGTCAAATGGTTGAAGAGAGCCGTGGGGCTGAGATTCTGGGCTTTGGGCGTTGTTTGCAGGCCATAAGCTTCCAGGTTCCTGATTCTGTCACTCCCTGCTCTGAGCAGATCCATGACCCAGGCTTCGGGTGGAGCGTCGGGGTGGTAGCGTACGGCAAAGCGCTGCAGTTGGCTTTGCAGTAACTCAGGGTCTTTTACCTGGACATACTCACCTACAAGCTCTTCAGCCTGCAGCCACAGGCGCTGCCAGACCGCTTCCTGCTGCTCGGGCGTCATTAGATTCCAGGTATCCACTTCTTTGAGGGTTCTTTTGCAGCCCCGACAGATGGGATCACCAAAAGTCGTGGAGCAAAAGCCGACACAGGGGGTTTTCATAAAAGTATTTTACCGTTAACTGGCTTATAATGCCTACCTGCATTTTTCAATTTCCAACCGGAGGCTGCCTGGCGCTCTTAGCTTATGAGTAATCAAGTTTCTGTTCTTTTCGTCTGTCTGGGAAATATCTGCCGCTCACCGACTGCAGATGGTATTTTTCGCTACCTGGTTGAAGAAGCAGGTTTAAGTGACAAAATCCGGATAGATTCTGCAGGCACGGGTGACTGGCATGTGGGTAAGGCACCGGATGAGCGGATGCAAGCTGCAGCTCTTGCGCGTGGCTATGATTTATCGGGACTCACAGCACGGCAGATTCAGCCTGAAGATCTGGATGCTTTTGATTATGTGTTAGTGATGGACAAACAAAATCAGGCCGACGTTGAGGATCTGGTTTCAGAGCTGGAGCAGATGGATAAAATCAAGCTTTTGCTGAGTTTCAATCCCTCGGCAATTACCGAGGTGCCTGACCCTTATTATGGTGGCGAAAGCGGTTTCCAACAGGTGATCGACCTGGTGGAAAGTGCCTGTAAGCGCCTTCTTGTGCAGTTGCGGAAAAGCCATGATCTCTAAACAGGAGTGGGCGGATCTTACGCCTCTCAATTCCTTGAATCTGCCAGCCCGGGCGCGTTGGCTGGTTAAAACCAGCGGCAAGAAAGCTTTATTGCAAGCCCTGGATTTTGCAACAGACCAGGGTTTACCGGTTTTCCCTCTGGGCGGGGGAAGTAATCTGGTATTGGCCAGAGATCTGGAGGGTATGGTTTTGCAGCAGCTGCCGGAGCCTCTGGATTGGTCGAATGCTGCGACTGACACCGTCACTTTGCGGGTGCCCGCCGGTTACAATTGGCATCAGCTGGTACTGGAAACCACTTCACGGGGTCTTTTTGGCCTGGAAAACCTGGCTTTGATTCCCGGTCAGGCCGGTGCGGCACCCATTCAGAATATCGGTGCTTACGGGGCCGAGGTCAGTGACTGCCTGGAAGCTGTGGAAGGTTTCTGGCTGGACTCGGGTGAAGAACCCAGGCCAGCCATCCTCTCTGCACAAAACTGCCAGCTGGCCTATCGCAACAGTCGTTTCAAACAGGACTGGAAGGGCCGTTTTATCATTACTGCCCTGCAGTTGCGTTTGCAAAAAAATGCCCAGCCACGTCTGGATTATGCTGACCTGGCCGAGCGGGTCGCCAACAAACAGGATCTGCGCCATCGTCAGCAGCGGGCCTGTATTCCTCTGGCCCGAATCATTGCCGATACGGTCACCGATATCCGTCGGGAAAAGCTGCCTGATCCGGCACGTCTGCCCAATGCAGGCAGCTTCTTTAAAAATCCTCTGGTCACCAACCAAAGAGCAGAGGAGCTGAAGGAAAAGTGGCCTGGTTTACCGGTTTACACAACTGAAGATGGAGCCAAGCTGGCTGCCGGTTGGATGATTGATCAGTGTGGTTACAAGGGCTACCAGAAGGGCCATTTTGCTGTGCATGAATATCAGGCTTTGGTCTTGGTGCACCGGGGTGGAGGACAAGTTGCAGAGTTGCTGGCTCTGGCCGAGGAAATCAAAGCCAGTGTTCATCAACGTTTTGATGTGGAGCTGGAGCAAGAACCGGAGCTGATTGCCTGAGTCGTGCTTATTCTCCCATCAGCAGAGGTTGGTGTGCTTCTGCCAGACGCTTGAGCTCCTGCCAAACCGCTTCGACGCGTGCCAGACGCTTGCGTTCAGGCTGTGCCGCCAGCCAGAAGCTGCGGGTCAGGCAGATCTCTTCTTCCAGAACGGGCTGTAATTCGGGTGATTCTGCGGCAAGAAAGCAGGGCAAAATGGCTAGTCCCAAGCCGGAGCGTGCCTGGATATGCTGGGCAACCACGCTGGTGCTGCGAAAAGCAGGCTGGGCATCGGGGAGCAGACGTTCCATATAATTGAGCTGGTCACTGAACATAAGGTCATCCACATAGCCGATCAATCGGTGGTGGTTAAGGTCTTCCACTCTTTCTAGGGGTGGTGCCTGTTGTAAATATTCCTGGGTGGCATACAGCTTCAAGCGGTAATCACACAGCTTGGTCACCACCAGGCTGGTATGTCGGGGCCTTTCAATGGTTACCGCCATGTCGGCTTCGTGCCGGGTTAATTTGACAAAGCGGGGCATGGGCAGCAGTTCGACGACCAGACGAGGGTTGTTTTTACAAAAGTCGGCCAGCCTGGGAGTGATGAAAAAACTCCCAAAACCTTCGGTGGAGCCGATACGCACCGAGCCGATCTGTTCTTCCCCAAGGCCTTGCAGAATTTCCCCGGCAGTCAGTGCCTGCTGCTCCATCTGGCGAGCGGTAGCCAGCAACAGGCGACCCTGATCGGTCAGTTGGTGGCCGTCCTGGCCTCTTTCAAAGAGCTGCACTTCCAGAGAGGTTTCCAATCGGTGCAGGCGCCGGGAAACCGTTGATGCATTGACCCTCAGGCGCTGGGCAGCCTCGCTGAGTCGCTCAGTGCGAGCGACCTCCAGAAAAATGCGGATATCATCCCAGTCCATGAATTATTGCCTTGGTAAAATTAAAGTGTGATCTTCTTGGCAGTTTTTTATACTTGTCTTGACACTCCAGGGCCACCCAGCAAGAATCACACAGATACTACGGGTTTTTCGAGTGAAACTTAAGGAAATGTTAGCGTGAAAAGAATTCTGGTCTCATCACTTGCTGCAGGTTTGCTACTCTCTCCCACGGTCGGAAGCTCTTCAAGTCTCCAGGATTTTCAACAGCAGCGTCAGCAGGATATGCAACAGTTCAACCAGGATTTTGACGAGGCGTTTCAGGCTTACCGGAATGCATTTGATGAAGCTTTTGAAGCCTATCAGGAAGAGCTGCGTGCCAACTGGTCCCAGCCTTTAATCACGGACAGCCGTACCTGGGTTGAATACTCTGAAGATCAAACCAGTCGCAGCATTGTGGATTATGAGGCCAATGAAATCCGTATCGAAGTGAATGCTGAGCAAGCTGGCAGTCAAACGGATGCTGCTGTGGAAATGCTGGTGGATGTGATCAATCGTCCTGTAGAAGAAGCGGTGGCCAGGGATGAGGTGACTCAGCGTGCGGTAGAAAAAGCAGGCTTGCCAAGCCAGTCTTTAGGTGAACAAGGCCGTAAGCGGGTACTCAGTGAAGTTCGCCCCGAGCATGCCGAAGCCATGATGAATAAAGCCCAGGTTTCTAAGCGTCAGGAGCCTGCTGCGGATGGCAGCCAGCGCCAGGTGACAGTTCTGACAGTGCCTCTGCCACCCTCCCGAACCACGGACAAAGCAAAAGAATATCTACCACTGGTTCGCAGTTATGCGCGAAGGCATCAGGTTGAGCCCGCTTTAATACTGGCGATTATGCACAGTGAAAGTAGTTTCAACCCTATGGCACGTTCTCATATTCCTGCTTTTGGCCTGATGCAGATTGTGCCAGGTTCTGCCGGTAAGGATGTAGCCCAGGAGCTTTACGGGGAAATCAGGGTGTTCAGTCCTTCTTATCTGTACAATCCAGAAAATAATATTCAGGCTGGGGCGGTTTATCTGAATATTCTCAATAGCCGCTATCTGCGCCAGATTGAAAACCCTGAAAGCCGCATGTATGCCGTTATCTCCGCTTACAATACCGGAGCCGGTAATGTGGCACGAACCTTTACCGGTAACTCGACCAGTCCGGCAAGAGCAGCAAAAATCATTAATACCATGCCGCCCCGTGAGGTCTATAAACAATTGCGTGCCCAGCTTCCCTATGAAGAAACACGCAAATACCTGGATCATGTGGCCAGTCGCACGGCCGCATATCGTGAATTGAATTAACCCGAGTTTTCAAAACAGGCACTCCCTCGTCGTAAGACGGGACCATTCAAGAAAGGAAGAGTAAAAACCATGAAAAAAAATATTTTTGCCGCTTCAGCTATTGCCGTTTCCATTGCCCTGGTGGGTTGTGCTGGTGCACCTGAACAGCAGGCTCAACCTCAGGAGCCCTCCATTCCAAGCTGGGTGATTACACCTGAGGTTCAGGACGGTCTGGCCGCTACTGGTTGTGTACCTGCTTCCGGGCGTATCAATTCTGACAGCAGCCGGGCTGATCTGACGGCTCGGCAGCAGTTGGCCACCACCATGGGCGCCCAGATTCAATCGCTGACTGAAAACTATCAGCGTACCATCGACACTGAAGAAGATGGCTTGTCCACCGGGGGTAACTTTGAAGAAGTAACCCGTCAGATTGTTGATCAGGAAATGGTAGGCAGCCGTCGTGTGCGTGCTGAATATGTCACCATTGAAGGTCAGCGTCAGTTCTGTTCCATGGTGGCTATTGGTCAGCAAAGCGTAACCCAGATGCTGCAGTCTGTTGCTGAAGCCGCCGGCGCCGAAGAAGAGGCTTTTACAACTGCAGAAATGCGTGAACAATTCATGAGTCAGAAAGCCTTGAATCGCCTGAATGAAGCAACAAAATAAACCAGCTGACTGAATTGCAGCAAAAGGGGCCATAAGGCCCCTTTTTTATTGACTTCAGAACCTTTGCAAATATGCAAGAGTGCTTTGCACTCAAGTTGCTTGTCAGGCATTCTTGCTGGGGTCTAAGATGCAAGCACGGTTACTTAAACCTATAACCACAAAAACAATCAGCAAAAAAGAGGTAAGCCATGTCTGTGCGCGAAATCCCCATGATCATCGGTGGCGAGAAAGTCACTTCCCAGTCCAGTGACTGGCGTGATGTATTGAACCCCGCCACCCAGGAGGTGGTTGCCAGAGTTCCTTTCTGTACGCTGGATGAAGTGGATGCGGCGATCAATAATGCCAATGAAGCCTACAAAAGCTGGCGCAACACTTCGCTCGGCGCCCGCATGCGCATTATGCTCAAGTTTCAGCAACTACTGCGTGACAATGCCAAAGACTTGGCTGCCCTGATTACTGAAGAACATGGCAAAACCCTGCCGGATGCTGAAGGTGAAGTGGGTCGTGGTCTGGAAGTGGTTGAGCATGCTTGCTCCATCCCTTCTCTGCAGTTGAGTGAAATGGCGGAGAATGTTGCGAGTGGCGTCAATGTTTATACGCTCAAACAGCCTTTGGGTGTCGGTGCCGGTATCACGGCTTTCAACTTTCCGGTCATGCTGCCTTGCTTTATGTTCCCGATTGCCATCGCCACTGGGAATACTTTTGTTCTGAAGCCTTCTGAGCAGGATCCTACTTCTACATTGCGCCTGGTTGAACTGGCTCACGAAGCTGGCTTGCCTGCGGGTGTGTTGAATGTTGTGCATGGTGGCCCGGAAGTGGCAACCCGTCTTTGCCAGCATGAGCATATCAAAGCGGTTTCCTTTATCGGTTCCAGCAACGTCGGTGAACAGATTTACGAACACGCCAGCAAAGCCGGTAAGCGCGCCCAGTGCATGATGGGTGCCAAAAACCATTGTGTCATTCTGCCGGATTCCAACAAAAACCAGGCGATTGATGCTCTGCTCGGCTCGGCTTTTGGTGCTGCCGGTCAACGCTGCATGGCCAACCCGGTTGTGGTTCTGGTAGGTGAAGCCCGTCAGTGGGCCGATGAAATTGTTGAGCGCTCCAAAAAAATGGTGGTGGGGCCAGGAACCAATGTCAAAGCGGATATTTGCCCTGTGGTTTCCAGTTCAGCCAGAGATCGTATTATTCGTATGATTGACTCGGGTGTGGAACAGGGTGCAACCCTGGCACTGGATGGTCGTGAGTGTGTGGTAGAAGGTTACGAGAAAGGTAACTTTGTGGGTGCTACGGTCTTTACCGGTGTGACCAAGGATATGGATATCTACAATGAAGAGATTTTCGGCCCGGTTCTTTGTGTAGTCGAAGCGGAAACTCTGGATGAAGCCATTGAGTTTATCAATGCCAACCCGAATGGTAATGGCACCTCCATTTTTACTGCTTCAGGCTGGGCTGCTCATAAGTTCCAGAATGAAATTGATGTGGGTCAGGTAGGTATCAATATGCCGATTCCTGTTCCAGTGGCTTACTTCAGCTTTACCGGTTCACGCGGTTCGCGTCTGGGTCCTCTGGGTCCCAATGGTAAGGAAGCGGTTAAATTCTGGACTCACAGCAAAACAGTCACCGAGCGTTGGTATGAACCGGACAGTATTTCTGCCGGTGTGAATACCACTATTTCCATGAAGTAATCAGTACAGCTCTCTGCTCTTGGCCCCGCACATGCGGGGCTTTTTTTTATCTGAAAACCCGTTATGATCACCCAAAGCCTTAACAGTGACTCCTCCAGTCAGGGTATTTTATGAATCTGAAGCCTATTCTTGCCTCACTGACTCCCGGTGAAAAACCTCCTCAATGGGGTGAGTTTCAAACCGGTTGGGGTAATGCCGTTTTTCTGGTTACCCCCCGAGGGCTGGCAGCCTTGCAACCGGTGATGAGCGATGAAGCCTTCCAGCAATTGGTGGATGATCACTTCAAACCTGCAGGCATACAGCAGTTAACTCCAGGTCAACGCACCCTCTGGTCGCAGAAGATCAGCGAGGCATTGGTTCACCCTGGGCTTATCCAGACCCTGCCGCTGGATTTGCAGGGTAGTGCTTTCCAGAAGGCGGTTTGGGAACAGCTGTTGCAAATTCCCAGTGGAAAAACACTCAGCTACAGTGAAGTTGCAGCCCGTGTGGGCCGTCCCCGTGCCATCCGTGCTGTTGCTTCGGCCTGTGGAGCCAACCCGGTGCCCCTGTTGATTCCCTGTCACCGGGTGCTGCGTAAAAATGGTCAATTGGGGGGATATGCTCTGGGGTTGGATCTCAAGCGCAGGCTGCTGCACAAAGAAGGGGCGCTATGAGCAAAACACCCGTACATCTGGTCACCGGTTTTTTAGGGGTGGGCAAAACCACAGCCATCAATCATTTGCTGGCCAACAAGCCGGAAGATGAGCGTTGGGCTTTAGTGGTGAATGAATTTGGACAAATTGGCGTCGATGGCAGCCTGTTGGAAGCGGGAGATGATATTCGTGTCAAAGAGATCCCCGGTGGCTGTATCTGTTGTGCGTTGGGCTTAACGCTTTCGGTGACTCTGGTTAACCTGTTGCAGAAATACAAACCCGATCGGCTGTTGATTGAACCCACTGGCCTGGGGCATCCGGCGGGTATTATTGATGTTTTGACTGGCGAACAGTTTGCCGAGTTTGTCGAGCTCCACCCCCTGATTACTCTGGTGGACCCGCGACAACTGGAAGACAGTCGTGTGCTGGCCAATGACACCTTTCGGGACCAGATTTCCCTGGCTGATGTTCTGGTCTTTAACAAGACGGATCTGGCCACCCCTGAACAAACACAGCAAGCTTTGGATCAGGCCAGTGAATTTTTTCCACCTAAACTGGCTTTGCTGACCTGCGAGAAGGGAGCATTGCCGCAATCAGTGTTGCAACCGGCACAAAAGCTGATTTATCAAGGACAGTCGATCCAGCCAGGCCAGGATCATCAGGTATCCAGTAAACCCTCTCTGTTAAAACCTCAGCAGGGACTGGAGTTTCTGGCCTTGCCTGAACCGGGCAGGCCTGTATGCAAAACAGGGGAAGGGCAGGGGGCTTACTCAGTGGGTTGGATCTTTCATCGTGATACAGCTTTTGATGAAGACCGGCTTTACCAGTGGGTGGATCAGAAAAAAGATATTGTACGCTTGAAAGGGGTCTTTCGGGTGGGCAGCAAGGAATGGCACAGCTTCAACAAGGTTGGCTCGGAACTGGTTGTTCAGCCACTAGCCTATCGGCGTGACTCCCGGTTGGAAGTGATCAGCGACCAAACCCTGAATGCGGCTGTGCTGGAGAAAGAGTTGCTGGCACTGACCTATAAGCCAGAACCAGCAACCCTGTTTGATTGACTCAGTACGCTAGGCGCTAACAGCCAGGCCATCAATTTCCTTACCGGCAGCTGACAGGGCTTGGGCACGCAGGTTATCACCCATGTTGAGGCCTTCAGCACGAACCACGGTAACATCCGTGATGCCGATAAAGCCGAGTAAGGTTTTCAGGTAGCTTTCCTGGTGATCCATAGGTGCTGCTGGTCCTTCGCTGTAAACGCCTCCACGGGCGGAGGCAATGATCGCTCGTTTGCCTTGTAGCAGACCTTCAGGGCCGTTTTCGGTGTAGCGGAAGGTGCGACCTGCTTGAGCAATCCGGTCAACCCAGGATTTCAGCTGGGTGGGAATGCTGAAGTTGTAGAAGGGTGCACCAATCACCAGTACATCAGCCGCAAATACCTCTTCCAGCAAGGTTTCTGTTACGGCCAGTTCACTGTGCTGGCGCTCGCTACGTTGGGCCTTTTCAGTATTACCGGCCATAAGGATGTCAGCATCCAGATGGTTGATGGGCTGAGCGACCAGGTCCCGATAAACCAGGCTGGCATCAGGGTATTGCTGCTGCAGTTGTTTGATGATGCGAGTGGAAAGCTGGCGACTGACGGACTGCTCGGTAAACAGGCCTGAATCCAGGTGTAGAATATTCATGGGTGAACCTCTTTCATTGAGTTAATGTTGACTAGGCTACTCGGCTATTTGTCAGGCCACTAGTGGGTTAAAATGAAATTAACTGTTCCATAAATGGGATAATCATGAAAGATATCACCAACCTTGCTCTGTTTGCCCAGGTCATTGAGCATGGCAGTTTCAGCCAGGCAGCCCGTGTTCTGGGTATCCCCAAATCCACCCTCAGCCGCCGTATCACCGATCTTGAAAAAAGACAGGGTGTGCGCCTGTTGCAAAGAACCACACGTAAACTGGTGCTTACTGAAATCGGGCGGGAATTTCTGGTGCATTGCCAGGGTGTATTGAGTGCAGCTCAGGCCGCAGAACAGGTCACCCGATTTGTTCAGGAAAGGCCCAGAGGCCGTGTACGCCTCAGTTGTCCCTATGCCATCAGCCAAAATATGCTCACACAACTGATTCCAGCCTTCATGAGTGCCTACCCGGAAGTCAGAGTTGACCTGCTGGTGACCAATCAGCCCATCAATCTGCTGGATGCCCAGGTGGATCTGGCTTTGCGAGTGCGAGCCACTCTGGAGGACTCATCTCTTATTGTGCGCCCTTTAGCACCCTCACTGCAGGGTTTGTTCGCTCATCCGGACTATGTGGCAGAAAAGGGAGCACCATCGCATCCCCATGATTTGGCGACCTGGACAACCCTGTCCATGCAGTATTCCAGTGGTCGCTATGTTTATGACCTGATTTCTGTCGTTAATGGAGAGAAAATCAGCTGGAGCCACCAACCGCGCTTGATTTGTGATGATCTTTGGATGTTGCGTGAAGCGGCAGCTCAGCAACAGGGGGTTGCTGCCCTGCCGGTGGGACTCTGCCGTGAAGATCTGAAAAGCGGTCGGCTGGTGCAGGTTTTGCCCAACTGGCAGCTACCGGTCAGCCACCTGCATCTGGTTTACCCCAATCGCCAGGGTCTGGTGCCAGCCGTGCGGGTTTTAATTGACTGGCTGGTGGAACACCTGCCCAGTACCGCAACCTTTTAATCAATGTGAGGTTTTTGATGTCGCGGATAAAACTCTGGATCATTTTCATGAGCTTGGCTTTGCTGCTTGGCTGTTCAAGTGCAGCCGAAGAGGTGTCCTTGGGCTTTCTGGTTGAACATTCCGGCTCCTATTCAGGTCGGACACTCATAGTTGAAGGAACAGTCAGAGGTCTGGAAGATCCCGAGCATTATTGGTTGGAAGATTCTGATTTGAACCGGATTGCTTTAAAGCCGCATAGCAGGGCAGAAATTTATCTTGACCAACAAGTCAGGGTGATCGGGCTTTTCCAGGCCTCTACCGACAAAGGGCGCTGGCTTAGGATCAAAACACTGGAGCCATTGCAGTAAAGGTGTTCTATGCCTGGTTTTCGTGAGGAATTCATTGGCAATGGCTTGACAAGGCCGTTCAGATGCACGACTCTTAGTAAAAGTTCAAACGACTGTATGAAAAGTTTGTTTGAAGTTTTCAATCAGTCTTTTCCTTACAACAAAAAGCTGGAGATCACACGATGATTTACCAAGGCAAAGCCCTCAAGGTGCAAGCCCTCAGTGACGGAAATGCCGAACTGACCTTTGATTTACAAGGTGAGTCGGTCAATAAACTCAGTACCGCAGCCATACTGGAATTGGGTGAAGCTGTTGAAGCGATTCAATCGCAAAAGGACATTAAGGGCCTCGTGCTCAGCAGCGCCAAGGAAGCCTTTATTGTTGGTGCCGATATTACTGAATTTCATGGTGTTTTCGGTGAGACCGAAGATTACCTGGTTGAAATGAACCAAAAAGTCCATGCCCTTTTCAACTCTATTGAAGACCTGCCTTTTCCCACAGTAACCGCCATCAATGGGCTGGCTTTGGGCGGTGGTTGTGAAATGGTTTTGACCACCGACTTCCGGGTGATGTCAGAAAAAGCCAAAATTGGTCTGCCCGAAACCAAGCTGGGTATCATCCCTGGCTGGGGTGGCTGTGTGCGCTTGCCCCGTCTGATCGGTGCTGACAATGCCATCGAATGGATTGCCGGCGGAACTGAAAACAAGGCTGATGCGGCCCTGAAAATGGGTGCCGTGGATGCGGTGGTTCCTCAAGATAAATTGCGCGAAACAGCCCTGGATATCCTGGCTGAAGCTCAGGCGGGTAACCTGGATTGGCAGGCACGTCGTGAAGTGAAAAAAGCACCCCTGCAATTGAATCAAATTGAAGCCATGATGGTGTTTGAAACTGCCAAGGGTTTTGTTGCTGGCAAGGCTGGCCCTCACTACCCGGCTCCGGTTGAAGCCATCAAGGCCATTCAGAAGGGTGCAACTGCCCAGCGCGAAAAAGCCCAGGAAGTGGAAGCCAAAACCTTTGCCAAGATGGCCAAAACCGATGTTTGCTTCAATCTGGTGGGTCTGTTCCTGAATGATCAGCTGGTCAAGAAAAAAGCCTCGGCTTATGAAAAACAGGTTAACCCCACCAAAAAGGCTGCAGTTCTGGGTGCTGGTATTATGGGCGGCGGTGTTGCCTACCAGTCAGCATCAAAAGGCACTCCCATCATGATGAAGGATATTGCCGAAGATGCACTGCAACTGGGTCTGAAGGAAGCTAATAAGCTCTTTTCCAAACAGGTTCAGCGCAAAAAAATCACTGCTGAGCAGATGGGTGAAGCCTTGGGCCGCATCCGTCCCACTTTGTCTTATGGTGACTTTGCCGATGTGGATCTGACGGTAGAAGCCGTTGTTGAGAACCCCAAGGTCAAGTCTGCGGTTCTGGCTGAACTGGAAGACCAGGTGGCTGAAGATGCCATTATCACTTCCAATACCTCAACAATTTCCATTACGACTCTGGCACAAAACCTTAAACGCCCGGAAAACTTCTGCGGCATGCACTTCTTTAACCCGGTACATCGTATGCCACTGGTGGAAGTCATTCGTGGTGAAAAGTCTTCGGAAACAGCGATTGCTGCCACCGTCGCTTATGCCAAACAAATGGGCAAAACCCCGATTGTGGTTAATGACTGCCCCGGTTTTCTGGTGAATCGTGTGCTTTTCCCTTATTTCGGTGGCTTTATTGGCCTGCTGGAACAGGGTGCTGACTTCCAGAAAGTTGATAAGGTCATGGAGAAATTCGGCTGGCCCATGGGTCCTGCGTATCTGCTGGATGTTGTCGGTCTGGATACGGCTTTGCATGCCAATGAAGTGATGGCTGAAGGTTTCCCAGAGCGCATGAAGCGTGATGAAAAAACCATTCTGAATGTTATGGATGAACAGGGACGCCTGGGCCAGAAAAATGATACCGGTTTCTATCGCTATGAAGAAGATCGTAAAGGCAAGCCCAAAAAAGTTGTGGATGAGTCCACTTATGATCTGATCAAGCCTTTGATCAAGGAAACCAGCGAGCTGAGTGATGACGATATCATTGCCCGCATGATGGTTCCTCTCTGCCTGGAAACGGTTCGCTGCCTGGAAGATGGCATCGTGGAAACTCCCGCTGAAGCTGATATGGCGCTGATTTACGGCATCGGCTTCCCTCCTTTCCGTGGTGGTGCATTGCGTTATATCGATGCCATGGGAGTAAAAGCCTTTGTTGAACTGGCTGATTCCCTGGCTGAACTGGGCCCACTTTATGGGGCGACTGACAAGCTGCGTGATATGGCTGCCAAGGGTGAGCGTTTTTACGCCTAAGTGACCCGGTTAACCGAATTCAGGAGAAAAATAATGAGTCTGCAACCAAGAGATATCGTAATTGTTGATGGCGTTCGCACAGCCATGGCCAAAGCCAAAAAAGGTGCTTTTAGAAATGTACGGGCAGAAGAACTCTCTGCCGATATCATGCGCTCTTTGCTCAGTCGTAATGCCGGACTCAATCCGGCGGAAATTGATGACATCATCTGGGGCTGTGTTAACCAGACACTGGAACAGGGTTACAACGTCGGCCGCAACGCCGCTATTCTGACCTCTATTCCCAAGTCGGTTCCAGCGCAAACGGTTAACCGCCTGTGTGGTTCTTCCATGAGTGCCCTGCACATCGCCGGTGCCAACATTCAGGCCGGTTTGGGTGATATTTACCTGGTTGGTGGTGTTGAGCACATGGAGCATGTTTCCATGATGCACGGTGTGGATGTCAATCCTTCAGCCAGCAAGCAAAATGCCAAAGGCGCCATGATGATGGGTCTGACAGCTGAATTGCTGGGCAAGATGCATGGCATCAGTCGCCAACAGCAGGATGAAATGGGTGCTCGCTCTCATCGCCTGGCTTATGAGGCCTCCATTAATGGACGCTTTGATAATGAAATCATTGGCGTGGAAGGTCACGATTCTGAAGGCCGCCGCAAGTTGATTCTGAAAGATGAAGTTATTCGCCCGGAAACCACAGTAGAAAGCCTTTCCCAGCTGAAGCCGGTCTTTGATCCGCGTAACGGTACGGTAACGGCAGGCACCTCTTCTGCACTATCAGTGGGTGCTTCAGGTATGTTGATGATGAGCTATGAAAAAGCTCAGGCTCTGGGCCTCAAGCCCATTGCCAAGGTGCGTTCCATGGGTGTCGCAGGCTGTGATCCTTCCATTATGGGTTATGGCCCGGTTCCTGCTTCCAAAAAAGCGCTTAAGGCAGCCGGTCTGACCATTGATGACATTGATATTGTTGAGCTCAACGAAGCCTTTGCTGCTCAGGGTTTGCCCGTTCTTAAAGATCTGAAGTTGATTGATAAGATGGATGAAAAGGTCAACCTGAACGGTGGTGCAATCGCGCTGGGTCATCCCCTGGGTTGTTCGGGTACGCGCATCAGTACCACTTTGCTGAATGTGATGAAGCAAAAAGATGCAACCCTGGGTCTGGCCACCATGTGTATTGGTATGGGGCAGGGGGTTGCCACTGTTTTTGAACGCATCTAGTCGCTTCAATGTCTTAGTGTGAACAAGTCTTTTGGTTAAAGTTTGCACAAGGGCGGCTGATTGGCTATTCTGAAAGAAATAGGCTAATCACCGCCCACGACTAGAGAGGTGTCTCATGATTGAATCCAATGTTGGTAGCCAGGCTTCTGCATCCTTGCGCCAGGCGCAGGGTCAGGATGTTCGTACCCAGCAGGCACAGCAGGAAGCCAATGCAAGTGCTGTTGCCGAGCAGGCATCCAGCCAGCCGGTTGCCTCCAGTGGCGCTGAAGCAGGCAATAATGTTTCCAGTCAACCCTCTGATGTTGTAACTCGGCTGGGTGAAACGCCTGATGAAGTGCCTCTGTATGAAAGTGGGCGCCCTAACGGCAGCATTATTCGCCCCAGTATTGAGTTGGCGCAAAATGCAGAAAATGCTGAGCAGGCCAGTGCACAACGCAATGCCGATGAAAACAGAAGTGTTGAACGTAACGCGGATGATCAGGCTGCGCGTCAGGCCAATGAAGGTAGTTCACCGGCCCGGGGCAATGATCCTTCACCGGATGATGTCCAAGACATGGTTTGATGTGAACCTTGAAATAAAAAACCTGGCCTAGAGCCAGGTTTTTTTTAAGAAACCCCTGCTTAACTATTGCGCTTGGTGATGCTGCGTTGAAATGCCTCTCAAAGTGCTCATTTACTAGTTGTAAACTCCGCTTTTTCGAGGCATTTCGCCTTGCCTGACCTGCACTCATAACGTTAATCAAGGGCTTCTTCTGAGCTATCTTTTAAGTTCGGGCAGATTTTCAAACAGCTTCAAAGCCTCAGGGTTCGCCAAAGCATCCTGATTCTTGACCGGGCGACCATGGATCACTTCCCGCACAGCCAGCTCGACAATCTTGCCGGACAGGGTGCGGGGAATATCCGCGACCTGGATGATTTTTGCGGGCACATGGCGGGGCGTGGTTTCAGCACGGATGGTTTCG
>Ga0136591_1000025_pt1 | contig 74673 bp, 61 predicted proteins | sample AntRauMFilla3767_FD_104929 | JGI IMG/M metagenome (GOLD analysis project Ga0136591, IMG submission 104929) | Saline lake microbial communities from Rauer Islands, Antarctica - Metagenome Filla 3 #767 | ecosystem: Environmental > Aquatic > Non-marine Saline and Alkaline > Saline | place...
CCATAGATGTCGCCGCTGCCATAGCTGTAACCGGCAGAAGCACCCAGGTGCATGAAATCACCTGAGCTTTCCACCAGGGCAGAAGCGGTCAGGGCATCCATGGAGTAGGTGGCTTGGGCACCAATAATGGGATCACTGTCTGCACCGCCATCCAGTTCTTCAATGTTCTGGTCGAAAGCCACTGCAAAACTCAGGTTGTCACCGGCAGAAAACTGACCATAGGCCTGCAGGCCAAAGGCTTCATCGGTTCCGGCTGTGGTGTCTTCAGGAGCATGCTTGGCAGAAATACCAAACTGCATACCGCCCAGGTCTGCCGTTTCAAAAGCGATGGTGTCACCACGAGCATTCTCAGAACCTGAGTTCAAAGCGCGGTAGCCGGTGTTTTCCATCACATCCAGTACGCTGGAAGTGGCTTGGTAATAAATGGAGTCAAAGTTACCCACGGTCAGTTTACCGAAGCCGCCTTCCAGACCGGCATAGGTGTTGCGCAGGTCATTGAAGATTTCATCGCCAGCACCACCTTTATGTCGCTCATCGGCGGCAAAGCGAAATTCGGCACGGGCAAAGGCTTTCATATCATCGTTGATCTGGTCGCTGGCTTTGAAACCGATACGCGAGCTGTTGTTCTTGATGGCGTTATTGCCATCGTCATTTTCCAGAATCAGGTTAATACGGCCATACATATCCAGCTTGGTGGTGTCGGTTTCAGCAATCGTGGCGGCCTGTGCAGAAGCAGCACCCAGAGTGGCGACAACAGCAGAGGCGATCAGCGTTTTTTTCATCATCATTTACCTTTTGCTAACGATTAAGGTTGGGGAAACTGGTTATGGAAGAGGCGGTCAGAATTTCGCGCCGTCCTCAACTCAAGAGGCAAGTTAGCAGGGGTAAATGACAGCTTGGGGTCAAAAAAATGACAGAAGTATGAAGTTGAAAAAGTACAGGCAATAAAAAACCCCGGCCGAAGCCGGGGTTAAAACTACCTTGAACTTGAAAGCGTGTAGCTTACCAGTTGTAGTTGGCGCCCAGAGTGATAGAGCTAGCATCGCCGACGGCAGATACTTTGTCGTTGCCCTGAGCAAACTCACCGAAGACGTAGAAGTTATCGGCCAGACCATAGTTGGCGCCCAGAGCCAGATCCAGTCCAGTCTCGTTGCCATCATCCATCATGGATGCTACGCCATAAATGTCGCCAGCACCGTAGCCAAAGCTACCGCCGAAGGCATACAACATCATTTCATCTTCCAGCTCCAGCTGCGCGGAAACGCTCCCGGAATCCAGGGCATAGACTGCGCTCAGACCCATGATCGATTCACCAGAAAAGCTGGCATCAGCATCTTCGTTGTTTTGGTCGAAGGCAACTGCAACTGTCAGGTTTTCAACGCCAGTGAAGGCGGCATAGGCTTGAACGTTCCATACTTCATCACCGGAAGCTGAGTTGGCAGGGTAAGCCGTGCCATTGCGAGATGCATCAGCACTGTAATGTTTCAGACCCAGGCCAGCAGAGAAGCCGCCCAAGTCAGCTGTTTCGTAGGCCAGGGAGAAGCCTTCGCCTTTGCTGGAATTGGCTTCAATAGAGCGCCAGCCATCCTGTTCCATCAGATCCGTTGCTGAGCCGACAGCAGTGTAGTAAACCGAATCAAAATTACCGGCAGTGACCTTACCAAAGCCGCCTTCAACACCGACATAGCTATAGCGAACATTCATGGCAGCATCATTTTGATAACCAGCATTAAAACGGAACTCAGTGTTAGCAAAAGCAGTCAGGTCATCATTGATGGCACTTTCACCACTGAAACCAAAGCGAGATCCGTTATCCTGGATTTCATTTTCGCCATCATAGTTATTCAATTGCAGCAGAATCTTGCCGTAAGTGGAGAAGCTTCCGGTTTCTGTCTCGTTCAGAGTAACAGCAGCATTCGCAGAGCCTGCAGCCAGTGCGGACAGAGATACAGCGAGTAGCGTCTTTTTCATGGGTTTTCCTTCCTGTTTCATTTTACTTAGTGGGTTGATTATTTTGCTTGTCAGCAAAAATTCATTAAATCTTTATGGTTGTTTAGCAAAATCTTGGTCTTTTTTTCTAATCTTCGCAAGTGGTTGTTTTCGGTTTGCATAGGCTTGGCTTATGCTGTGAATCCCACCTGATTTCGTTGGCTAGTTTACATTTTTGATTGCCAACTGCAAATGATAATTTTAATCATTAAGGTTTTTGCTGGTTTGCTCACCCATCGACTCGTGACTCATAATGCAGGGGTCATGCCAACTTTTCCTTTTGATGTCAGATCTATGACAATATTGTGATGGGTGACGTGGTTTTTAAAGCAGTGCTGATGCCTGTTCGATGACTGAGGAGATTTTAAAAAATGCCGTGGATTCAAGTGTGTAGAGATGATGATCTGGCGAATGATCAGTTCAAAATTGTTGAGAATGAAGATGGTGATGAAATTTTGGTGGCCAGGGCTGAAGACGAATTGAGGGCAGTGATGAATGAGTGCTCACATGATCGACGTGGTTTTGAAGGGGGCTGTATTGAAGCAGGGTTGCTGGTCTGTCCCCGTCATGGTGCACGTTTTTGTTTGCGCACTGGCAAAGCACTCACACCACCGGCTTATGTGGACATTGAAACCTTTCCGGTGAAGGTGGAGGAGGGCATTATTTGGGTCGATGCCTAAGAAAGCACTGATTCACTATTGCGCTGCGCTCATAACGTTGATCAGCAGCTTTCATTGGAGGTTGAGGCCTTCAGCGCCCAGGCTTTCCAGTTGGAACTGATTGAATTCACCGGGTGTACTGAGTAGATGCACCAGTTTAGCGCGTTGCTTGCCTTGCTGGGCAGTGATATCCACTTTCTGGCCTTCACGAAAGGGCAAAAGGGGGGTGATGACGCTGGCCGGGGTTCCCAGTACCTTGAGTTCAGGTATCAGGAATCCTGGCATGTAACCGACCGGATCACCCATTTTAATAATGGGTTTGATGGCACAGGGTTGCATGCGGCTGGGTAAGAGTTCTGCGCCCAGCTGATAGCCTTCCGGGGCCTGGCGAACCCAGCGGATCACTGCAGGCTGCCAGGGATCGGTTGGCTTTTCCTTTAATGCGATCAACTCACCTGTGGCCAGGTTTTTGGGGGCTTCTCCCGGCCAGGAAAGGCAGTAGCCTGTGGCACTGGTGTTGACCTGATTTAAAAGGTGGGTTGGGTAGCGTTTGTCTAATTCTTCATCTATTGAAGTGCTGAGATGAGTGGTTTCCATGTCCACCAGTTGAATTTGGCCGGTGCTTTTGTTTTCAGCGGCATCATGTGCAGTCGACCAGGGATCATCGGGTTGAACCTCCTGCAGAAAAGGGTTGCTCCGTGCTTGAACACTTAAATTTCCGCCTGCAGCCAGCTGTTCGAAAGGTTTTTTGCCGCTTAAATGAAAATGCACACTGCGTAGACCCAGAACCAGTTTGATGGTGCCGGAAGCATCCAGCCGCGGGGCATTTCTTTCCGAGGCTTCACTCAGAAGTGATAACAGGTGCTGGAGCAAACGGTTGCTGAAAGGCGAGCGCTCTTCTTCAAGCTGGCGGGCCAGTTCTTCACTGACTCGGCGAGTATTCAAACCAAAGTCCTGTTCACTGTTGACACTGTTGTCAGCCTGGCTGCGCTGAGGGAGAAAATCACGACTGGCCAGTACCTGGAATTGTGCATCGGGGGAGCTGGCAGCGGTGAGCAGCAGTAACGGTCCCCATTCACCCAGATAGGGATAGAGGAGTGCAACTTCATCGCTTCTCAGGTTTTCGGCTTGAATGATGCCGAGCAATAAAACTTGGTAATAGGCCTGCTCGCAGTTGTGGGGAGCCTGATCTTTTTGTATTTCCCGTTCCTGTAATTTGCTCTGGCAGGCTAGGCGATAAAGCAGATAGAGTTCACGCCAGGTTTTTTCGGGTGCGGTGACACTGAAGCGGCAGGAACGACTGATCATGGCACCGGTATGAGTTAGGGCATAGAACAGAGCCTCCAGAAGACACTGCCCCAGAATACTTGCAGGTAACTGGCTGCGTAGGCTCAACAGGTCGTTCAGAGTTCTTTTGTAGCCCTGACTGAGCTGTTTTTCCAGAAGCTGTGCTGCTTCCCCTTTACCTCCCAGGTGGTGGCCCTGATCCAGCTCTTTGCAGACCTGGTTTGCTGTCTTGGCAATGAATTTGAGCCACTCCAGTCGTCTGGGTGGAGGGAAATGCAGCTGGTTGAATTCACTCAATAACTGGCTGAGCTTTTCCTGGCTGGCCAGTGGGTGGGCCAGCGGCAGTTTCTGCAACCAGGCTTCCAGGGCATCTTTGCGTGTTGCGCAGCTATCCAGCTGGTCGCGGCAAAGCTCAGGAAAATCCAGAGGCAGCAAACTCATATCTTATCTCTTCTCTTGTTTACCATCCCAGTGGTGTTTTGCTGGGTTGATCAGAATACTCACGAACCAGCTTCGGCACCAGGTAGCCGGGGAGGCTGGCCAGTAATTGGGCATAGAGGTTTTTGGCCTGGGTGTCATCCGTGGCAAAGTGAGCGGCTCCCTCTATAGGATCAAAAGCGTGTAGATAATAAGGCAAAACATCGGCAGCAAACAGCTTTTCTGAAAGCTCAACCAGGATTTCCGGCCGATCATTGATTCCTCGCAACAGCACGCTTTGATTGAATAGAGTAATGCCTGCGGTGGTAAGCTGTCCAAGAGCGGTGGTCAATTCGTTATCCATCTCCTGCGGATGGTTGATATGCAGCACCAGGATGACTTTCAGGCGGGTGGCCTGTAGCCAATGCAAAAGATGAGCGTTGACCCGTGAAGGCAGAACCACCGGAAGGCGGGTATGTATCCGTAACCGCTCAAGCTGGGGCAGTTGCTCCAGTCGAGTGACAATTTCCTGTAAGCGCCGATCGGGTGTGGCCAGAGGATCACCACCCGAGAAGATGACCTCATTGATCTTGGGGTGGGCTTGCAGATAATCCAGAATGGCCTGCAAAGCTTCACCACCCAGGCTGTTGTCGGCATATGGGAAATGGCGTCGAAAACAGTAACGGCAGTTGACGGCGCAGGCACCCGAGAGCGTTAGCAAAACCCGCGATTCATACTTGTGAATCAGTCCTGGCAATGGATTGAAGCGTGCTTCCTGCAAGGGATCAGTCACAAAACCTGGCTGCTCAAGGTTTTCGTCCGGGTTGGGTAAAACCTGAAGCAGCAAGGGGTCTTGTGGGTTGCCTTTTTGCATGCGTTTTACAAAAGGGCGGGGCACCAGGGTCTTGAATAGGCGATCACCGGTATGCAAACCGGCGGTTTGCCCCGTCAGCTGCTCGGGGTTCAGCCCCAGCTCCCGGCAGAGTTCCAGAGGGTCGCGAATGGCCTGGCGCAATTCAGTCACCCACAATGGAGGTGTTTCGGTTTTTTCGGTGAGAGCTAAGTGGTTACTGGCCTGGGTTTTGGGTATCATTGGCGACCGGATTTTTCATGTTTTAGGATAATTACTGAGAAGATAACTATGGCGAACGTTGCAACCAACGAATTCAAGGGTGGTCTGAAATTCATGCTGGATGGCGACCCCTGCTCCATGATTGATATAGAGCATATCAAACCTGGCAAGGGTCAGGCATTCACTCGTGTTAAATACCGCAACCTGATGAGTGGCCGTGTCGGCGAAAAAACCTTCAAGTCCGGTGACAACGTGGAAGTGGCTGACGTCATGGAAATTGATATGGAATTCCTTTATTCCGATGATGAATTCTGGCATTTCATGAAAACCGATGGCTCTTTTGAGCAGCTGGGTGCCGATGCCAGAGCCATGGGCGATACCACCAAATGGCTGAAAGAGCAGGAAGCCTACACGGTAACTCTTTACAACGGTGCTCCCATCAGTGTAACTCCACCCAACTTTATCGAGCTGGAAGTGACTGAAACCGATCCCGGCCTGAAGGGTGACACCGCCCAGGGCGGCTCCAAGCCAGCAACCCTGACTACGGGTGCCGTGGTGCGTGTACCCCTGTTTATCAATGAAGGCGAAAAGCTGAAAATTGATACTCGTACCGGCGAATACGTCAGCCGCGCCTGATTTTCATCTCATGAACTGGCAACCTGGCAGCGGGCCGACCCAATTACAGGAACGCGCCCGTCTGCTGGCGGCGGCCCGCCACTTTTTTTCCAGGCGAGGGGTGCTGGAAGTCAACACCCCGGTTCTGGGCACAGCAGGCGCGACCGACCCTTGGCTGGACTCCTTCACAACCCAGCTGGAAGGACAAACCCAGCTACAAACCCTCTATCTGCAAACCTCCCCGGAATTTTTTATGAAACGCCTGCTGGCAGCGGGGAGTGGCCCTATTTATCAGCTGGGCCCCTGTTTTCGCAATGGTGAAATCAGCTGGCGCCATAACCCCGAATTCTGGATGCTGGAATGGTATCGTCCTGAATGGACTTTGACTGAACTGCAACGGGAAACCTGCGAGCTGGTTGATGAGCTCCTGGGGGCAGCTGATTATCAGCAGCTGACTTACAAACAGGCTTTTTTGGAGATAGTGGGTCTGCATCCCTTTGCCGCCAGCCTGGAAGAACTGCGTGATGCCAGTCATGCCTGCTCAGGTATCGATGCTGAACCCCTGGATCGGGATGGCTGCCTGGATCTGTTGATCAGCCATCAGGTTGAACCGGCTTTAAAAGAAAAAGGGCGAGTGTTTCTAACCGATTTCCCCGCCAGCCAGGCTGCTCTGGCAGAAGTGGCCCAGGATGAAGAGGGTTATTCGGTGGCCAGGCGCTTCGAGCTCTATATTCAGGGTATAGAAGTGGCCAATGCCTACCAGGAACTCACCTCGGCTGAAGAACAGGCCCGGCGTTTTGCTGAAGATAATCGTCAGCGCCAGACTCTGGGACGACCTGAGGTGGCGGTTGACCAGAATCTTCTGGCTGCTTTACAAGCAGGCATGCCCGCCTGCAGCGGGATTGCCCTGGGGTTTGATCGCCTGGTTATGCTGGCCTGCGGGGCGAACAACCTGGATGAAGTGCAGGCGTTTAATGTGGGGCGTTGTTGATCCAATCGTCCACAGAGTGGACTCCCACGTTAGGGGACGATTTGGTTATTAGTTAAGCGTGCAGGGTCGTGAGCGGATCAGGCTGTTTGCAACAGGAGGTTGCAACCAGAGCTTACAGGGATGTATTGACGCGTCCTGATCCGCCACAGCCCTGCAAAGCTCCAGGCTAACTAGAGAGTGCACTCCCACAAGGACTCCCACGATACCCTTTTAAGCTTCCCCTTCCTGTTGATAAGCAAGTCGTTGCTCTTCTTCCAGCTGGCGGCTGACGGCTTCGGGTGAGCTCGTCTTGCGGGCCAGTAGGTTGTAGGTTAAGGGCACTACCACCAAAGTCAGGAGGGTGGCCAGGGCAACGCCCGAGAAAACCACCACACCTATAGCCTGGCGGCTTTCCGCACCGGCGCCAGAGGCCAACAACAGGGGCAGAGTACCGATGAGGGTGGTCATGGCGGTCATCAGGATAGGTCGCAGGCGCCGCCGCGAAGCTTCAATCACAGCGCTGCTGAATTCCAGTCCCTGATCCCTGAGCTGATTGGCAAACTCCACAATCAAGATGCCGTTTTTCGCCGAAAGGCCGATCAGCATGATCATCGCCAGTTGCGTGTAGATGTTGATGGTTTCACCGGTCCACCAAAGTCCCAGCATGGCACCGGCCAACCCCAGGGGAACGGTCAGCAAGACCACAAAAGGATGCACAAAACTTTCAAACTGGGCCGCCAGTACCAGATAGACAATCACCAGAGCCATGAGAAAGACCAGCTCTATGGCGGCTGAGCTGTCGCGGTACTCACGGGATTCCCCCTTATAGTCGACCACCGCGTATTCAGGCAGCAGCTCGGCAGCCAGATTATCCAGGTATTTCAGAGCCTCACCCAGTGAATAGCCTTCTGCAAGAGAGCCGGACAGGGTAATGGAGCGGTTGCGGTTATAATGCGGCAGACGGGCTGCTTCACCCACTTCTTCAAAGCTGACCAGGTTGTCCAGGCGAATTAATTGATCGGTTTTGTCCGAGCTGACCAGTAGTTTACCCAGGTCTTCAACTTCCTGAAGACTGCTGGGTTGGCCGACCAGCCAGACGTCGTATTCGCGTCCGCGTTCAGCAAAACGGGTAATGGCCCTTCCACCCAGCATGACTTCCAGAGTTTCCCCAATGCGTTGCGCAGAAACACCCAGCTGGGCTGCTCTTTCACGGTCAATGCTGGCGCGTAATTGGGGTTGGGTCTGACTGAAATCGGTTTCCAGATCAATCAGGCCGGGGTTGTTTTCTGCGGCTTCCTGCAGGGTTCGGGTCCATTTTAGAATCTCATTATAGTCACTGCCACCCAGGACAAATTCCACAGGAGTGCCGCCACTCCCCCCCAGGGGTGAGCGAACCCTGGGAAAGATGGTCACATCAGGAATATCGGCGACTCTTTGGCGGATTTCCTGTAGGACATCAAACACCGAGTCAGGCCTTTCTTTCCAGGCTTTAAGGCTGAGAATCAGAAAACCGGAATTATCGCCCTGGGTGGACCAGCCGGGAGAACGCAGGGTGATGTTGTTCAGATTGGGGCCATCCAGTAAAGGCATTAAGCGCTCTTCCACCATTTCCATGGAAGCTTTCATGCGTTCAGCACTGGAGCCTTCCTGGCCGCGGACAAAAACGAACACCGAGCCGGTATCTTCCTGGGGTGCATAGGCTTTGGGAAGTTGGGTAAAACCCCAGCCGGTGGCACCCAGAGTCAGAGCAAGAAGCATCAGGGCCAGCCAGCGGTGCTTCAACCCTTTGCCCAGAAGAGCCTGATAACCTTTTTCCAGGGCACTCAGCCCACGGTGAATCAAGCGTTTGCGTTCACCACGGGTATGGGCCTTGAGCAGCTGGGAACAGAGAACCGGCGAGAGAGTCAGAGCGATCAGGCTGGAAAAAGCCACAGCAGCAGCCAAAGTCAAAGCATATTCACGGAAGAATTGGCCAACGGTGCCCTCCAGAAAAATGATCGGTACAAAGGTGGCAATGAGAACGGTGGTGGTGGCCAGAACTGCAAAACCCACTTCCCGAATGCCGACCCAGGCGGCCAGTAAAGGCGGTTTGCCTTCATCCAGATGGCGGTGAATATTTTCCAGCACCACGATGGCATCATCCACCACCAGACCAATCGCCAGCACCAGAGCTAGCAGAGTCATCAGATTGATGGAAAAACCAAACAGGGCCAGACCGATAAAAGCAGCTATCAGGGAAACCGGCACCGTCACAGCGGGAATCAGGGTGGCCCGGGGACTGCCCAGAAAAATGAAGATGACCAGAACCACCAGAGCCATGGACAGGCCCAGGGTGAAGTAGACTTCATCAATGGCGCTCTGGATAAACAAGGAGGCATCGTAGGTTGTATCCAACGTGGCCCCTTCCGGGAGGAAAGGCCGGAAGGCATCCAGCTCTGCACGTACGGCAGCCACCACTTCCAGAGGGTTGGCCGTGGAAATGGGCTCAATAGCCAGACCGATGACATTGCGGCCATTGGAGCGGAACAACTGATTGGTTTCCTGGGCACCGGTGTTGACTTCGGCTACATCACCCAGACGCAGACTATCGCCATCACGGGTGGCAATCACCAGGCGGGCAAAGTCTTCCGGGGTGTTGTAACCGCGCTCCACCTGGATTTGCAGGGTGCGCTGGGGGCCTTCAAGCTCACCACCCCGGACTTCCATGTTTTCCTGGCGCAGGCTGTTGATCACATCGGTTGCCGTCAGTTGGCGGGCATTCAGGGCGGCCGGGTTGAGTTCCACGCGCATGACATATTTGCGTTCCCCCAGCAGACGTACATTGCTGACACCGGTCACCAGGCTGAGGCGTTCCTGCAGGGTGCGTTCGGCGTAGTCGGTCAGCTTAATAGAATCCATTTGTTCACTGCCCAGAATGATGTAAAGCAGGGCATCACCCCCTCCACCTCTTTTCCTGACCTGGGGTGTACCCGCATCCTCCGGCAAATTACGACTGACTCTGGACACGGCTTCCCGAACGTCATTGGCGGCTGCATCCAGATCACGGCTTTCACTGAAAGTGATGACGATTCGGGAAACACCCCGGGCGGTGTTGGATTCAATGAATTCCACCCCTTCAATGCCGGAAAGCTGGTCTTCAATTGGATTGGTGACCTGCAGTTCCACCACCTCCGGTGAAGCGCCGTCAAAATAAGTCATGATGCTGACTTCAGGTTGAGTGACATCCGGGTATTGGCGCAGTGGTAGGTTCTGCCAGGCGAGTACACCAAAAACGATCAGCAACAGGCTGATCACCAGAGCAAAAACCGGGCGGCGGATAGCTGTTTCTGAAAGCTTCATGTAGCGTCATCCACGGATTCCACCACACGAACCTGCATGCCTTCGCGCAGTTTGACCACACCCTGGTCAATCACCCGGTCACCCGCTTGCAGGCCCTGGGTGATTTCAATCTGTTCGGCGTGGGTGCTGCCAATTTCCACCACTTTGCGGGTGACTTTGCCTTCTGAATCCAGCATGAAGACCGCTTTTTCCTGGGCGCTATAGGTCAGGCTTCGGGCCGGTACCATCAAGGCCGTGCGGGGGTCGGAGTAAAGTGTCAGGCTGGCCAGCATGCCGGGTCGCAGTTTTCCTTCCGGATTCTCGAGAAGGCCTCGAACGGGCAGGTTACGGGTCACCGGATCAATGCGGGTGCCCAGGGATACCAGCTCGCCCTGAAAATCCTGATCGGGCCAGGCTGCAACCTGGGCAGTGATAGCTTGACCCTGGGCCAGCAGTGAGAGGTGTTTCTCGGCCAGAGAAAAGTCGATTCGCATCCGGCTCAAATCATCCAGGGTGGTCAGGGTCTGACCGGCATCCAGAAGCATTCCTGTTGTCAATTCCTGCTCACCCAGATGTCCGCTGAAGGGCGCAAGAATCCGGTAACGTTCCAGTTCGGCTTGCATGGCCAGCATCTGAGCTTCAGCTGTATCCACTGCAGCCTGCTGGGCATCCAGTTGATCCTGGGAAATGGATTGGCTGACCTGAAGACGCTGATAACGTTCCAGTTGTCGCTGGGCTTCACGCAAGGTGACCTGCGCCTGCAGAAGACGGGCACGGACTTCACGATCATCCAGTTGCACCAGCAGATCACCCGTTTCAACATAAGCTCCGTCTTGCAACTTTGTTTCCATGATGCGTCCAGCCACCTGAGTGCGTATTTTGGTTGAGCGCCTGGCCTCCAGAGTGCCCGTGGCATAAAGGCGTTGACTCAATTGGGTTTCCTGCACACTGGCCAGAGTCACCGCAGGTTCGCGGGCATAAGCTGGATGCAGAACCAGCAGTCCAAGCAGAAGGGATAAAGCAATGCATTTCAATAAGTCTTTCATAGAGTCAACACTTGTGGGTAAACCTCCGGAAACACCTTGAGTCTGCAAATCAAACAAAAGGTTCCTTGCCAGGGAATGAAGTTAGCAGGTTTTTGTATCAGGATAATGTCAGGCCGGTAAGGCCAGATCCTGACTGGGTTGGGGGCGGCCATGCAAATAGCCCTGTACACTGTTGCAGCCTTTTTCAACCAGAAAGCGTTGTTGCTCTTGTGTTTCCAGACCTTCAGCCAGCACTTCAATATCCAGGCTTTTGCCCAGGCTGATGATGGCCAGAATAATGGCTTCATCCTTGGGGTTTTTGCCGATGTCGCGAACAAAGCTGCGGTCAATTTTCAGACGATCCAGAGGCATGTATTTCAGGCGATTGAAAGAGGAGTAGCCAGTGCCAAAATCATCCAGAGCCAGGCGATAACCGGCCAGACGCAGGGATTTCAGTTGTTTGAAGGCAAAATCAGGGTCCTGGTGCAACAGGGTTTCAGTGATTTCCAGCTCCAGCTGTTTGCGACTCAAGTCATAGGCATCAACTATGATATTAAGCTGGTCGATAAAGTCGGACTGTAAAAGTTGTTGCGGCGAAATGTTGATGGCCACGCAGGGAACCTGGAAACCTGCATTCTGCCATTCGGCAATCTGTCGACAGGCCAGATCGATGATTTGCCAGCCCAGAGGGACAATCAACTGGGTTTCCTCGGCCAGAGGGATAAACTGATCTGGAGGGATGCGCCCATGAACTGGGTGCTCCCAGCGTACCAGGGCTTCCAGCCCGCACAGCTGCATATCAGACAGGCGGTGCTGGGGCTGATAATGCAAAACCACTTGCGGGGTGTTGATTGCCAGACGCAAATCCTGTTCAAGCTCGAAATTTTTACGGGTCAGTGTTGTCTGGCTGGATTGATAAACCTGGTAGCGATTCTTACCTTTGAGTTTGGCTTGATGCAGGGCAGTATCGGCATTACGGATCAGGCTGTTGGCATCTTCACCAAGCTCTTTGCTGAAAGCCACGCCCAGGCTGGCCGTGATCTGTAGATGCATGCCCGCTGCCTGCAGAGGCTGTGCAGTGACATCCAGCAGGTGCTGAGCCAGAGCAAGGCTGTTGCTGACATCCTGCTCGGAAGTCAGGGTTTGCACCAGAATGAATTCATCACCGCCCATGCGGTACAGCTCGGCCTGCTCCTGGAATTCCTGCATCCAGCGGGCAGACAATTCGATCAAAAGACTGTCCCCGGTCAGGTGGCCCAGGCTGTCATTGATCATTTTGAAGCGATCCAGGCCAATAAACATCAGGGCGATCCGGGAATGACCCCGGAAATACTGATCCAGATCCTGTTCCAGCTTCAGGCGGTTGGGAAGCCCCGTCAAGGGGTCATGTTCGGCTTGAAAGGTCAGGTTGCGGGTTTGTTCCTTGACCCGGTGCGCCAGAGTGGTTTCACGGTTATGCATGCCCAGAATGACCCCGGAAATCAAGGCGCTGATCAATACCAAAAGGCCTTGAAACTGCAGAGTGTTAACGCCGGGGCTGAGGCTCTGATAGGCCAAGCCAGCTGCGGCATGAAACTGCCATTCCTGCTGTGCAAAGATGAATGTAAAGCTTTGCTGGTGAAGAGGAGTGGTAATTTCCTGATGATCTCCCGAAAGATAAAAAGGCTGACCGTCAGAGGCATCAGTGATGCTGATCTGGACGCCTTGGAGGTTGCTCAATTCCAGTGCGGTTTCAATCATCCGGCTGACTGTAAAGACACCCACCATAAAGCCTGCCAGTCGCTTTTCCGTACTGAGCAGTTCAGAGTTTGCGGTTTTCTGGTTGAGGTAAACCGGTTGTAAAATCAATAGGCCCGGCTCATCCGGTGCCTGGGTGAGGTTGAGAATTTCAGTGGCCACCGGCCGGCCGGTTTGTTGGGCCTGAATCACCCAGCGACGCCGATCCTCAGCCGACAAAAGGTTGAAACCCAAAGCCGCTGTGTTTTTACTGAAGGGTTCAACATATTGAACCGGAATCAGAGGGTCATCCGGCTTGGGTGATTCCCCGTAAATAGCGTAGTCCGGGTAGTTGAGCAACTGACGTGTGGTGGTTTCAAAATCCCGGCGTTGTTCGGGCTGAATAACAGGATCCCAGGAATAAGCACGAATTGAGGTGTTGTCAGTGAATATTTCCGCAGTGGCTTCCTGAAATTCACCGGGAGACATCCCCAGGTTCTGAACAAACTGGCTCTCCAGCTTGCCCAGGTCAGCCAGGTTCTGCTGATGAAGTAGGTTGAGGTTGGCATGAAAGACATCAACATCGCGTTGAAAGTTGCGTTCCAACTGGGAGTTGATTTGCATCATGTAGGCTTGATTGGCCAATAGCACCGCCAGGAGGGTTCCGGCAAACAACGTAATAACACGCTGATAAAGGGCACTGGTGGTGCGTTCCAATCGGGAAGTCAGCATGGCCAGTAACAAGGGAGTGACCAGAAGAACTCCAAAGGCATCACCCAGCCAACGGCGCAGCCAATCGTTCAGTAGACCTGTACCAAGGGTGTATTGCGGAGGTGAGAATAGATAAAGGGCAACCAGGGCAATGCTGGCGCTGATCAGGGAAACGGCAAAGCCCACATAAAGAATGTAGCGAATAACCCGTCCTTCACCCCGGGTCGTCAGAGGGTTTCCGATCTTGTTGTGCACCAACCAGCTGCCCAGCCAGGCCTGCAGAAGCACACCACTGGCAATCATTGCAGCGGTGGCCACAAGACCTGGACTGATGTTCGTCAGCTCCCAGTTGGCCGGATAAAGAAGGTTAAAGAAAAAACTGCCCAGCCAGGCCCCGGGCAAAAACCGATAGCCAAAGCTGATGCCTACGGCCAGAGCAATGCCGGAAGGAATCCAGAGAGGTAAAATGTGCGATTGGAGGCCGGAATGACTGAGGGTAACACCAGCCAGAAAATAAGCCAGTGCCAAAAACAGGATGCCACCTGATAAATGCAGTGTCCGTTGAGTCAAACTGCTTCCTCTCAGTCTCCAGTTGAAGAATGGATCAACGATTCAGCCTAACGCTTTCTGGAGGTGAAAGCTAGTCGTCAGCAATCCAGATCAAGATGAAAATCATTATTTGAGTGGTATCTTAAAATGCCCTGTGTTAAAATGGCGTTTCAACTTCAACACATCACTGAGCTGGTGTGTTCCCTGCATCAGGCTGACGTTGCCCTTTCTTGATTGTGTATCGGGCCCGCGCCCGCCTCTGCGTTTATCTGTAACTTAGGTATAATTGATGTCTAATGACGCAAGCCTGCCCGCTTTTGACGAGCTGGGCCTTCCTGACTTTTTGCTTTCTTCCATTGAATACTCAACCCCTTCACCCATCCAAGCACAGACTATCCCTCTGTTGCTGGAAGGTCATGACCTTTTGGGTCAAGCGCAAACCGGCACCGGTAAAACCGCTGCTTTTGCTCTGCCTCTTCTGGCACGCCTGGATCTGAGCGTTAAACTGCCTCAGGTTCTGGTTTTGGCACCCACCCGCGAACTGGCGATGCAGGTCGCAGAATCCGTGGAAAAATATGGGGCCAACCTGAAAGGCGTTAAAGTGGCCAACCTTTATGGTGGTGCTGAATATCGCGAACAAATGCGCTCCCTGCGCTCCGGTGCCCAGATTGTTGTAGGTACACCCGGACGTGTTATGGATCACATGCGTCGTGGCAGCCTGGACATTTCCCAGCTGCAAACTCTGGTTCTGGATGAAGCCGACGAAATGCTTCGCATGGGCTTTATTGATGATGTGGAATGGATTCTGGAACAAACCCCGGCTCAACGCCAGGTGGTTTTGTTTTCTGCCACCATGCCGGATGTGATCCGTCGTATTGCCCAGCGCCACCTGAAAGATCCCAAAGAAATTCGTATTGCCGCCAAGGCACGTACGGCTGACACCATTACCCAGCGTGTATGGATGGCCAATGGTCTGCCCAAACAGGAAGCTCTGGTACGCATTCTGGAAGCAGAGCCGACTGATGGTGTGATTATCTTTACCCGCACCAAAGCAGGCTGTAGTGACCTGGCTGATTTTCTGAACAGCCGTGGTCTGCGTGCTTCTGCTCTGCACGGTGATATGGCCCAGGCACAACGCGAACAGGCTGTCGACAAGCTGAAGAAAAGTCAGCTGGATATTCTGGTTGCTACTGATGTTGCTGCGCGTGGTCTGGATGTCGAGCGCATCAGCCATGTCATCAACTATGATCCGCCCCATGACAGTGAGTCTTATGTTCACCGCATTGGCCGTACCGGTCGTGCCGGTCGCAGTGGTGAAGCCATCCTGTTTGTAACACCTCGCGAAAAGCGTTTGCTGTTCAATCTGGAGCGCAGTACGGGCCAGAAAATCAAGCCTATGGAACTGCCCAAGGCTGCGGTTATCAATGCCAAGCGCAGCGACAAGTTCAAAGAACAGGTCGTTCACGCCATGCAGGCCAGAAACCTGGAAGACTTCCAGAAACTGGTTAATGAAATTCATGCTGAAACCGATGCCGACCCTCTGCAAATTGCAGCTGCTCTGGCAAAAATGGTTCAGGGCAATACGCCTCTGTGGGTTGAAGACATCAAGCCTCGTCCCATGCGTGAGCGTACGGAACGTCGTGATGAAGCACCACGGGGTGCCCGCAACAAGGGTGCAGCTCGTTCACGCGAACTGGAAGCCGGCATGAAGCGCTATCGCATGCCGATTGGCCGTTCGCATGGCGTTAAGCCAGCCAACATCGTTGGCGCGATTGCCAATGAAGCCAATATCTCCAGCCGCAACATTGGCCGTATTGATATCCAGCAAGACTTCAGTACTGTTGATCTGCCTGAAGGCATGCCCAAGGCTGTTTTCCAGGCACTGGCTCGCGTTCGGGTCTGCGGTGTGCCGCTGAACCTGACCAGCCGTGAAGGCCTGTCCGGTAAGCCCGGAAATGATGATGGTAGCCGCCCCGTGCGTCGCCGCTCAGCGTAAGAAAATTCTGATCGCTGAATAAAAAGCCCGGCCTTGCTTGCAAGTGCCGGGCCTTTTTTCGCCTGTATTTATTCTTTTATTGCCGCGATGGCTTCCGCGCACTCATGAATCAAAGAGGGGCCGCGGTAAATAAAGCCTGAGTAGATTTGAATCAGGCTGGCACCAGCCTTGATACGTTCCACAGCATCTTCTGCAGAAAAAATTCCACCCACGCCGATGATGGGTAATTCTCCTTCCAAAGCTTCAGTCAGCTTGCGGGTAATAACGCAGGCTTTTTCCGTTAGGGGACGCCCGGAAAGACCGCCTTCTTCACTGCCAAACTCCAGACCTTCGACAGCCGTTTTATCCAGAGTGGTGTTGGTGGCAATCACGCCATCCAGCTTGAGTTCTCTCAGGGTAGCCGCCAGGCTTTGCAGCTCCTCGTCATTCATGTCCGGTGCCACCTTGACCAACAGGGGCACATAACGCTGGTGTTGATCGGCCAAACGCTGCTGGGCTTCTTTCAGAGGTTTCAGCAAATCTTTCAGGGCTTCACCATATTGCAGGCTGCGCAGGCCAGGGGTGTTGGGCGAGGAAATATTCACAGTGACATAATCGGCCTGCTCATAAACCCCTTCCAGCCCCAAAAGATAATCATCCACGGCATTTTCTACCGGGGTGGTCAGGTTTTTGCCCAGGTTGATGCCCAGAAGGCCGGGGAATTCACATTTTTTAACTTGTCTCAGCAGATGCTCCAGCCCCTTATTGTTAAATCCCATGCGATTAATAATGGCTTCCTGCTCAGGAATCCGAAAGAGACGTGGCTTGGGATTACCGGGTTGAGGCTTGGGTGTGACGGTGCCCACTTCTATAAACCCAAAACCCAAACTGCCAAGGCTGTTGATATGGTCGGCGTTTTTATCCAGACCGGCAGCCAGCCCGACCGCATTAGGAAATTCCAGCCCCATGATTTTGACAGGAGAATGAATGGGCGGAGCGATGAAAGGCCGGGTTAAGCGTAGACGGTGGGCCGCATCCAGGCCTTCCAAAGCCAACTGATGAGCAGCTTCGCCTGAGAGAGTAAAGAGTAGTTTACGTGCCATTGAATACATGAGAAGCCCCGTGACTGAAGATGGTTTTGGGCATTATAGCAGTGTGGGCCAGCAAAACAGACTCAGTACCAAAGTACTGGTTTTTTCAGTGCCAAAGCACAAGTGTGAAACCCACTGCTGGCCGCTAGGCTGTATAGGGTCTTGATAACTTCAGGATCAACAACCCAATTACAAGAACAAGAGGTTAGTCTCATGATTTATGCACAACCTGGTCAACCCGATTCCGTGAGCCAATTCAAGCCCCGTTACGAGAATTTTATCGGCGGCCAATGGGTTCCCCCCGTCAAGGGGCAATATTTTCAGAATGTTTCTCCAGTGACTGGCGAAAACTTTTGTGAAATACCCTGTTCCGATGCCGCCGATATCGAGTTGGCACTGGATGCAGCCCACAAAGCCAAGGATGCCTGGGGGAAAACCTCAGTAACCGAGCGTTCTAATCTGCTGTTAAAAATTGCTGATCGTCTGGAGCAGAATCTGGAAGCCATAGCCGTTGCCGAAACCTGGGACAACGGCAAGGCCGTTCGTGAAACTCTGAATGCTGATGTCCCTCTAGCGGTGGATCATTTCCGTTATTTTGCGGGTGCAATTCGTGCCCAGGAAGGTTCCATTGGTGAAATTGATCAAAATACGGTGGCTTACCATTACCATGAACCGCTGGGTGTTGTGGGTCAGATCATTCCCTGGAATTTTCCATTGCTAATGGCTACCTGGAAGATTGCTCCAGCACTGGCTACGGGGAACTGTATCCTTCTCAAACCTGCAGAACAGACTCCCTGGTCAATTCTGAAATTCATTGAAGTGATTGAAGATCTTCTGCCGCCCGGTGTGTTGAATGTCGTCAATGGCTACGGGGCCGAAGCCGGTCAGGCACTGGCAACGAGCAAACGCATTGCCAAGATTGCCTTTACCGGTTCCACTCCGGTGGGTTCGCACATCATGAAATGTGCAGCAGAAAACATTATTCCATCGACGGTAGAGCTGGGCGGTAAATCGCCCAATATCTTCTTCAAAGACATCATGGATTTTGAAGACAGCTATCTAAGCAAATGCGTTGAAGGTGTGGTTCTTGCTTTCTTCAACCAGGGTGAAGTCTGCACTTGCCCTTCGCGCCTGCTGATTCAGGAGGATATCTACGATCAGTTTATTGCCAAGGTGATTGAACGTAGCAAGCAGATCAAACGGGGCAATCCGTTGGATACCGAGGTGATGGTGGGTGCTCAGGCATCCCAGGAACAGTTTGATAAAATCCTCAGTTATTTGGATATTGGCCGTGAAGAAGGTGCAGAGGTTCTGATGGGGGGTGGCAAGGAAGAGTTGGATAGTCAGTTCAGCAAGGGCTACTATATTCAGCCGACCTTGCTTAAGGGTCATAACAAAATGCGGGTTTTCCAGGAAGAAATCTTTGGCCCGGTTGTGTCGGTAACGACCTTCAAGGATGAAAAAGAAGCTCTGGAGATAGCCAATGATTCTGAATTTGGCCTGGGGGCGGGACTCTGGACACGTGATATGAACCGGGCGTACCAAATGGGCCGGGGAATCGAAGCAGGTCGTGTCTGGACCAATTGTTATCACCATTATCCTGCACATGCTGCCTTTGGTGGTTACAAGAAATCGGGTGTGGGTCGTGAGAACCACAAGATGATGCTGGAGCATTATCAACAAACCAAGAACCTACTGGTCAGTTATGACGTTAACCCCATGGGCTTTTTCTAAAACCAGCCCGCCACTGCTGGCTGCCAGTACCTCCAGAAGTGATCCCTGGCAAGCTGCCAGGGATTTAGCGGAACAACTGAACCACCCGGATTTGCGCTGGGTGGTTTTCTTTTGTTCGGCAGAGTACCCTTTGCCGCAATTGGCACAGGCGCTGAATGCAGAATTTGCAGGGCAGGAACTGGTGGGTTGCACCACGGCTGGCGAGCTGGGTTTGCAAGGCTATGCCCAGGGCTCAATTACAGCTCTGGGGTTCAGCCAACAAGCTTTTTCACTGGCTATTACGTTGATTCAGCCGCTGGAAAACTTTTCCCTCGCTTCCGCACAGCAGGAAGTCAACCAACTCCTGGAAACCAGCAAACAGAACTTTGCCGGTCACGGACGGCATTTTGCAATGACCCTGTTTGATGGTTTGTCCAGTCAGGAAGAATTGGTGCTGGTTGCCTTGAATGCTGCCCTGGGGGGTATCCCGCATTTTGGTGGTTCAGCCGGGGATGACATCCGGCTGGCCAACACTCATGTCTTTGTGGAAGGTGCATTTCATAGCCGGGCCGCGGTCCTGATTTTGTTTACGACTCAACTGCCATTTGAAGTCTTCACCACCCATCATATGCAACCCCTGAAGACCAAGCTGGTTGTTACCGAAGCCGATGCCGCCCAGCGCAGAGTTTACGAACTGAATGCACGCCCTGCTGCCGAGGTTTACGCTGAGTTGACCGGTGTTCCGATCGGGCAGCTATCACCGCTGACCTTTGCCCTGAATCCTCTGGCTGTAAAGCTGGGTCAGGACTTTTATGTGCGCTCCATCCAGCAGGTACATACCGACCTCAGCCTGACCTTTTACTGCGCCGTAGGCAAAGGCAGTGTACTGACCGCTATGCAGCCACAACCCTTGCTGCCGGATTTGCAGCAATGTTTTGCCCGTATACAGGAACGAATTGGTAAGCCCTTGATGACTCTGGGATGCGACTGTTTTCTAAGACGCCTGGAAAGTGAACAGCAAGGCGAAAAAGAAGCCGCCTCAGCCTTCCTGCGTAAACACCGGGTCATAGGTTTCAATACCTATGGTGAGCATCATGCCGGTCTGCATATCAACCAGACCTTTACGGGTGTGGTGCTGGGAGAAGGTGATGCCAACCAGTAACTCCGATTCTCTGCAACGGCTCAAGGAAGAGAATTTGCGCCTGAAGAAAATCAATCAAGCGCTTATTGAAAGAGTTGAAGCCGGCAGCAGTTTGTCAGAAGCGCCTTATGCAGCTTTTGAACACGCCGCTGCCCTGGCTGAACAAGTCAGGGAAAGAACCAGTGAATTGACCCGCTTAAATACTCAGTTGCATCAGGAAATCAGGGAGCGCAAAACGATGGAAAAGAGCCTGCTGGAAGCCAAACAGGAAGCGGAAGCGGCCAATCTGTCGAAAAGCAAATTCCTCACCGCAGTCAGTCATGATCTCCTGCAACCCTTGAATGCTGCCCGACTGTTCACTTCGGCTCTGGAAGAAAAGCAACTGGAACCCGGGATCAGCAAACTGGTGACGTCCGCAAGCCGCTCGCTGAATGATGTGGAGTCCCTGCTGCGAACGCTGGTGGACATTTCCAAGCTGGATGCCGGGGCTGTTCAACCGGATAAGGCCTGCTTTTGTCTGGCAGAGTTAATCGACAACCTGGGATCGGAATATCAACAGGTGGCAGCCAGCAAAAACTTGCAATTCAGTTGGGTCAGTACCCAGGCCTGGGTGGAAACGGATCAGCATCTTCTGGCCAGAATTCTGCGCAATTTTCTGGCCAACGGCTTGCGCTATACACCAGCGGGAGGGCGTTTGCTGCTGGGCTGTCGGCATAAAGCCAATAGCCTGCTTATCCAGGTCTGGGATACCGGTCTGGGTATCCCCGAAGATCGGCTGGAAGATATTTTTCAGGAATTTCAGCGCGTTCAGGTCGAGCCCGTGAATGGCAAGGATCAGGGCCTGGGCCTGGGCCTGGCGATTGTCGACAAGATGGCAAAAATGCTGGGGCATCCAATCAGGGTGACTTCCTTACTGGGCAAGGGCTCGGTGTTCAGTGTGGAAGTACCCCGGGTGCGGGTAGCCGAGATCAACAAACTGTCAACGGACTCCTTGCTGAGTAAACAGAAGTGCCTGAATCGTGCCCGTGTATGGGTGGTGGATAACGACCCGGCCATCTGTGAAGGTATGCAGCAGTTGCTTGAGTCCTGGGGTTGTAAGGTAGTGACGGCCACTCATGCCACGGACCTGGAGCAGCAAGCGATCCAGGACTCCCAGGGGCCACAACTGCTAGTTGTTGATTATCATCTGGACAAGCAGACATCCGGCCTGGATGTCGTGCGTTTACTGAAAAAGCACCTGCGTCAGGAACCAGCCGTACTGGTGATTACTGCTAATCACAGCCACCAGTTGAAAGCTGAGGTCAAACGTGAAGGTTATCAATTGCTTTACAAGCCGGTGCGTCCCTTGCGTCTGCGCCAGGCTTTGGGCCAGCTACTTGGTTGAAAAGTGTTTCTGGGCGGCCAGAGCGAGTTGAACCCGGTTTTTGACCCCCAGTTTATGCATGATGGCGGCAACATGTCCTTTGACCGTGGTTTCCGCAATCTGCAGGTGCCAGGCAATTTGTTTATTGGACTCGCCCAGAGCCATATGCTCAAGAACCTCCAGCTGTTTGCGGGTCAGCTGTTGCAGGGCGGCTGGGTGAGGATCTTTGCTGATGGTCGGTGTTTCGGCCTGGCGGATACTGTGTGAAGGCAGGTAAACCTGGCCGGTCAGAAGCAATTGCAGGGCCCTGGCCATTTCTTCACGCGGCGAGGCTTTGGATATAAAACCGATGGCCCCTGCAGTGATGGCTTCCAGCACGACCTGGCGGTCATCCTCTGCGGAAATGATGACGACAGGAAGCGTGGGGCGTTGCGCATGAAGCTGGCTGATGCCTTCAAAACCCTGCATACCCGGCATTTTCAAATCCAACAGCAACAAGTCAACCTCTTCCTCGTTTTGGATCATCTCCAGAGTGGTGCTCAGGTTTTCGGTTTCCAGCAGCAGGGAGCCCGGAAAGGTGGCCGCCACAACATCCATCATGGCTTCGCGGAACAGGGGGTGGTCATCGGCAATCAGGAAGGTATACACCGGTTGCTGTTCTCCTAAGTAGAAACCCTTTCAATGGAAACAAATTGCCCCTGATCATTGTAGGTAATACGAAACAGCCCGTGGATGCCGCTGCTGTCAACCATGTTGCGCAACAAACGGCGTGGGAAAATAATGCTGCGCCCGTCTACGGTCTGGGTTCTAGCATTGGGTGCCTGGCTGGTATAAAACTCCAGACACTCGCTTACCCCCATATTCAGGCGCACATAAACACTAGGCATTGAAGGTCAGTGATCGCTACTCAGAGTCATGGATGCTCAAAACTGCCAGCTGGCGCATGGCAACAGCAAACAGCGGATAGCCTACATTAGTGCCACCACGAACCTCATGCAAGAGATTTTGCCAGCGTTCCACTTGCAGTGCATAGTGTTGCAGCCACTGCTCCATTCGGGCTTCGAGATCGCTGGAGCCTCCTTCCAGAGCCAGCAGGCTGACAGTCAGTTGGCGGTGGCGATCATCCAGTTCATCCCGGTAGGCTTCTCTGGCCATGGCTTCCCAGCTGTCATGCACGGGCAAATCCACAATCTGTTGTTTCAGCCAGGGCAGTTGCAGCTGTTGGCCCAAAAGGAAGTAGGCTTCAGTTACCTGGGTCAGCGGTTGTTCGGTTTCCCTTTCACCCTGAATGATGTTCAGGGCTGAATAAAGGTGACCGATGCCAGCCAGACGGGAGGCCAGTTCTTCAGGTACTCCATTGGCCATCATCTGATCACAGCGAACCTGCCAGGCCTGTTTTTCATCACCGCTTAAGCGTTGGGCAATCTGCTCGGTGATCAACTGCACTTTGGGTGCAAAATAATCCACGGCCTCTCTGGCAGTAAGACCGGCAAAGCGGTTACGTACCAGCCAGCGGGTAGCCAGGCGCAGCATGCGGGCCAGATCATGCATCAGTTGCAACTGCAGGCTGGCATCCACCTGATGGTCCAGGGCTTCAATGGAGCTCCAGAGATTCACCAGATCAAAGACATCTCTTGCCACAGCATAGCCACGCACTATGTCCGGCACGCTCAAGGCCGCATTATCCTTCAGGCGGTGAACAAAGGTGATCCCCATGCGATCCACCAGCTCATTGACCAGCATGGTGGTAATCAGCTCACGCTTAAGGCGGTGGTTCTCCAGTGGTTGGGCATAACGTTCCAGAATCGCACCGGGAAACGCGCGTTTCAGAGCCTGGCCCAGCCAGGGGTCTTCAGGAACCTCCGATTCCAGCACGGCATTCTTGATGTCGGCCTTGGCATAAGCGAGAAGAACCGAGAGTTCCGGGCGGGTCAGCCCCTTGTGTTCTGCTTCACGATCCTGCAGCTCATCATCGGAGGGCAGAAATTCCAGTGCTCTGTCCAGCTTGCCCTCTGACTCCAGTGTGTTGATCAGGCGGCGGTAGTGGCCGAGACTCTTGCGGCTGTCCAGGTCAGCGATAGCCAGGGCCTGAGCCTGAGTGTAATTATCCTTGAGAACCAGGTCGGCCACTTCTTCGGTCATGTCTTCCAGTAACTGATCGCGTTGCTTGCGGGTCAGATCACCGGCTTGCATGACCTGCTGCAGAAGAATCTTGATATTGACCTCATGGTCGGAACAGTTCACCCCCCCGGCATTGTCAATAAAGTCGGTATTGAAGCGCACGCCGGAGAGGGCCGCCTCAATACGGCCTTTCTGGGTGAAGCCCAGGTTGCCGCCTTCACCGACCACCCGGCAGCGCAACTGTTGTCCATCAATGCGCAGGATGTCATTGGCCTTGTCACCAACCTCGGCATGAGTTTCATCCCTGCCTTTGACATAGGTGCCGATGCCTCCATTCCAGATCAAATCAAGCGGAGCTTGCAAGAGAGCGTTGAGCAGCTCGGCCGGGGTCATCCGGGTTGCCTGAATACCAAAGCGCTCCTGCATCTGGGGAGTCAGCACGATGCTTTTGGCTTCCCGTGAAAAGACGCCACCACCTTCGGAAATCAGTTCTTTTTTGAAGCTGTCCCAGCCCGCTCTCTCCTTGAACATCCGCTGGCGCTCCTTGAAGCTGGCTGCAGCATCGGGGTTGGGGTCAATGAAGATGTGCTTGTGGTTGAAGGCTGCCACCAGACAGATGTGCTCCGATAACAGCATGCCATTACCAAACACATCCCCGGCCATGTCGCCTATGCCCAGCACCGAGAATTCTTCTTTTTGAATATTGATGCCCAGCTCCCGGAAGTGACGTTGCACACTGACCCAGGCGCCGCGGGCGGTAATGCCCATTTTCTTGTGGTCATAACCGGCACTGCCACCGGAGGCAAAAGCATCCCCCAGCCAGAAATCATAATCGGCTGAGATTTCATTGGCGATGTCCGAAAAGGTGGCTGTGCCCTTGTCGGCTGCAACCACCAGGTAGGAGTCGTCTTCATCCTGGCGTACCACCCGCTCAGGTGGAAGAACCTGCCCCTGGTTGAGGTTGTCGGTGATGTCCAGAAGGCCGGAAATGAAGGTTTTGTAGCAGGCAATACCTTCAGCCTGAAAAGCTTCACGGTCACTGGCATCAGGCAGCTGTTTGCAAATAAAGCCGCCCTTGGCACCCACCGGAACGATCACCGCATTCTTGACCTGCTGAGCCTTGACCAGCCCCAGGACTTCAGTGCGGAAGTCTTCATGCCGGTCTGACCAGCGCAGACCGCCCCGGGCCACCTTGCCATAGCGCAGATGCACCCCTTCCACCCTGGGTGAATAAACAAAAATCTCAAAGCGCGGACGCGGCTGGGGGATATCACTGATGGCGCTGGGTTCCAGCTTGAAGCTGATGTAGGTTTTGGCATCACCGGCTGGCGTCCATTGATAGAAGTTGCTGCGCAGGGTGGCACTGATCAACTCCATATAGCGCCTCAGGATGCGGTCTTCACTCAGGCTGGCCACTTTTTCCAGGCCCTGGTCAAGCTGCTGCTGGCATTGGTTGCAGGCTGCCTCGGAGCGGGTCATATCAGGGTTGAAGTGCAGATCGAACAAGGTCACCAGCTTGCGGGCCAGATCCGGGTGGTTGACCAGAGTGGCAGCAATATAGTCCTGGGAAAAGGTTGAGCCGATCTGTTTCATATAACGGGCATAGCCACGCAGCAGGGCAACTTCTCTCCAGTTCAGTCCCGCAGAGAGCACGAGACGGTTAAAGGAGTCGCTTTCAGCCTGGCCGAGCCAGGTTTTCAGGAAGGCATCCTGGAAGATATCCTTGACCTGGGTAAGATCCAGACTTTCCAGCCCCCGGATGGCGACATCCAGTGAGAAATCATGCATCCAGCAGCTTTCATCACCACGGCGGATTTCATAAGGCCGTTCGCCCAGAACCCGAAGGCCCAGGTTTTCCAATACCGGCAGCACATCGGAGAGCAGTAGCGGGTCACCTTTCTGAAAGAGCTTGAAACGCAACAGATCAGCTTCCTCAACCGTGCGATAAAGGCTCAGCGCAATGGTTTTGTCTCCCTTGAGCATTTCAAAGTGCTGGATATCATTGACTGCATGGCGGGGACTGAAGTCATCGCAATAAGCGGCCGAGAAACCATCCTTGTAAAAACGCATCAGCTGGTTGGCCTGATCCTCACCCAGACTTTCGGTCATAGCACTGTGCAGGGAATCGTTCCAGGAACGGGTGACCTGGATGACCCTTTGCTCAATTTCCCGGGTGTCGTATTGCACGCCTTCAGGCTGGCGGAAGCTGAGAATATACTGGGTGCGACAGAGAATGGACTCTGAGAAATAGGTGGTGAATTCGACAAAATCCGCATCCAGAGCCTCACAGAGAACCTTCTGGGTTTTATGGCGGATATCCGTGCTGTAAATGTCCCTGGGCATATAGACGAGGACAGAATACAACTTGCCGTAGCCGTCCTTGCGGATAAACACCCGTACTTTGCGTCTTTCACGGATATTGAAAATACCCAGAGTGGTCTTGGTCAGTTCATCAATGCCAATCTGGAAAAGATCATCGCGGGGGTAAACATCCAGGATCTGTATCAACTGGCGGCCATTGTGAGCATCCAACTGCATGCCGGCGCGGTTGATGACCGCCTGAACCTTCTGGCGAAGCACAGGAATATCACGGGGGGTCTGGATGTAGACGTTGGAAGTATAAAGCCCCATAAAACGCAACTCACCCTTGACCTGGCCCTGGGCATCAAAGGTCTTGATGCTGATGTAATCCGGGTGCGCAGGACGATGCACCCGGGCTTTCTGGGGGGCCTTGGCAAAGCTCAAGAGGTCGGGAATCAGGATAAAGGGATTGTCATGCAGAGCTGAACCAGGCACACAGGTATTGGCTGTTTTTTCATCGCGCAGCAAACCCAGGCCGGAACCCTCAATACGGCAAAGCTGGGTTTTACCTTCCCTATCCTGTAACTGGTACTCATCATAGCCCAGAAAAGTGAAGTGATCTTCTGTCAGCCACTCCAGGAATTCGGCGGCTTCTTCTATGTCAGCCTTGTCGAGTCTTTTGCCCAGCTGGTCTTGCAGGTGTTTATCTTTCAGGGTGTGGCAGGCTTCCAGAGCTTTTTCACGCATGGGTGAAAAATCCACGACTGCAGTGTGAACTTCAGCAAGAATATCCAGCAGGGTGGCATGCAGGTCCTGGATTTCTTCATTACTTAAACAATCAACCTCAATCAGAATCAGGGACTCTTCCTGCCCCTTGTCTGCATCCAGCGGCAGCAATTGTTTGAGTTGGCCCTTGCTGTTGCGTTCACTGCGCAGAATGGCATTGTGGATGGTGTGCAGAGTGAGGTTGCGATGGTTGAGCTCCATACGCATGGAGTCGACCAGAAACGGCATGTTGGGGTTAAGGAGCTGGATCAGGGTGTGAGGAGACTGCCAGCCATCTTTTTCAAAGTCAGGATTGAAGATCTTGAGTTTGGGCTGGGTGCGTTTGCCTTCTTTCTTCAGCTCAAAATCCTGCAAAAAATTCCACAAGGAAACTGTGGTGCCGTAAAAGGTTTCCTCCGGCCACATCGAAAGCTCATCAATCGCTGCGGTTTCGTAGAGGCGCCTTGCAAAGTCTATGACCTGTTCACAGGTTTGTTCCGGCAGATGGCGAGCCAGGGGTTCCCTGAGAGTGCCAATCAGTTCCAGTAGGGCGGTTTGCATTTTTTGCATGGTGACTCCAGTCCTGTTGTTCTTGATGACACTGACTCCCGCAACGTAAGTCGAGTCAGTGTCGTGTTATGCTATGTCCATCAAAACGCGTATTGCCTTTCCGAGCAAGACTTCATGCTGCCTTTGCATAGTGAATGCTGTTTAGGGAAGTGCTAAACACAGGATAGACCAGAGACGATGAGTGTCCACGCCCGTTTTTCCCAATTGCAACAACAGCTCAATGGTAAAGTAATTGGTCAGCAGAGTTTAGTACAGCGTCTGTTGGTGGTTTTGTTGGCGGACGGCCATCTTCTTGTGGAAGGTGCGCCTGGCCTGGCAAAAACCCGTGCCATTCAACAGCTGGCCGACCAACTGGCAGTCAGCTTCCAGCGCATCCAGTTCACACCGGATCTGCTGCCGGCCGATTTGACTGGAACCGAGATCTTTCGGCCCCAGACCGGTGATTTCAATTTCCATCCCGGCCCACTGTTCAATCAGTTTGTTCTGGCGGATGAAATCAACCGGGCACCGGCCAAGGTGCAATCAGCACTGCTGGAAGCCATGTCGGAACGGCAGATCAGCCTGGGTGGAGAAACCCGCAAACTGGACGAGGTTTTTCTGGTCATGGCGACCCAGAACCCGCTGGAACAGGAAGGGACCTACCCTCTGCCGGAAGCCCAGCTGGATCGTTTTCTGATGCATACCTGGGTGAGTTATCCGAGACCGGAAGAAGAGTTGGCCATCATGCGGCTGGTGCGCCAGGAAGTGGAGAATACAGAGGCAGAATCTGTGACCCAGTTATCCAGGCAAGGCGTGATGGCGGCCCGGCATCAGGTCATGCAGGTGCACCTGGCCGAACCTTTGGAACATTATATTGTGGATCTGGTGCAGGCGACACGTCGCCCAGGTCAATATGACCAGCAGCTGGCAGGCTGGCTGCAACTGGGCGCGGGGCCCAGAGCCAGTCTGGCACTGGATCGCTGTTCACGTGCTCTGGCCTGGTTGCAGGGTCGCAAGGAAGTCTTGCCCGAAGATATTCAGCAACTGGCGCCGGATGTGCTTCGCCACCGTTTGCTGCTGAGTTTTGAAGCGGAAGCCGAAGGCATCAGCCGGGATGCTATTATTCAGCGCCTTTTGAGCCTGGTTGCGGTGGCATGAATTCTGCGGAACCAGCCCTGGCGGTCAGCCTGAAAGAGCTTTATGGCTTGCGTGCACCGGCTGCTGCCCTTAGCCTGCAACAGTTGATGCGAGGCAGTCTGCCAGGAGCTGAAGGTCGGGTGATGAACCAGCCGGGGCGTGGCCTGGAATTTCGCGAAGTGCGCGCTTACCAACCTGGAGACGACCTGCGTTCCCTGGACTGGAAAGTGACCGCCCGACGCGGCCAGCCCTATACACGGGTCTTTGAAGCCGAACATCAGCGCCCGGTCGCCCTGTTTGTGGATCAGACCTCAGCACTCCAGTTTGGCTCCCTGGCCAACAAGGCGGTAATCGCTGCACGCCTGGCGGCGCTTCTGGGTTGGGCAGCCCTGGCTGAAAAAAAGAAAGTGGGCGGCTGGATTGAAACCGATCAGGGCGGCTACTGGGAAAGTCCGGTGGCCGGTCAGCCCCGGTTTTTGCGCTGGCTGTCGCGCCTGGCTGACTGCAACCGGCAACTGGAAGCCATCCAGCCACGGGTACCGGGCCAGCTGGATCGCGCCCTGGCTGCCTTCCGGCAAAGGTTGCCTGCTTCCAGCCTGGTGATTCTGATCAGTGACTTTCGCAGCTTTCAGGAACAACAACTGATCAAACGCATGAGTCGTCAATATGCCCTGCTGGCGATTCAACTCACTGATCCCCTGGATTACCAGTTGCCACAGCTCAATGCCCAGGTGGAAGTGGAAGGCAAGGCCCAGCCGTTGACTCAGGCTTTGCGTCAGAATTGGTCGCAGGACTTTGCTCAACAACAGTTGCAATTACGTCAGGCTCTGGGGCATCGAGGGCGTTTTTTGGAGCTGTCCACGCAGGATGAAAAGCAGTTATTGGCGCGGTTGTTACCTGGATACAACAGGAAACTTTCTGCAAACAAGGTAAGATAATGCCCCTGGCAGGCCCTGGAATTGAAAACGAGCTATGAATCTTGAACAACTGAAACAACTGGCAGCACCCCTGATAACTTCTTATGCGCCCGACCAATGGCCCCCCGAACCCTGGGTTTGGAGTCTTCCGGCCGGTCTCGTCTTGCTGATTGCCCTGCTTTTATGGTGGCGCTGGCACAAACGTACCCGTACACGTCGTTATGCCTATAAAGAACTGGAGGCTATTCAGCAACGCTACCAGGAAAACCAGGATCCTCAGCGTTATTTGTATGAACTGAATCTGCTGCTGCGCCGTATTGCTGTACGCAATTTCCGGCGTGAAAAGGTGGCTTCCCTGACTGGTGAAGACTGGCTGGATTTTCTGGACTGGAGTCGTGGCCGCAAACGTGGCGAAGATCCGGGCTTTCGTGAAGGCAGTGGCCGGGTACTGGCTTGGGGTGCTTACCAGGCTGAGCCGGATCACTTTGATTCCGAAAGCCTACAACTGCTGGTCAAAACATGGATACGTCGGCAAACCTGATTCTGGCATGGCCCTGGGCACTGGTTCTACTGGCTTTGCCCTGGCTGGCCGGACATCTGGCAAAGCGTCTGGGGCTGGCTTTCCGCCCCACAGCCGCTTTGAAGCTGCCCACCTCGACCGCCACCCCCGAGCCTGAAAAAAAACTGCCCCGTTTGCGTTCACTCAGCCTCTGGTATTGGGTGTGGGTGCTTTTGGTGCTGGCGCTGACCCGTCCAGAACTTCAGCAGCCGGAGATCCAGCTTGAACAGCAAAGCCGTGAATTGCTTCTGGTGGTGGATGTATCCGGCAGCATGCAGGAAATCATGGATGGACGCACGCGCCTGGATCACGTCAAGCAGGTGGTTGAGGATTTTGTTCGCCGCCGCAGCCAGGACAAGATTGGTCTGGTGGTGTTCGGTGCCCAGGCTTATCTGTATGTGCCCAAAACTCTGGATCATGAACTGTTGCTGCAACAGCTCAATGGTATGCAGCCCAACATGGCCGGTCAGGGAACCGCACTGGGTGATGCTTTGGGTGTGAGCATCAGAACTCTGCGCCAGGCCCAGGGCGAAGCAGCCATACTTCTGCTGACCGACGGGGCCAATAATGCCGGTTTACTGAGCCCCGAAGAAGCTTTGCAAATGGCAACCACCGCCGGGATACGCACACATCTGGTCGTGGTTTCCCTCAACCCTGAACCACAAATGGCCGCGCAAATCCGGGCAACCGGGGGGGAGGTTTTTTCTGCCTTCAATCGTCGTGAGCTGGAAGGCGTTTACCAGCAACTGGATGACCTGGAGCCAGCCACTCTGCTTCGACGTTTCAGCCCGGCAGACCCACTGGGCTACTGGCTGATCCTGGCTGCACTGGGACTGAGTAGCTGGTTGCTGAAATCCTCCATCCGCCGGAGGCTTCATGTTTGAGGCCTTTGCACGTCCCTGGCTGCTGCTTCTGGCTCCCTTCATTTATGGCCTGATCCGGTTGGCCTTTCGGCAGTTGCAGGCCAGCAGCTGGCAGACCCATTTGCCTGCGAATCTGGCTCGGCGACTGCTGACCCATCAGGAGCAACCGGGAACTTCAGCCGACTGGCCTGTCTGGCCCCTGGCCGCACTGGTGACCTGTTTTCTCAGCCTGGCCCTGGCGGGTGTCGGTTTTCCACTGCAACTGCAAGAAGCCCAACGCCAACAACAGGAAGTGGTGATTATCCAACACCTGGCTCCCACTGAAAGAGGCCAGGCCGATGCGGTTCAGCAGCTGGAAACAGCCCAGCAGCTTTTGGTGCCTTTTCTGAATAACCGCCAACAAGGGCAAACCGCCCTGATTTTTTATGCGGGCAGTGCACATCTGGCCAGTCCCATGACTTCAGATGCCGCAACCCTGCGACAAATCATCAGTCTTGCTCATCCGTCAGTCATGCCCAGACGCGGTGACCAGCCCAGGGAGGCCCTGCAACTGGCTGCTCAGACCGGACAACTGGCAACCCAGCCCCGACCTTCAGGTAACCCCCTTTACTGGTTGTGGCTGACCGACTCTTTGCCACCCGCCGGAGAACTGCAGGACCTGCTGGAAACCAAACCGGCTGCGGCAGAACTGACGGTGATCCTGACGGCAACGGCTGAAATCAGTGAGCAGGAGCTGCGCGTGGTTGCTGACTTACCGCTCAAACTCATGGCGGGCCAGACTGCCAGAAAATATCTGCAACAGCTCAACCAGCCGGAAGGCGGTGCCGGTATCAGTGAGCAGCTCAACAACCTGTATTTCCAGGAAATCGGCCATTGGCTGCTATTGCCTGCGGTACTGCTTCTGCTCTGGCAGTATCTGGGTCAGCCCTGGCCAGCTTCCGGTCGGTTTATCCGTCGCCAGTCGGCCTGGTTGCTGCCAGCACTGATCGCACCCTGGCTGTCTTTGGGCAGCCCTGCAGCGCAAGCTCTGAGTTGGCAAAACCCGGATTATCAGGCTTGGCAGGCCTTGAACAAACAGCAGCCGGAGCGGGTTCTGGAAATGACCTCCCTGCCCAGATTGCTGGCAGAAGCCCAGTTTCAACCGGGTGATTACCAGCAGGCTGCCAGAGCCTATGAGTTGGCTCTGCAGACCCCACCGGAAGACTCCCGGAAACTCCTGGATCTGCAATTCAATGCCGGAACGGCCTGGCTTTTCGCCGGAGACCTGGAACGGGCACTGGAGCTTTTTGATCGGGTCAAAGAGCAACAGCCACAGCGTGAAGACAATTGCATCAATCGCAGGCTGGCTCTCAGTTTGCAGCAGCAAAAAACACTGCCGGATGAAGAAGAGCTCCTGAAAGCCTGTGGTTCAACCTCGCAACAAAAACAACCGCACAATGAACAGAAATCCGAAACCAGCCAGCCTGAAGACCAGTCAGCCTGGCAGCCCAGTGCAAGACCGGAGTGTATCGGCTGCCTGCCTCTGACTCCCGAACAGGAGCAAACCCTAGAGCAATTGGAAGAGGATCCCTGGCGTTTGCTGCGCAATCGTTTTCAGTACGAATTGAGAGAGAGGGAATCATGAAATGGCTGCTGGCTGCAGGCCTCTACCTGCTATTGATCAACCCGGCAACCGCAGTGCTCATGACGCTGGATCAGACCCGGATTTTTGCGGGGGAAAAGCTGAATATACTGGTGGAAGCCCGGACCAGCCAAGCCACTGAACCCAAGCTGGAATGGCCTGCACGCTGGGAAGAACACCTGCAGCTGCTGGACAAAGATCACCAAGTGGAAGCCCTGCCTAGAGGTGACTATCAACACCGCTGGCTGCTGACCTGGCAACACCAGGATGCCCGAAGCCGTTCCCGCCAGTTAAACCTGCCTCCCTTGAGAGTCAATGGCCGAACGGCCCAGCGTCTGCAACTACAGATCACCGCCAATCCTGAACCGGAGCCGCTTCAGCCCAAAAGACACATGAATGCTCCCCTGGAAATCGATCATCAGGTTGAACGCCGGGAAGTCTATCTGGGTGAATCCCTGCTTTATCAACTCACCATTCGTTATCAGGGTTACCCCCGAGATCCGCGCCTGAGTCCTCTGGAAGTGGAGGGGGGTTACTCCCGCAGTCTGGGTGATGGGCGTGAGGAAGGCTTCAATCAACGCGGCGTGCACTGGCAGGAAGCCCGTTGGCGTGAACTGGTGCAAATCAACCAACTGCAAGCCAGAATCCAGCCCCGTTACTTCAGCACGCGGCTGGATCGCTCCGACCAGACTGACGGAGAGCGCCATGAAGCCCAGGCTCCAGCCATTGACTTCAAGGTTTTGCCAATCCCCGAAACCTGGCCGGAAGACACCCCCTGGCTGCCTGCTTTGGGTGTCAGCCTGGAAGCAACATGGCAAACAGAGACAACCAGCCTGGCTTTAGGCCAACCAGTGGAGCTGCTGGTGGAGCTTACAGCGGTGGGTCAGCAAGCACGCAGCCTGCCGCGTTTTCAGCCCGAAGACTTGCCGGGAGTGCGTATCGAGCCCCTGGCTGAACACACCCAGGACCGAGTGGTTGACGGGTATTTGGCCGGTCGCTTGACCCAAAGGCTGCTGGTTTATCCACTGCAAGCAGGATCACTGGCATTGCCGCCTCTCCAGGTTGACTGGTGGGATACCGATAAGAAGCGTTTACAAAGCAGTGAAGTCAGCCCTCCCAGGCTCAGCATCAAACCCGGACTGGCCCAGGTGAAACGCGAGCAACGGGCATCTCCGCAGATTGAAGCCACTCCACCCCCTGACTGGGGACGCTTGTTGATTGGCTTGCTGGTTGCTCTGCTGCTGATTCTGTTTGCTTATATTGGCTGGTTTCTTGCTCGTCAGCGTCCGGCTTCCCGGCTCAAACAGTATTTGAAGGCAGGCCCGAACAAGTGGTCACATCAGGAGCTGATAGCCTTATCCGAGCAATTTGGCTTGAATGTAAGTCTGGAACCACTGCTGATTCAGGCAGCAGCAGGAAGACGCATCAACCGCAAGGAGCTGATGCGTCGTTTGTTGTCGGAAACAAGAAAAACAGGAAAAGGGGCGGATTTACCGCCCCTGAATCCCTGAAAATCAGACTCCTGAACTTTCTTTTTCCGGTTTGCCGAGTACCCCCTTGACGACCTGCCAGGTGACGGCCAGAGCACCGACAATAAAGATGACATCCCCGAAGGTACGTACCCAACGCAGCACATGCAGAAGATCCTGCTGCATAAAGGCTTCACTGCGTGCATACCAGAGACCTTCGCTGGCACTGGCATAAAACTGGATAAAGCCGATGGGTAGCAGGCTGGTGAAAAGCATCAGCAAAAGACCGATGTTCAGCCACCAGAAGGCGGTTTTCATCAGCCGCTCGCTGAACACCAGATCAGGACGCAGATACCTGAGGATCAACAGACAAAAACCCAGCGCCAAAAAGCCATACACACCAAAGAGAGCTGCGTGTGCATGAGTGGGCGTGGTATTCAAGCCCTGAATATAATAGAGCGCAATCGGCGGGTTGATCATGAAGCCGAACACCCCGGCCCCGAGCAGATTCCAGAAAGCCACCGCCACAAAAAACAGCAGAGGCCATTTCAGACGCTGCATCCAGGGTGCTTTGTCCTGCAAACGCCAGTTGTGCCAGGCTTCATAACCCAGAACCACCAGCGGAACCACTTCCAGCGCACTGAAGGTAGCGCCCACGGCCATGACCGGTGTGGTGGTGCCGGCAAAATACAGGTGGTGAAAGGTGCCGGGAATCCCGCCGATCAGAAACAGACAGGCTGAAGCCAGACTGGCCGCCGTGGCGGTGATGCGGTTGACCAGACCCAGATTGTAAAAAATAAAAGCCAGGGAGACGGTTGCAAAGACTTCAAAAAAGCCTTCCACCCAGAGATGGACCACCCACCAGCGCCAGTACTCCATGATGGACAGGTTGGTGCGCTCACCATAGAAAAGACCGGCACCATAGAAGAGGCCCACAGCCACGACTGAAGCCAGGAAAAGAGCCAGTAGATTCTTGTCACCTTCTGCTTTGAAGGCAGGCAGCATGCCTCTGAGCATCAGAACCAGCCAAAGCAGAATGCCGATGAACTTGAGGATTTGCCAGAGGCGCCCCAGATCCAGATATTCATAACCCTGGTGCCCCAGCCAGAAACTTAATTCGGGCGGCAGTTTCTGGGCAATCGCCAGCCAGTTACCGATAAAGGTGCCTGCGGTTACGGCCACCAGAGCCCAGAAGAGCAGATCCACCCCGAGCTTCTGGAATTTGGGGTCTTTACCGCCATTGATGATGGGTGCCAAAAAGAGGCCGGCAGCCAGAAAAGCAGTGGCTATCCAGAACATGGCGGCTTGCAGGTGCCAGGTTCTCACCAGGGAATAGGGGAACCATTCGGTGGTGTTCAGGCCGTAAAAGCCAGCGCCTTCCACGGTGTAATGGGCGGTAAAGCCACCCAAAAAAACCTGAAACGTAAACAGTGCAACCACAACCAGCAGATACTTGCCCAAAGATTTCTGGGAAGGTGTCAGCTTGACCAGACTCAAGGGGTCTTGTTCCGGTGTCTGGGGGTCGTCTCCTTCTTTTTTGCGCAAAAACGCCCAGCCCCAGATCAAAAAGCCCACGCCAGCAATCAGAAGAATGATACTGATCACCGACCACATCAGGTTTTCTGCCGTAGGTTTATTATCAATCAAAGGCTCATGTGGCCAGTTGTTGGTGTAGGTGACCTGGCTATCCGGACGATTGGTGGCTGCAGCCCAGGCTGTCCAGAAGAAAAACTCGGTCATGGCTTCGCGTCGGGTTTCAGACGGCAGGGTCAGATTTTTCATGGCATAGCTGGCGCGTGTGGAAGCCAGATCCGGGTCATCCCCGAAAAGCCGCAGGTAGTAATCAGCGGTCTGCTGAATGGCCTGATAACGACGATCGCTCAAGGTCAGAGTTGAGGTTTCGGTATCATAGGTGTTGGTGCGATAGGCTTCCTTGAGGTCGTACTCCAGGCTGTTTTGCTGACGCTTGTTCAGCTCATCATAGGCGCGGCCGTATTCATCCTGTGCCGCCAGATCCAGCCAGGCCAAAAGCTCACGATGCAGCCAGTCGGCTGTCCAGTCCGGTGCCTGGTACGCGCCATGACCCCAGATGGAGCCCAGCTGCATACCACCGATGGACTGCCAGGCGGTCTGGCCATCCAGAATGGAATCCCGGCTCATCACCTGCCCGGCTTCAGGGGTGACGACCTGCTCCGGCAAGGGGGGAGCCTTGCGGTAAACCTCCCGGCCAAAAAAGCCGAGTAATGCAAAGGTGACTAGCAAAATACCAATCAAAAGCCACCAAAGTTTTTTGTATTGGGCCATGAAAAATCTCCTTGGCTTCAACAGGGTGGGTATGAAAAATGCAATACCACCCAGAGCAAAACCCTTGCCACAATCTAAGTTATTGAAAATAAATGAATAACCTGGCTTGCTGGGTTGATATAACCCTCTTTGAACAGGGTTTAAATGACCCTTGGGGTATAAATCACCCTGCTTATTGCCACTGCGAATATTGAAGGAGCACCCAGATGGAACCCTATCTGTTGATTAAACATCTGCACATGACGACAGCCTATCTAACGGCTTTTTTGTTTCTGCTGCGCCTGGTTTTGGAAGTGACAGGATATACCGGCTGGCGACAAACGCCCCTGCGTTGGGTGCCGCATATCAATGACAGCCTATTGCTTCTGGCTGCCCTGATGTTGCTGGCCCTGAGTGGCTGGATGCCGGGTGTTCACGGCTGGCTGACGTTGAAAATTCTATTGCTGGTGGGGTATATCCTGGCAGGCTGGGTCGCCTTGCGTCAGGGCTTGCCGAAACACTGGCGGCTACTCGGTGCTCTACTGGCCCTGGCCCAGTTGCTGGGCATTTTTTACCTCGCCATCCACAAGCCGGTTTTTTGAGGGTAGAATCAACCCTCGAAAAATGGTGTAAATCACCCTGAAAGGCCCGATTGCTTATGCTCGCTTCTTTGTTACTCGCTGACCTGACCACCGAACTGACCCCTGCAGTACGCTTTCAGCGCCTGCTGCAATGCCTTAAGCAGGAGTTTCAGTGCGGAGCGGTGGCTCTTTTGAAAAAAGAAGAGGACATTCTGCGCCCACTGGCCGTGGAAGGCTTGGTCAAGGAAACCCTGGGGCGGCGATTTAAAATTGCCCAACATCCAAGGCTGGCGACCTTGTTGAGCAGCCGGGAGCCAGTTGTTTTTGATCCTCACAGCGAAGTGCCCGATCCCTACGATGGCTTGCTGGACTCTCTGGCAGGCCAACCTCTGCCGGTGCATGATTGCATGGGGGTGAGCCTTTACCTGGATGGGCGGCAGTGGGGAGTGTTGACTCTGGATTCTCTGGATGCAGGCACCTTTGATCGTTCAACCAAAAACCGGCTGCATGAAGCCACTCTGCTGATCGAAACCCTGATTCGGGTCACCCAGCTGGAGCAGGAGCGTCTGGGGCTGCGCAGTCTTTCCCGCCAGAATGATACCTTCATGACTTCAGCAACCAGTGGCAGCTCGGAAATCATAGCCCAGAGCCAGGTGGTCACCCGTCTCCTGCAAGAGCTGGATGTGGTCGCCCAGTCTGACTTGCCGCTGTTGCTGCTGGGTGAAACCGGTGTGGGCAAAGAGCTTTTTGCACGCTTTGTTCACCAGCATTCCCAGCGCGCACAGCAGCCCATGCTTCACATCAACTGTGCGGCTTTGCCAGAATCCCTGGCCGAAAGTGAACTCTTCGGACATGCCAAAGGGGCTTTTTCCGGTGCCAGTCAGGACAGGCCCGGTAAGTTTGAAGCGGCCCAGGGCGGCACTCTTTTTCTGGATGAAGTGGGTGAGCTGCCCATCAGTATTCAGGCCAAATTGCTGCGAGTGCTGCAAAGCGGGGAAATCCAGCGTCTGGGTTCGGATACCACCCGGCAGGTGGATGTGCGCATCATCGCCGCCACCAATCGTAACCTGCAGGAAGGCGTCAAAAAAGGCGATTTTCGGGCCGATCTCTATCACCGGCTTTCGGTTTATCCGGTGCCTTTGCCACCACTGCGGGAAAGGCCGGAAGATATCCTGCTGCTGGCCGGACACTTTCTGGAACTGAATGCCCGCCGCCTGGGGCTGCGCTGCCTGCGCTTGTCCGCTGCGGCGGAAACGGCTTTGCTGCACTACCCCTGGCCCGGCAATGTACGCGAACTGGAACACGTCATCAGCCGCGCAGCCCTGAAGACCCTGGCCCGGCAGAACACCACCGGCAATGGCTGGATCACTTTGGAGCCCGAGGAGCTGGATCTGAATCTTGAGCCGGGAATGCCCAGTGCCAAAAAAGAAGAAAACGCATCTCCTGACCAACCCCTGCTGCCCCTGAAACAGCAGATCGAACTCTGCCAGCGCCAGGCTGTTCAGCAAGCCCTGGATAGTGCCCGAGGCTCCTGGGCTGAAGCCGCCCGACTGCTGGATATCGACTCCAGCAACCTGCACAAACTCGCCAAACGCTTGAACTTGAAATAGAGAAAAAGGTACTGTTTATATCTAACCGAAGTCCATCACTAGCCACCTGGACAGGGATGCCCTATGAGCCATTATCATGATACAGGCTACAAAGAACTTTTTAGTTACCCAGAACTGGTGCAACAATTAATCGAAGGCTTTGTTCCTGGTGAAATTGCTGAGATGATGGATTTTTCTACTCTCAAACTGGAAAGCGGCAACTACATCACACCGTTGTTTGAAGAAAAGCATGAAGATTTGGTCTGGTCTGTTGAAGTCACTTGGCGTGGTAACACCCAAAAAGTTTACCTCTATTTGTTGATGGAGTTTCAGTCCAGCATTGATACCACACTGCCTATTAGATTGATGCACTATGTTGCCTGCTTTTATAGCCAGCTGATTAAAAGCAAGGCAACCAATGCCAGGAAAGGCTTGCCGCCAGTCTTCCCTCTGGTTCTTTATAATGGCCTGCAGCGTTGGAAAGTCCCGGATAATATCAGCGGCATGATTCGTCCCAAGCCTCCCCGATTCCTTAAAGACTACCAACCCAGTTTGCGTTATTATTTGATTGATGAAGGTGCTTACTCGGATGAAGAGCTGGAAGCCAGAGGTAGCCCGGTTAGCGGTATCTTTGCGATTGAAAAAGCATCTACTAACAGGGAACGAATGCAGCAAGTCGTGAATCGAATGGTTCAGATTATCTGTAAAGATCCCAATAAAGAACGCATTGATAGGGTCATCACTCGCTGGCTTAAACGCCATTTTTATCGGTTGGGTGATCGGCAGAACTGGGACAAAATTCACAGCCTGATTGAGGATCACGCCATGATTGCAGAAAACATTCAGACTTGGGCACAGAAAGAACGTCTGGAAGGCTTGCAGGAGGGTTACAAAAAAGCCCAGGCTGAAGCCGAGCAACGCCTGGACGAGGTGGTGCTTAATATGGTGCAAGCGGGCATTCCTGATGATCAGGTGCTAAGCATTGTCGGTATCACATCAGAGCAGTTGGCAGCCATTAAGGGTAGACAGCGCTCGCACTAACTGAAACAGCCGGAGCTTCCATGTCTGCCTGGTCTCAGAAGTCACTTCAACTCAAGGCCCGTCCAAGGGGCTTTCATCTGATTACTGATGAAGTTCTGGCTCAGCTGCCGGACATTCAGCAATTCAGTTGCGGCCTGCTGCATTTGTTCCTTCAGCACACTTCGGCCTCCCTGACCGTTAATGAAAATGCCGACCCAGCGGTGCGCCGGGATTTTGAAGTTTTCTTTAACCGCTTGATCCCGGAAAACCAGCCCGGCTACGAACATACCTACGAAGGCAGTGATGACCTGCCTGCCCATTTCAAATCCAGCCTTCTGGGCCCTTCGCTCACACTGCCCGTCACCGATGGACAACTGAACCTGGGCACCTGGCAGGGCATCTACCTCTGCGAACACCGCAATCATGGTGGGAGCCGACGGCTGATAGCGACTCTGCAGGGTCAGGCTTAGAGCTACAATATCAGGAACATGTATCAAGTCTCTTGGTTGATCAAGGCGCTGGACTGAAAATGCTTACTTTGTTAATTTCAGTTCAGCTAAAAAATTAAAGGTAAGCCAAATGCCAGCAACTGTATCCAAGGAAGAAGCCCACCGTTTGATAGACCAGTTGCCTGAAGGGGCAACCTGGGAAGATCTGATGCAGGAAATATATCTGCGCGAATCCATCGAGAAAGGAATAGAGCAAAGCCGAGCAGGCAAGACACGTGAGGTCAGTGAAATCAGAAGGAAATATGGTCTGCAGGAATGAAAGTACACTGGACGGAAAACGCTGAAGCTCACCTGGATGCTATTTATGCCTGGATAGCTCAGGACTCAATAAGCTACGCCCTGAGAACAGTTGATCGCCTCACTCAAAGATCCATACAAATCAGTGAGCATCCGCTATCAGGGCGTAAAGTGCCGGAGTATGAACTCGAACAACTACGTGAAGTAATCGAGCCACCCTACCGCATTATTTATCTCACCAAGCCCGACCAGATTGATATCATCGCAGTGCACCATTCAGCCAGCCCTTTGCAAAAATAAGCCTCACTTTCTAACCAGATAAACCCCGGCTTCGGCATGGTCGGTGTAGGGGAATTGGTCAAAAAAAGCAAAACGTTCAATCTTGTGGGTTTTGCTCAGGGTTTCCAGGTTTTCGGCGAGGGTTTCCGGGTTGCAGGAGATGTAGATAATCCGTTCATACTGGCTGACCTGTTCCAAGGTGGTGGCATCCAGTCCTGCGCGAGGCGGGTCGACCAGTACGGTGGAAAAATCATACTCAGCCAGGGCAAATTTACGTGCGGCCTTGGATTCCGGGTCGGTCAGACCCGCGGAAAAATCCTCGGCGGACATGCGTTCAATGCGTACATTCTCAATGCCATTGGCTTCAATATTGTACTGACCGGCAGCCACTGAAGTGCGGCTGATTTCCGTACCCAACACGCGCCGAAAGTTTTCCGCCAGTGCCAGGGTAAAATTGCCATTGCCGCAATAGAGTTCCACCAGATCACGCTGTTGTTGATCACGCAATTCTTGATCGCGCAGGGACTGCGCTCCTACAGGCTTACTGACATCTCTGGCCCAGGCCAGCATCTGTTCACAAACACGGGCATTGGGCTGGGTAAAGCTGCCTTCCACTTGTTTGTAAGTCAGTTTGCGCTCACCTACCTGCAACTCTTCCAATACATAATCGCGTTCCAGTACGATTTTCTGCTTGCGTGCACGACCGATCAGCATCACGCCCAACTCTTCTTGCAGTTGGCGAGCGGCCACTTCCCACTCTTCATCCAGCTTGCGGTGGTAAATCATGCTGACCAACATTTCGCCGGAGAGGCTGTGCAAGAACTCCACCTGAAACAACTTGCGCCTGAGCACAGGCTTATCCCAAATGGCATCCAACAGCCGGGGCATCAGCTCATTAATGGCCTCACTGGCCACCGGGTACTCATCCATACGCACCTGGCGGCGATCTTTTTTGGGGTCTTCGCCCACCTCAAACATGATGTAAAAAAGATCATCGCCCTCATGCCAGACACGAAACTCGGTACGCATCCGGTAATGACTGGGTGGAGAAGCAAAAACCTCCAGTTCGGGCGGGTTGAAAGCCTGAAAACGCTGGGCCAGCCCTTGGGCTTTTTCATTGAGTAATTGCGGATAAAGTTCGGGGGTCACCTGGGGCAGGGTGGAAGCCATAAAGTCAGTTGTTCTCGGAAAATGAAAGTTCAGGGTTCAAGACAAAAATTTCAGCTCATCAAACCCCAGACCTTGCAGGGCCTGAGGCAATTGGCTGCCGGATTCCAGCGGTCCGGTCAGCCAGCAATTGCGAGCAAAAGTGTCCGGGCAACAGGGGTGGGTGTAACCCTCTTCAACCAGCAGATGCAGTACCCGCCGGGCAATGGCCGCGCCGGAATCCACCCACTGCCAATGCTGGGCACCGGCTTCTTCAGCCACCCGCGCCAGTTGTTTTTGCAGCAGAGGAAAGTGGGTGCAGCCCAGAATCACCGTATCCAGACGTGGCTCATCCAGAAAAGGTTGAAGGATTTCCCGCAATCGCGCATCAGATGGTTGTTTGCCTGCCAGGGCATCCTCCGCCAGTTGCACCAGACAGTTACTGCCAATGCGCGTGACCTGACAATCCCCGGCAAAGGTTTCAATCAAACGCTGGGTATAGGGACGCTGAATCGTGCCCTGAGTCGCCAACAAACCGATATGACCCGAGCGGGTCATCAAACCGGCAGGCTTGATTGCAGGCACCACCCCCACCACCGGAAGACTGAAACGCTCCCGTAAGGCAGGCAAAACCACCGTGCTGGCCGTATTACAGGCCACTACCAGCAAACAGGGGCGGATTTCCTCAATTAATCGACTGATGACCTGAGGCACCCGCTCCAATAACCAGGCATCCGACTTCAAACCATAAGGAAAAGCCTCATTATCACAGGCATAAGTCAGTGGTAAATCCGGCATCCGCTCCCGCAAAGCCTGCACAATCGACAAACCACCCACCCCCGAATCAAACACCAGAATCGGGCCGGGCAAAACTTGCGAAGTGGGGCAGGCATCAGCGGTCAAAATCAGTCCTGAAGGCGGAAGAAACAAACGCGCATTTTACGCCTTGGTAGGTCCTGACAGCAAATTTCCAACAAAGCCTGTACGCTTTGCCTGACCGGCTTGCACGGAAAGTCCAAGGGTAGGTAAATAAAAGTCAGTAAATCAGTAGCTTAAATTGAATTGTGGAAGGATAGAGGGCGCACAACTATCCAGATCAATGAGCAAGCACGGTTTCTCGGGAAACCTTGACCTGAGTTCTGGAAAAAACAGAGAAAATCCGGTAGGTTAGAATCACAGTAAACAGATATTGAGTTTGGATAAACGAGCTTGCTTACTATAAAGCTGTTACGCAGAAAAGGAGTACAACTGAATGCTTAACCTGGATGAGCTCCCCTCCAGGGAAGACGCCTTGAACTTCCTATCAGAGTCTAGTGTGTTCGGAAATCTTGGTCTTTTTGTCGGAGCCGGATTCTCTAAAGCCGTGATGAATAATGGTTTCGATCAGATCGCCCTATCCTGGGATCAACTACTTGAAAGGGCCTCTGACAAGCTCGAAGTTGATTATAAGGACATCTGGAAAGAAGGTGTTGGCTATCCGGATGTTGCGTCAAGTATTTGTGTTAAGCATAGCGAAGACAAAGGCGGTAGCTATAAGGACGCGTTGTCAAAGCTGAAAAGGGAAATTTCCATGCTAACAAGCTGGTATCCCGATAAAGAGAATAGAGAGAAGTTCTCACAATATCTTGAAAATTTAAATCCAAGCTGGGTAATAACAACAAACTACGATCTGATTATAGAAAGCTTGATGACAGGCCAGTGTATCCCTCTTGGCCCCGATGAATCTTTGTCAGCGCCTAGAGGTCAAGTGCCAATTTACCATCTACATGGGATACGAACTAACCCTGAAGGTATAATTATCTCCCAAGAGGACTATGTTTCACTTTTTCGTCCGAATGAATATCGCCAAATAAAGTTAGCTCTCACAATAAAAGAATCAACAACGTTGTTGCTTGGTTACGGATTGGGTGACGTAAACGTATTGACGGCGATAGACTGGTCTAGGAACGTCTTTTTAAGTAAGCAAGAAAATTACCCTCACGATGTAATCCAGGTGCTTCGCACTGCTAATCCTCAAGAAAAACCATACCGAGATCGAAATGGAATTCTCATCGTAGAGACGTCAGATTTGACTAAGTTTTTCGATGAGTACTCCGCAGTTCATGTAGAGTTATTAAAAGAAAAGATGAAACAAGAGGAAGCCCTAGAAAAATTATCTGATGAGCTTGAGGACCCAAAAGAAAACACAATTAAAAAATTTATCGACGATAAAGATTATCGTGAAGGTATGCTTAAAGTTCTGGGCACTTTCTCCTCGAACCTCATCTCTGGCTTTGTTTCATTTCTCAATCGTTGTATTGATGAGACTTGGGTTAGAGCGGAGCCAAAAGGTGCTTTCGAGGCATATGATCAGAATTTAACTATCCTCCTCGACATACTGACCACCTTTCGTGTATCCCAGATGCCCCCAGCTCTGCTTGAAACGTGTGCGTACGCTCTTCATCGCGTTGCCTATTTTGTGGGCAGTGGGGCGGGGGAATCTTGGTGCGCGAATAAAACCTTCGAGAGTCGGAAAAGTGAATTGTCACGTGAATTGGTGGATGAATTGATTAACATTGCCGAACAGCATTCTTACAACAATCTGAGACGGCTGATGAGACGTGTATCCGCGTAACAAATGCAGGCACGGCGACGCCCATTACATTGCGCCTTCGGCTACATTCCATAGGCGCGCATGCTGCAAGCATCCTGGCTGTAGAAAAACCTCCCAGCTATGCTGAATGAAGCATCCCTGAACAACCGGTTCTTTCCCATGCCCACGTTCAAGCACTACGACAATATTGACAGGCATCGTCATGGATCAGTTGCAGCCTCTGACGCTGCATTAGTCCCGAAATGGGACTAGAGTTTAGTTATACGCATTATCGCCCTATCAACTCTGAAAAATTTCTGGGAAAGCTCGCCTTCCTATTCGGATTCCGTGGAACCCGGAATGGCTTGGTATCGAGAAACCCTGAAGGCTGATTGGTCCACGCCCAATGAGGTAAAGGCGCAGTTTTCAAGCGCCAGTATCCTGCAAGATGGCCGTGTCGTTATGACGAGATTGATGCTCAGACAATTTGAGGTGCCCTGTGGAAATTTGTCCCATTAAAACAGAAGCTGATTATGAAGCACTTCTGAAGCTAGGCTTTACTCTGATCCATGCTGATTTGTGAGTTTCTGGAGAAGCTATGAATAACCAAGAGGCTTATTTTCTTTGGCAGGATTTACTAACCCAGGCAACGGGCCAGGCTTTTAATGTAAAGCAGGTGCAACCTTTGGGTGGTGGCTGTATCAATCAGGCTGCTCAGTTAGTGGGTGACGATGGGCGGGTGTTTTTCGTCAAGTTCAATACGCCTGATCAAGCCCCGGTTTTTGGTGCTGAAGCCAGAGGGTTGAAGGCTTTGCAGCAGGCTTCCGGTTTAAGGGTTCCCGATGTTGTGGTTTCGGGAAGTGATGCCAACCAGTCCTGTTTGTTGCTGGAGTTTATTGAATTCCAACCCTTGAGCGGTGGTGCCGCAGGCCGTTTTGGAGAGCTGCTGGCGGAACAGCATGCCAGCCGGGCTGATCAATTCGGTTGGCAGGAAAACAACTGGATCGGGGAGACACCCCAACCCAATGGCTGGTCTTCATCCTGGGTGGATTTCTGGCGTGAACAGCGTTTGGGTTATCAAATCAAACTGGCTGAAGCTCGTGGTTGTTCTTCCGCTTTGGTCGATGACTTGCAAAAGCTTCAAGCCGCTTTACCCGCTTTTTTCAGTGATTACCAACCCAGGCCTTCGCTGGTGCATGGTGATCTCTGGAGTGGTAACTGGGCGGCTGACGAACAGGGCAGGCCTGTTATTTTTGATCCTGCCGTCTATTATGGGGACAGGGAAGTGGATCTGGCGATGACTGAGTTGTTCGGTGGGGCGGGGGAAGATTTTTATGCCGCCTACCAAGCGGCCTGGCCGTTGGATGCGGGTTATCCGGTGCGTAAGCAGCTTTATAATCTTTACCATTTGCTGAATCATTTTAACCTTTTCGGTGGCGGCTATGCCCAGCAGGCCCACCAAACAGCTCGCAGGCTTTTGGCGGAAGTCGAAAACTCCTCATGAGATGGGTATTTAATCCCCAATACGCCGGGGAACAAGTGGTTTGCAGTGCTGTCTTGGGGATTATGGCTCTTATGGATTGAGTCACTTAATTTTCAGGGCACACACAAGTGAGATCAAATGCTTGGCGTGAGTACAGCTTTGGTGGCATTGGCTGCTTTTTTCTGGGGATTGTCAGGGGGGATTGGTGGCCTTCTTATCGCCGGTGACTGGAGTGCTTTCGTCGTTTCTTTTTACCGGGGTGCAATCGGGCTGCTGTTTGTTCTTGTCTGGTTGGCTTTGAGTCCGCAGCGTCATGGTTTGAATAGTCGTCGATTATGGTTCTGGTCAGCTATTGCGGGTTTGGGTGTTGCAGGTAACTTTTCCTTTTACTTTACAAGTATTTCCCAGGGCAGTGTGGCTGTTGCGGCGACTTTAATGTATTGCGCTCCCGTTTTTGTGTATCTGGTGTCTTTTGCTCTGAAGTTGGAGCAGCCTTCCCGATTCAAGTGGTTTGCCATTCTGTTGGTGATGCTGGGCATCCTGCTGCTGACCCGGATTGATAATGTTGGGGCCAGTGATATCACGATACTGGGCGTGGTGACGGGTTTGCTTGCGGGTCTTTCCTACGCGCTTTTTATTTTCGGTTTCAAGTATGCTGCGCCCCACGGCAGCCCCCAGGCGATTCTTGCCATAGCTTTTTCAGTTCTTACTTTGGTTTTGATCGGGCCAGCCAGCATTGACCTGATTGCGGCTGTTGTGAGTTCACCGGATTGGCCTCTGTTTATAACCCTTGGGGTGCTGGGTTCAGGGATTTCTTTCGTTATTTATATTGTCGGCCTGCATTATACGGCTCCGGCGGTGGCTTCCATTGTTGCCATGGTGGAACCGGTTACGGCTTCATTGTTTGGTGTTGTGGTTTTGAATGAAAGTCTGGGAGCCTTACAAACCCTGGGGATGGTGCTGATTTTGATCACAGTAACCGCGTTGAGCGTTTATTCAAGCTCAGGGTCTGGATACAACTTCCGCTCAAAACGCTATAAAAGGGAGCTTGAGAAAAGCCGTTAGAAATCCAGGCGTCCCTGCCTGGGAAGTGAACTTTAGGCTTTGCTGGGGTCTTTCAGCAGGTAGCGGGCAAAGGCAGGGAGTAGCCAGAGCGCGCCGACCATGTTCCAGAGGAACATAAAGGTCAGCAGAATCCCCATATCAGCCTGGAATTTGATGGGTGAGAAGACCCAGGTGCCCACACCTATCGCCAGGGTCAGGCCGGTAAAGCTGACGGCTTTGCCCGTGGATCTCAGGGTGTGATAGTAGGCATCCTGAAGATTCTCCCCTTCACGCAGGTACTGGCGCAAACGCGAGTAGATGTAGATACCATAATCCACCCCGATACCGACCCCCAGAGCGATAACCGGCAGAGTGGCGACCTTCACCCCAATACCCAGTTGTGCCATCAGCGCCTGACAAAGAATGGACGTCAGACCCAGAGGAGCGACGATACAAATCACGGCACGCCAGGAGCGGAAGGTAATCAAAACCAGACCGGCGACCACAGCATACACAAAGATCAGCATGAAGGTCTGGGCGCGGGCAATTTCTTCATTGGTTGCGGCTTCAATACCGGCGCTGCCAGCGGCCAGCAGGAAACGGGCTGCTTCGGAATTGTTTTCTTCAGCAAAAGCTTCCACCGCAAGAGTGACTTCGGCAAGAGTTTCTGCCTTGTGGTCTTCCAGATAAAGAATCACGGGTAGAAGATCACAACGGTTGTTGACCATCCCCGAAGGCAGGTTGCTCATGGCCTGGTTGAGAACAAACTGGTTACGTGCCAGAGCTTCCCATTTAAGGCTGCCTTCATTGAAACCGGCAATCACCCGCTTGGTGATATAGGCCGGAGATATGGTGCCCTGAACACCCGGTGTGTTGCGCATTTGCCATTCCAGGCGATCTATGGCTTCCAGTGCCTCATAGGCGACGCAGCCCTGTTCCGGGGTTTCCACCATGACGACCAGAACATCGGCGCTGGTGGCATAGTTCTGGGTGATGTAGGCATTATCCAGGTTATAACGGGAATCCGGGCGCAACTCGGGTGCCCCTTCGTCCAGGTCACCGATCTGCAGGTTGGCGCTGCCGATAAAACCGACCACGCCCAAAACCACCGCTGCCAGCAGAGACCAGGGCGCTACTCTGGCATGGGTAAAGAAAGACAGCTGATGCCAGACCGGCGAGACTGCCTGGCGCTTGCGCTCGGCCCGGATAACACTGGTTTTACCCACACCCAGATAGGACATGACCAGCGGCAAAAGCACCAGGTTGGTCAGAATGATGACGGCCACACCCAGAGCAGCGGCAATCGCCAGTTCCTGAATGACCTGGATATCAATAAACAACAGGGTGGTGAAGCCGATGGCATCGGAAACCAGAGCCAGAATCCCCGCTACATAAAGGCCACGGAAAGCCAGGCGGGCCGCTGTCATGCGATCATGGCCGTGGGAGGCTTCAATGGCCATGGCATTGATGACCTGAACACCATGGGAAACCGCAATGGCAAAAACCAGAAAGGGCACCAGCATGGAGTAGGGGTCCAGTCCGTAGCCCATCAGTTTTAACAGCCCCAGTTGCCAGATAACCGCCACCACGGAGCAGGCCAGGGGAATAATCGAGCTTTTAAAACAACGTGAATAAAGGAACAGGAGTACAAAGGTGATGACCAGGGCAACAAGAAAGAAAAAGCCGACCTGGGTGGCGCCATCAATGAGGTCACCAATCAGCTTGGCAAAGCCGATAATGCGTACACCAAACTCCTCATCACTGAACTGATCCCGCACTTCTTCCAGCTGCTGTGAAAAAGCCTGGTAATCCAGCGGCTCACCATCGACTTCTGCCACCAGTGGGGCCAATACGATGGTTGAACGAAAGTCATTGGCCACCAGAATACCGACCTGGCCGGATTTGAGGACATTTTCCCTGAGCACATTCAGGCTTTGTTCGCTGCCATCATAAGTGCTGGGAATGACTGTGCCGCCTTCAAAACCTTCCTCGGTGACTTGTGTCCAGCGCACTGCCGGGTCCCAGAGTGAGCGAACAGCGGACTGGTCCACACCTTTCAGATAGCGGACTTCGTTATAAACTTTCTGCAGGCGCTGCATGTAGTCATGGGTGAAGATGTCTTCCTCTTCATCCTTGACAGTCACCGCCAGGCGTACGCTATTGCCCAAGCCGCTCAGGTCTTCACGCCGCTCCATAAAGTTTTCAATATAGGGATGCGACAGGGGAATGAGTTTTTCAAAACTGGCTTCAGGCTGCACTTTAAGCGCCTGGCTTCCGAGGAAAACCGTCACCACCAGAAAGAAAACCAACCATGCCGGGCGATAGTTGAAAAACAGATTTTCAATCCAGGGAGCCTTTGAGGTGGAGTTGGAGTTTGTCTTATTCATCTTAGGCTTCCTTTAGTGACTGGTGGAGCGCAGCAGTGGCAGAGAATGGACTCCACTGCGACCGACGGCAAAAATCTCGCCCTGCTGGCTGGCCACGGCCTGCAGGGAATAACGACCGGGCAGGGTATGCCGTTGTAGCTGATCACTGTTGCCCAACAGGTATTCACCATTCTGGCCCACGATCAACAGTTGTCCGGTCTTCAGTAGCAGGCCACCATTAAGGGTCTGTTCAGCCTGGCTGGTTGGCTGTTCCCAGCTGTCACCACTATTGTGGCTGATAAAGAGGTTACCGCGCAGGCCCGTGGCAACCAGCAGGCCATCACGGGTGGTAAAGAGACCAAAAAAAGAACCGTCATAGCGTGGTGAGATGACTTCCCAGCTTAACCCCTGGTCTTCGGAGCGATAAATACGCCCTCTTTCTCCGGCGATAAAGAGACTCCCACGGGCATTCTGGGTAATGGCATTATTGTGATAGCCCTCTGGGTTGGGTAAAGCAGAACTTCGTGAAGACCAGCTATCACCGCCATCTTCAGTCACCAGAAAAAGATTGTAGCCGCCGATGGCAAAGCCTTTGTCAGCGGATGTGAAATGCACATCCAGTAGTGGTGGAACTTCTTCCGCTTCAGCCAGGTAGTAGAGATCATCCAGTTGCATTTCCAGCTCTTCCTGGCTGACTCGATCCCCGGCTTCTGCAGCCTGCTCCAGAGCCACTTCCACTTCAGGGATTTTGGCTGCAGCACGTTGAGGGCCTGCCACCAGTTCATGGTGGATCAATTCCCAGTTTGCACCGGCATCGGTTGAGCGCAGGATGATGCCTTCATGGCCTACAGCATAGCCTTGTTGTGGGGTGGGGAAATGCACCGCGGTTAAGTGGGCAATAACAGGGACTTGGGCTTGCTGCCATTCCTGGCCGGGATCGCGATAAAGGATATGGCCTCTTTCGCCCACAGTCACCAGGCGGTCACCGGCCGAAGTGATATCCAGCAACAAAGACTCAATTGCCATGTCAGATTCAAGAGCCGGGCGAATCAAAGTATCCTGAGCCTGGGCATTGCTGGTAAACAACACCACGGCCACAATAAAAACGACTAGACTGGAGAGAGAAGACCGAATTTGCAGCCACATGGATGGGCTCCTTTATTGTTGTGCTGAAGCTTTGGATTAACTTTAGCACTAAATCAGGCGTTCAGACAAACGCTTGTTTAAAATTCTTGAAGCTTGTTGGAGGTGTTGAATGAATGCTGAAAACTCTTTGGCTGAACTGGCATGTGAAGCCTGCCGTGCCGATGCACCCAGAGTAGAAGGAGATCATTTGCAGCAACAATTAAAACGCGTGCCTGACTGGGTACTGGTTGAAGTTGAGGGAGTGAAACGCCTGGAAAGACGGTTTGAGTTCCCGGACTTTTCAGCTGCGCTGGATTTTACGGTGAAAGTGGGGGAGCTGGCTGAAGAAGCCAACCATCACCCCCGGATTGTCACCGAATGGGGGAAAGTGACCGTGCACTGGTGGACCCACAAGATCAAGGGGTTGCACATGAATGACTTTATTTTGGCATCACGCAGTGACGCAGTATACTCACGCTTTAAGGTGAATTGACGCAAGGAATTCCTGTGAGGCAGAACCGCTTGAACCGTAATCCTTTTTTATTACTTGCAGTTCTGCTTTTATTGATGGCCTGGGGGAGTGCTGTCCAGGCACAAGGGTATATCAGCCTGCAAATCGAGAATGATGGTGTCCTGGGTGTGGATCGTCATTACACCCATGGCATGCAGCTGAACTTTATGCCTGATGAAGACCCTCCGGTCTGGGCTGCTACCCTCTTTCCCCAGGCAACCGGCTCCCTGGCTTCCGAGTTCAGCCTGGGGCAAGCCATTTTTACACCGGCTGATATTGAAACCGCCACTGAGCAACCACAAGACCGCCCCTGGGCGGGTTATGTCTATGCCAGTTATGCCTTGATGTCCAAACCCGCAGAGCGTACCCCTTCTTTTCAAAAAGGGCAGATGCTGCAATTGACTCTGGGCCATGTGGGGCCGGATTCCGGTGCGGAATTAGCCCAGAAGCGGATTCATGAGTTGATTGGTTCACCGGATCCTCTAGGCTGGGAGCATCAGATTGGCAATGAGCCCACTTTCAATCTGCATTATTTTCACAAGTGGATACAGTATCTGGATGCTCCGAAGGGGCGCGACCTTGAGGTTTCACCCGTATTCAGTCTGGCAGCAGGTAGCCCCTATACCTACCTTTCCGGAAGTTTTGCTCTGCGTTGGGGGGATAACCTGAAGCTGGATTTTGGGCCTCCTGCCATGCATCCGGGCTATCCGGGTTCCAGCTATTTTTCACCGGGAACGCCCTGGAACTGGTATGTGTTTGGCGGGCTGGAGTACCGGCGGGTTATTTATAACCTCTTCCTGGATGGTGCTCTGTTTCGATCCGGGCCCAGCGTGGAAAAAAAGGTGAATGTCGGGGCAGCTTTTGCCGGAGCTGCCCTGATTTATCGTCGGGCACGCATCAGTTTTACCAGTACTTATCGAACCCGAGAGTTTGTCGGACAGGAGGAAGGTGACTTTTTTGGTGCGCTCAACTTGTCACTGAAGCTCTGATCAACCGAATTGTCCGCTGACAAAGGGGTTGCTGCGCTTTTCTTCGCCAAAGCTCGACATGGGACCGTGGCCGGGAATGAAGCGTACATCATCGCCCAGCGGCAGAAGTTTTTCCTTGATGGAGGCAATCAGGGCAGCATGATCGCTTTTGGGAAAATCCGTGCGGCCAATGGAACCGGCAAACAGCACATCACCCACCTGCGCAACCTTGTTGTCGGCATCATAAAACACGATATGACCTGGGGTATGGCCGGGGCAGTGTAAGACCTGAAACTCGGATTGCCCCAGACTGACCCTGTCGCCTTCTTCCAGCCACTGATCCGGTGTGACCGGCTTGGCTTCCGGGAAGGCAAACATGCGGCTTTGTTCGCCCAGACCATCCAGCCAGAACTGGTCTTCTTTTTGTGGGCCAATGATGGGCACTCCGGTTCTGGCTTTCAGGTCAGTGACTCCACCGGCATGATCAATATGCCCGTGGGTGAGCAATAACTTGGTCAATTTCAGGCCGTGTTTTTCCACTGCTTCCAAGAGGCGATCCACCTCGCCACCGGCATCAATGATGGCTGCTTCGTTGGTTTGGTCACACCAGACCAGAGTGGCATTCTGGGCAAAAGGGGTTACAGGAATAATCTCGTACTTCAACATGAAGGGCTCCGGTTATTGGCAGTCAATTGCTCCAGAGGATAACATGCGGGCTTTTCAACACTGAAGGTTTGTGGCTGCGATGACATTTCTTTTACCGGAACAACTTCCCCAATGGATATCCCTGCTGTTGATTGTTATGGCAACCCTGACTTCGGCTGTTACCGCTGCTCTGGGTGTTGGGGGTGGCGTATTGCTGCTGGCAATGATGGCTCTGGTGGTTCCGCCGGCGGCCATCATTCCTCTGCATGGTATGGTGCAACTGGGTTCCAATGCCAACCGGGCCCTGCTGACCTGGCGGTATATTGACTGGAAGCTTCTGGCCGCTTTTGCGCCTGGTGTGCTGCTGGGTGCCTGGCTGGCCAGCCTCTTTCTGGTGCAACTGCCCATGCAGTTTCTGCAGCTGACGATTGCCGGGTTTATTCTGTTTCTTTGCTGGGGCCCTAAAGTTCCCCCTTTGGCACTGGGCCGGATGGGTAGTTTCCTGGCTGCGGGTGCAACGACTTTCATCAGTATGTTTGTGGGTGCCACCGGGCCTCTGGTTGCTGCTTTTGTCAAACAGCAACATCAGGGTGATCGTTTTCGTACCGTTGCCAACTTCGCAGCTTCCATGAGCCTGCAGCATCTTCCCAAGGCGGTAATCTTTGGCTCAGCGGGTTTTGTTTTTGCCGACTGGTTGGGGTTACTGGTGCTGATGATTGCTGGCGGGGCTTTAGGCACCTGGATTGGTCTGAAATTTCTGGCCCGCCAGACCAATCGAAATTTTTCCCGCTTTTTCAACATCCTGCTGACCTTGCTTGCTTTAAGGCTGATCTGGCAGGCTTTTAGTTGATTTGGAAACGGCTATTACCCTTATAAATCGCTACCACCCTATGCTCGGAAGGGTCAGGTAACCTGACTCAAAGATCTCGGGTCCTGTCGCCATAACCAAAAGCTGATGCCCAGTGTGATCAGCAAGACCAGTGATGAGCCGGCAATGACCCCCGGCCAATGCCAGAGCTGCCAGAAGGGGTCCAGATAAAACCCGCCGGTGCTGGCTCCCAGATAGTAAAACACCAGATAGAGTGCATTGGCACTGGCTCGGGCGTGTGGAGCCTGACGGCTGACCCAGCTACTGGCATTGGAATGGCAGAAAAAGAAACCGAAACTATTGACCAGAAGGCCGGCAATTATGGCAACCAGGCTGGGCAGGAGTAGAATTAAACTCCCGGCAATCAGAATCAGAATTCCCAACGCCATGCATAGGGGTTGTGCCAGGTAGAGAGCCACCCGACCGGAAATGGAGGCGGCAAAGGTTCCGGTCAGGTAGGTGAGAAACAGCATACCCAGCAGGCTGCTACTGAGCAGCCAGGGGTCATCGGAAAGCAGATAGGTGACGTAGCTGTACTGGTTGATGAAAATAAAAAAGTTCAAACCACCCAGCAGATAAACACTGATGAGCAAGGGATTGCGTAGATGCCCTGTTAAATCTCTGAACATTCTTTGTATAGATGGTGTCTGAGGTTTAAAATGTCGGGAGGCAGGCAAGGCCCACCAGAAGATAATCAGGCACGCCAGAGAAATGCTGGCGACCAATAAAAAGCTGGCACGCCAGCCAAAGGCATCGGCCATGAAACCGGAAAAAAGACGGCCACCAATGCCTCCCAGGGTATTGCCGCTGATATAAATACCCACGGCCACAGCCATGGCTTTTTTACTGAATTCATCTCCCATATAAGCGATGGCAATGGCGGGTAGGCCGCCGAGAAGAAAACCTTGCAGCGCTCTTAACAGAATTAAGCTGGTATAGTTGGGCACCCAGGCCAGGGCAAAAGTGGTGATGACGACTCCTGACATGGTGATCAGCATGATTCCGCGCCGCCCCATGGCATCTGACAAAGGGCCGTAAATCAGTAGGGAAAAACCCAGCAGCAAGGTGGCAACGGCCAGAGAAGCATTAGCCTGCAGAGTGGAAATGCCAAAAGCCTGCTGAAATTCAGGCAGCAAGGGCTGGGTCACATAAAGATTACTGAAGATCATGAAAGATCCACAGCACAAGGCCAGGGTTGCTCGCCAGAAGGCTGGGGTGTTTTCTTCAATCATTTGCAGGCACAGATTCCTTAACTGAAATGAAGGCACACTTTACGTTTGAGTAATAAATAAGCAAAATATATCCTGTCAATTCTGAAAATAAGGCCATCTTATGGATATTCGTCCGCTTCGCTATCTAGTTACGGTTGCTGATCTGGGCAGTTTTACTCTGGCTGCTGAACGTCTGGGTGTTGCCCAGCCGGCGGTCAGTATGTCGATCCGTAACATGGAAAAACAACTGGGCCTGTCTCTTCTGGATCGGGGAGAAAAAAAGGTGAAGCCAACTGCTGAAGGTGCCCTGCTGTTGGTGCACGCACGCCGGATACTCAATGAAACCGAAGCGGCAGAGCTGGCACTGAATGAAGCACGGGGCCTGACTAAAGGTGAAGTGCGCATTGGTATTCCCAGTATGCTGGGCTCCTATTATTTCCCACCGATTCTGATGGCCTTCAAGCATCGCCATCAGAACCTGAACCTGGCCGTATTTGAAGATGGTACGCGCAGTATTCAGAAGAAAATCCGTGAAGGCACCCTGGATGTAGGAGTCATCGTTGCGGATCGGGTGCCCAGTGATCTTGAAGCTGTGCCTTTTCTGCGTGAAGAAATGGTGGTCTGTGTGCCTTCGGATCACCCTTTTGCCGAGCAGGAATTTGTAACCTATGAAGAGTTTCTGCAGGAAGAACTGGTGCTTTTCAAGGAAGGTTATTTTCATCGCGAATTCATTGACCGCATCTGTGAAAAATCCGGAATGGAGCCGCGAGTGGCTTTTGAATCCAACCTGATTCCCCTGACCAAATCCATCGTACGTCAGGGTTTTGGGATCACGGTTTTCCTCAATCTGGTTTTAAAAGATGAGCCGGATCTGGTGGCTGTACCCTTTAAAGAACCCGTGTTTCTGGATATGTCCATTGCCTGGAAAAAAGGTGCTTACCAATCCATTGCTGATCGGGCTTTTGTGGATTTTCTGCTGGAGCATGCTGAAGTGGCTGCGGATTAAGAGGTTTCTTTAGTTGACTGCGACCCCTTTGATCAGAGCATAGATGTTTTGGCCTGGTCGGGCTTTAGTCCGTAACGGCTGATGAATAGCGACTGGTTTGCGAGGCGGGTCAGTAAAGCAAAAAAACAGGTTTGTTGTGAAGAACACCTTTTGTCGGGCTTGCTGGAGGATTTGCAACAAACCCGACAAAAAAGTGGTTAAGCAACCTGGCTGGATTGCAGCGGCATTTTCCAACAGGTGGCATGGCGAAGATGGTGGGCCAGGGGATCATCCCAGCTTTGCTGGTGTTCATCCTGCCAACTGCAAAGCTTTACGTGCAGATCCAGAGGGTCCAGCTCCATACCCAGCTCAAGCTGCTGTTGGTGATGAGTCAGCAGGGAGAGCAACTGTTGATGCTGGCTGCGATGGGCATCATAACCGGAATACTGGGTGGCCAGCATAAAGCGCTCTTCCTGATCAAAGTGATCACGTGCATGCATCACCAGATTGTTGAGCAGACAGGGTAGCGCTGTTTTGGAAACCAGAGGCAGAGCCCCCAGCAAAGCGGTAAACAAATGATGTGCCTTGTCCATGGCTGGTAAATCATAGTGTTGCAGTCTCAGAGTGGGCGTGATGTCAGGCATGGGCATTGACCTCGGTTAATACAGCATTCAGGCAGTCCTGATGGCTCAGGTTGAGCACTTCAAAACCCTGGCGTTCCAGAAATCTGGCTTCTTTGGGCGTGGGGTCTTGAATACAGGCCCATCCTGCCGGATGACTGGCATCGTAAACAATGTCATTAATCAACATTTCTAAAAAACAGTCATACCCATGAACTATTGGTTACTTGAGAACTGAGAGAGTAGAAGTGGTCTTTCCAGAGAAGTTTGCTTTGCCGGAAAAACGCCAGCCCCGCCATCTGTTGATTACTGTAAATGATGGTATGGGGAATGCCGGTGAACTGAAAGTGTTGAGACAGATGGACACTCTTCTTGCCCAGTTGGATGAGAAGGGCAGCAATTTTGGTGAGTTGGCGTTGCAATATTCGCAATGTCCGACTGCTGTGGAAGGAGGGCAACTGGGCAAGGTGCCACCGGGCTTACTTTATGATGAACTGGATCGGGTGCTTTTTCGTATGCCGGAAGGCCATATCAGCCAACCACTGCGTTCACCTCTGGGCTATCATTTGCTTTTCTGTGAAAAGGTTTTTCCAGCGGAGTGCAAAAGCTTTGCCCAGGCCCGGGATAAGATTATCGAATTTCTTGCGGATGCTCGGCGCAGCCGTGCTCAAAAACAATGGATCAAGCAGTTTTAAGCTATTGGCTGGTCTTTTTGCAGTTTTACCAAACGCCAGATGGTAAAAGCATTTGTCACCAGAATCAGTCCCTCGGCAAGGCTGCCACCAAAAGACCCGATCAGCAGGTTATTCAGCAACCAGCAAAAAGCAGCCATCCCCAGCAGGATACGCAAGGGAATCCCGCGCAGCAGAAACATACCCAGAGTCCCCAGGGTTGCTGCCATGAGGGGCAATAGGTCGATCCAGCTTTGCCAGGTCAGGGCCGCAGCCATAAAATTGGCCAGCAGCAACAGGGTCATCAACAGTCGATTGCCCTGATGACGCCTGGCCAGAAGAATTCGGACAATCACCAACAGGGTTAGAGCTGCGGCAGTCCAACTTTGAAAAAAGACAAACTGCAGGGCAAAGGCCACATTGGCAGAAATCAGCAGAACCAGCAGGCGGTCATCCTGCTTGCTGGCAAAGCCTGCCATGCAAAAGACCAGGGCCACCAACCCAGCCAGTTGACCGGCTATCCAGGTAAGAGTCATCTGGGGAGGGTAAACAAATAAGGTTGAGCCTGCCAGGTTGCAGTAGCCAAAGAATTTACCTTTGAGCCTTTTTGCTTGCCAGCACTTCGCTGTAGATGCCCTTGATATGTTCGGCAAAAACAGGAATGGAGTTCTGCCTGGCTGTTTTCAGGGCATTTCCTGCCAGCTCAGTCCTTTTGTCTTGATTTTCAATTATTTCCTGAACTTTTTGTTGCCACAGATCCAGGCGTTCGGGAGTTTTATAACCATTGTAGCCTTCCTGAACAACATCATCGATACCACTGGAGCGCACTGCGACCACGGGCAATCCTGCGGCCATGGCCTCCAGAATGACCATACCCTGGGTTTCCGATTTGGAAGCAAAAACAAAAAGGTCAGCCAGTTGATACCAGCTGCTCATCTGCTCAGGGGGAACGGCACCGACCAGAGTAAAGCAGTCATTCAGTTCCAGTTCGTCCAGGCGTTTTTGTAAACGCTGGCGCTGGTGGCCATCGCCCAGCATCAGCAAGCGAAAAGGTAGCTGACATTGCTGTTTAAGCTGGGCGACAGCATCAATCATAAAGTCAATGTTCTTTTCGTTGGACAGGCGGGAAACACTGATCAGTATACGTTCTTCACCCAGGCCCATTTGTTGTCTGATTCTGGCAATTTCATCCTCATTTCTCTGCTGGAAACCCGCGTAATCAATCCCGGTGGGTTGCACGTAGGTGGGCTTTTTGACCCCGATCATGCGCAGGTATTCTTCCGTGGAGTAGGTGGGTACGATAATGGCATCGCACTTGTTGGCAAAACGGCGGATCAGTGCATGTGAAATCAGGTTGCGAAACAGCAGGCCCGGCAGGGGAACGAAATGTGCATAGTGTTCTAACCGGGTGTGGTAGGTGTAAACCGCCGGAACCTTGAGGCGACGTGCAATGAAGAGGCCCAGAGATCCCAGCCAGAAAGGATGATGCAGGTGAATAATATCGGGAACAAAAGCCTTGATACGTTTGAAAATACGCGGCAGGAAAATATTGGCCAGGCGGAATTCACTTTTGGCTCCCATCTTGAATAGAGAGGGAATTCGCAGCACGTGGGGTTCTTTCTCTGGCTGATCCCGGTAACGTGGAGCGACCACCAGTACACTGTTCCCTGCCTCCTGAAGACCTTTTTTAAGGCGCTGTATGGACAGAGGTACGCCGCCGATAAAGGGTAGATAGTTGTTGGTGAACATGGCCACCCGCAGGTTTTTCTTTAGCCAGGGAGTGGGGTCCAGATCATAATTGGGGTAGTAGTTGCGGTCACGGAAGACCAGTGTGTAAAGCTTGATGGTTGCAAGAATAAAGAGACTGACCAGCAGAATAAAGTTCAGATAGCTGACATAAAACAGTGAATAGACAAAAAACCAGAAGCTTTCCAACGTTTTGAAAAAAGGGTGCTGACTGGTATCCAGCTTTTCCAGCTGGGTGGTCACCTGCCCGTCTTTTACCTCAACCAGGAGAAAATGGTGAAAGTCATCCTTCAACAGCAGGCCACCGGCCCCTCCTGTGGCCAGAAACGGGCTGTTGCCCAGTTGATGCTCGGAATACCCCCGTTTCTGGGTGGAAAAAACCCAATTGATATCCTGGTTTTCGATGCTTTTCAATAGTTGCTGACGAAAAGCCTCGGGCTGCAGTGGATCAATGCTATCTGTCAGAAAACCTTTTTTTTCAGCCCATACGGGGTGACCAGTAAACAGAAAGTGTTCTGTGGCTTCGTCCTGGCGAAGCAAGTCTTGCAACCAGCGCAGCTGCCAGCGCCAGGGTGTTTTGCCGGTGGTATCCAGAAAGGTAAAGCGCTTGCTGGCCAGGAGAAAACTGAAATAGTGGGGGCCAAAATGTTCGTAAAAACGATAGCTGCCAAAGTCTTCCTGCTCCTGATCGCCAAAAGTCAGCAGGTAGGGGATTTCCAATGCCTGCAGGCTGCCATAAAGGGCCTGGTATTTGTCTTCTCCACCCCCGCTGACAGCATTGCCTGCGGAAATCAGGAAGTCAGCACCACTGGCATTAATACGCGGTATCAGTTGTTTTTCAAAGATACCAATAGAGTTGTTGATGTTGCCCACTACGGCAAATGTAAAGTCTTCCCTGCCTTGCAAGCGACTTTCGATGCGGTCCAGCTGTATCTGATGTTCGGCTTCAAAATCCGGTAAAAAGTAGTTGAGATAGGCTTTGTAGCCCAGAAGGCCGATAACCAGCACCAGGTTGCAGTAAAACAGGATTTTCAGAGGGCGGCGATATTTCATGGCACAGATTTCCAGCGTTGAATCAGGTCTTTTTGTAAAACCCCCAGACCAATCAGCATTCCCAGATAAATGGTCAGAAAGCGCCAGGCCAGAATCACCAGAAGCAAGTGACCACCAGACACCAGGCCACTGAAAAAACTTCCGAAAACCCCTTCCGAGATACCTGAAGCACCGGGGGTGGGTGCGAAATACATGATAAAAGTCGTAACGACCAAAAGCCCCAAAGTGGTTAGATAATCCACTTCATAATCCAGAAAATAGAGTAAAAGTGCCGGAAAACTGAAAAGGCTGAGTAGAAACAGGGCCGTAAAAAAAATCGATAGAGCAATCCACAACGGCGGACCTTTCAGATAACACTGGAAGCTGAAAGCAAAGCGCAGCATTTCCCTGCGCAGTTTGAACTGCCATACCCTTTGGCGCTGGGGGCTGATCAGGGTGAAATTCTTCAACAACCAAAGCAATGCATCCAATGGAGGAATAAGCCAATGGCTACGCAATAGCAGCAAGGTGAAAAAGCCCAGATAGAGAAAGATGAAAAAAGCCAGAGTCTGTCCCAGGTTGCTGATCAGGCTCTCGCCCTGTAGTGCGGGCAAAAAAAGCAGAAAAAAGGGAGCCAGGCCAAAGATGAAAAAAACAGCCAGGAGGGTTCTCAGGGTGGTGGCTGCAGTGGCTCTTCCCAGGGGAATACCTTGCTTTTGTAAATACCAGATTTGGGCAAAACCACCCCCGGTTGCCAAAGGGGTGACATTGGAGAAAAACAGGTTGATGAAAACCAGCTTGAACAACGCCTGCAGGCTGATGCTGTAGCCCAGAGCCTTGAGGGTGAAGTACAGCCTCAATCCATCGGCAACAAAATACACCAGCAGTAGTCCCAGTGCAGAAAGCAGGGCTGGCGGCTCGAGAAGACGCCCGTCAAAACTAAGGGTCTGGTCGGCAAAAGAGGCGTAGACCAGATAAAGGCCAGCAAGTGTCAGGCTGATAAAAATCAGTGAAAACAACAGCAAGCGACCGGTGGAAAGCGTGACCGTCTGATTTTGCAAGGGCTGGCGATTCATCTAGTCGGCTTCCAGCTCCATCCAGCGCTGCATCTTTTCTTCCAGACCCTGCTGTAGTTTTTCCATTTGCTGAACGGTTTTGGCCACCTTGTCGGCATCCTGCTGATAAAAGTCCGGATGGCTGAGGGTGGTTTCCAGTTCAGCTATCTGGCTTTCCAGAGTTTCAATTTCCCCCGGCAGCAGTTCCAGCTCACGTTGCAGTTTATAGCTGAGTTTGCGGGCCGGTTTTTTCTCTTCAATACCCGGTGCTTCGTGAGTGGCTGCCACTTTTCCGGCTGTTTTCAAGCGCGCTGGTGATTTCTCGGGGGTTGGAAAACGACCACCCTGGCGAATCCAGTCCTGATAGCCACCCACGTATTCACGCACCAGCCCCTGGTCTTCAAATGCCAGAATTCCGGTGACCACGCTGTCCAGGAAGGTTCGGTCGTGGCTGACCAGCAGCAGTGTTCCTTCGTAGTTAAGCAGGAGCTCTTCCAACAACTCCAGAGTTTCCAGATCCAGGTCGTTGGTGGGTTCGTCCATGACCAGCAGGTTCGCAGGCTTGGCAAACAGTTTGGCCAGCAAGAGTCGGTTCTGTTCGCCACCAGACAAGGCACTGACTGGCTGGCGGGCACGTTCCGGGGTGAACAGAAAGTCCTGAAGGTAACCCATGACATGCTTGTCACGACCGTTGATAGTGACACTGGTGCGGCCTTCGGCCAGGTTGTCGAGCAGGTTTTTGGAAGGGTCGAGCTGGCCACGAAGCTGATCAAAGTAGGCTACTTCCAGCTTGGTACCGCGCTTGACTTCACCTTCCTGGGGCTCCAGGTCACCCAAAAGCATTTTAAGCAATGTCGTTTTACCGGCACCATTACGACCCAGCAGGCCAATTTTGTCGCCGCGTTGAATGCGGGTGGTGAGGTTGCTGACAATGGGGGTGTCGCCATAGCTGAAACTGGCATTTTCCAACTCGACCACCAGCTTGCCGGATTGATCTGCCGTTTCCAGCTGGATATCCGCCTTGCCCTGGCGTTGCAGGCGTTCGGATCGTTGCTTGCGCAGTTCTTTCAAAGCTCTCACCCGACCTTCGTTGCGGGTACGTCGGGCTTTGATGCCCTGGCGAATCCAGACTTCCTCCTGGGCGAGCTTCTTGTCAAAGGCAGCCTGATGACGGGCTTCCACTTCCAACTGATGAGCCTTAAAGTCCAGGAAATCCAGGTAACGACCTTCCCAGCTGGTGATTTCCCCCAGATCCAGTTCCAGCATACGGGTGGCAATATTCTGCATGAAGGTTCGATCATGGGTAATCAGCAGAACGGCACCGGGAAAGCTTTTGATTTGTTCTTCCAGCCATTGAATGGTTTCAATATCCAGATGGTTGGTGGGCTCATCCAGAAGCAATAGATCCGGTTCACTGACCAGGGCCTGGGCCAAAGCGACCCTGCGCCGCCAACCACCGGAGAGAGATGACATTTTGGTCTCACCTTCCAGGTGCAGACGTTTCAGGAGTTGTTCTACCCGCTGGCTAAGTGCCCAGCCGTTACAAGCATCCAGCTCATGCTGCAACTCATCCATGCGTTTGAGATCAACCTGATCCGGGGGCAGGTGGGTAATATGGTGGAACTCTTCCAACAGGCGGCCAGCTTCGGCCAGACCTTCGGCAACGACCTCAAAGACATCGCGGTCATCAGCGGCAGGCAGCACCTGTGGCAGGGTGCCGATTTTAAGGCCAGGCTTGCGCCAGAGACTGCCACCGTCCGGTTGTATCTCACCGGCTACCAATTTCAGCAGAGAGGATTTACCGGCACCATTGCGGCCCAACAGAGCAACCCGCTCACCCTCTTCGAGGATGAGCGTGGCGTCGTTGAGCAGGGGGGTGTGACTATAGGCTAAATGCAGATTTTCAAAACGTAAAAGGGTCATTGGGGAGCGGGTAATCCTGCTTTATGTCGAACCCGGCGCTCTACCAGCTCAGCCAGTAGTTTGGGTTGGAATTTAGAAAGAAAGTCGTCGCAACCGACTTTTTGAACCATGGCCTTGTTGAAGTTACCGGACATGGAAGTATGCAGCACGACAAAGGTATCGGTTAGGCGTTTGTCTTCGCGTACGGCAGTAGTGAGGCTGTAGCCGTCCATTTCTGGCATTTCGGCATCGGTAATCAGCATCAAGAGTTTGTTGGGTACATCTTCACCGGCATCGGCCCAGGCTTGCAGTTGCTGCAGGCCTTTTTTGCCGTTGGTGGCGGTGTGGAGAATGATGCCCAAGGGTTCCAGGGTCTGGCGAACCTGGGTGATGGCGGTGGGGGAATCATCCACCATCAGAATCTCCATACCTTGAGCGGCCTTGACGATTTCTTCCTCCAGTTGGGAAGGGTCCAGAGCAATGCTGTAGGGGTTGATTTCGGCCAGTACTTTTTCGACATCAATAATTTCAATGATCCTGTCTTCCAGGCGGGTGATGGCAGTCAAGTAATGCTGACGTCCGCTGGTGCGGGGTGGCGGCATGATGTCTTCCCAGTTGAGGTTAACAATACGCTCGACACTGCCCACCAGAAAAGCCTGTACGGTGGAGTTGTATTCAGTGACAATCAGGTTGCTTTCCGGAGTCGGTTCCAGGGGTGGCATGCCAACTGCCTGTGCCAGGTTGATTACTGAAACGGCCTGGCCGCGCAGATGCGCAACACCGACAACATGAGGGTGGTGGCCGGGGAGGCTGGTCAGTTTGGGTAGGCGCAGTACTTCCTGAACTTTGAAGACATTGATGGCAAAAAGCTGGTTGGTGTGCAGCTTGAACATTAACAGTTCCAGCCGGTTGGCACCTACCAGGCGCGTTCTTGAATCAACACTGTCTAAAACCCCAGCCATGGGCAATTCCTCTTGTGTTTATCGGGTACTTTTTTCACTGAAATTTTCTGACATACTAGAGAAAAATTGCTAGTTTGACTACTTTTCATAAGGTTAATTATTTCATGTTGGCTTCTCCCTTTGCTGAGCCTCTCTCGCCCCTGATCGATATCGGCGTTAATCTGGTTGACAAGGCCTTTGCCGGAGATCTTGAAGAAGTCCTGGAACGTGCCCAGGCTGCCGGACTGACCGGGATGCTGCTGACCGGTACGGATGTTGAGGTCAGTGAGCAATCACTGAAATTGGCCGAGAAGCATTCCAGCTGGTTGCGTTCGACGGCAGGTGTGCATCCTCATCAGGCCTCGGACTGGTCAGCCCAGGTGGCCAGTCAGGTGGCAGCCCTTTTACGGGAGCCTCTGGTGGTAGCCGCCGGTGAAACCGGTCTGGATTTCAATCGTAATTTTTCCACCCCAGCGGAACAGGAAAAAGCTTTTGAGGCCCAGCTGGAACTGGCAGCGGAAGCAGGAAAACCCTTGTTCATCCATGAGCGTGAAGCTGGTGAGCGGATGCTGGATATTCTGCACAGCTGGCGAGACTCGATTCCCGGTGGTGTTGTACACTGTTTTACGGGAGAAAAGGCGACCCTCTTTGGTTACCTTGATCTGGATATGCATGTCGGTTTTACCGGCTGGGTCTGTGATGAAAGGCGCGGCACCTCTCTCTGGCCTTTATTGCCCTCAGTGCCTGCTGATCGACTACTGCTGGAAACCGATGCACCCTGGCTTTTGCCTCGTACAGCGCGCCCCAAGCCCAAAAAAGGGCGTAATGAACCAGGCCTGCTGCCCTGGGTGGTGACAAAAGTTGCGGAGCTGAGGCAAGTGGAACCCCGGCAACTGGCCTGGGAAACCAGCCACAATGCCCAGCGTCTGTTCAACCTGCCTGACTCTTTTATAACGGGAAATTCATCATGAGCCTACCCACATTTATCGCCCTGGAAGCTGCTGCCGATGATGAAGATAGCTTTCCGGTCACCATTGCCTGGTCTTTGCCGGATGGCCGCATCAAACAGGCCCTGATACAGCCGGATGAAAGCTGGGAGGAAGATGAAGCCAGCCTCTTGAGAGTTAGTGAGCTGGATCTGGATTTGCAAGGCTATGCTGCTGATGAGGTGATTCGTGAGCTGCAATATGATCAGCAGGATGATGCTTATTATGTCGACTCCCTGCATCCTCAGGAAACCTGGTTGGTCAAATTATTTGATGCCGCTGAAAAGGAAGTCAGTTTTCAGTTGCTGGAAGCTGCCGAATTGTATGATGACGTGGATTCCTGGCAGCAAACCCGCCGTGAGGCTCTGGATTTACTGGGTCTGGATCCCGGTCGTGCTGAAGATCAAGTCAGAGCCTTGCTGGAAGCACATGTTATTTTAACCGGTGAACAGCCGGAAATTGATTAAGAGGTTAACGCAATGAGCGAACAAGTGGATTTTTATTATGACATCGTCAGTCCATACAGCTATATGGCAGCGGTTCAATTGGCTGACCTGGAAGCGGAAACAGGGGCGCAGGTAAACTGGCTACCGATCTTTCTGGGTGGTTTGTTCAAACAGGTCGGTAACAACGCCCCCCTGAGCCTGGAAGCCAAAAAACGCTATATGTTTCAGGAAGATTTGCCTCGCTTGGCAGCTGCTTATCAGGTTCCCTACACACTGCCTGAAGTTTTCCCCACCAACACTTTAAAGGTTCAGCGTGCCTTGGCGGCCCTCCCGATGGAGCAACGGGCGGCGCTTTCACTGAATCTGTTTGACAGCTACTGGGGGCAGGGCAGAGATGTGGGCTTGCCGGAAGTGGCGGAAGAAATTCTGGGTACAGAAATTGCAGCCCTGGCAGGTGAGGATACAGCCAAAGCCGCTTTGAAGGATTTGACCGACCAGGCCATTGCCCGAGGTGCATTCGGTGCTCCCTCACTGCTCTGGAAAGATCAGCTCTACTTTGGCTGTGATCGGGTGCACCTACTGAAAAAAGACCTGCTGACTGCAAAAGGATAGCTCTTCAATGTTTACCGGAATCGTACAGGGTGTTGCGGAAGTAGCCCATCTGGAAGCAAAAAACAACCTCGCCACACTGGGCCTTGGTCTGCCCCAGGAAACACGTACAGGTTTGCAGGTGGGTGGCAGTGTGGCCATCAACGGCGTTTGCCTGACGGTGACCCACTGGGATGAACAGGCAGTCTATTTTGATGCCATGATTGAAACTTTGCGCACCACCAATCTGGGTGGTTTAAACCAGGGTGACGAAGTCAATTATGAAAGAGCTGCGCGTTTTTCTGATGAGATTGGTGGCCATCTGATGTCCGGGCATGTCATTGATCAGGTCAGGCTGACCTCACGTCAGGAGTTGGATGAAAATAACCTGCGTCTGGAATTCACGGTGCCGGATCAGTGGATGAAGTACATCTTTCCCAAGGGCTATATCGGGCTGAATGGTTGCAGTCTGACAGTGGGCGAAGTGGAGACGGATCGCTTCAGTGTTTACCTGATTCCCGAAACCCGCCGTGCCACTACCTTTGGCACTATGCCGGAGGGTACTCCGGTGAATCTGGAAATCGATCCCCAGACCCAGGTGACTGTCGATACGGTAGAGAGGGTGTTGTCACAGCGAGGCCTGGCATGACCGAAAAGCGGCCTTTGCCGGATGACTGGATGCAATATCTGGGCGGTGAATTTCAGCAGCCGTATATGCAGCAGTTAAGAGACTATCTGCGCCAGGAGAAGGCCCAGGGCAAACTGATTTATCCACATTCCTCCAACTGGTTCAATGCTTTCTGGCAGACGCCTTTGTCCCAGGTGAAAGTTGTGATTCTGGGACAGGACCCTTACCACGGCCCCAACCAGGCTCATGGCCTTAGTTTTTCCGTGCAGCCAGGAGTCAAGGTGCCGCCGTCACTGCAAAATATGTATAAGGAGCTGCAGAGTGATCTAGGTATTCAGCCCCCTGGACATGGTTGTTTGCAGTCTTGGGCTGAGCAGGGGGTTTTACTGCTGAATGCGGTTTTGACGGTCGAAGCTGGAAATGCCGGATCGCATCAAGGCAAGGGCTGGGAAGTTTTTACTGACCGGGTGATCCATTTGCTGAACGAGCAGCCCAGAGGTCTGGTGTTTTTGCTCTGGGGTGGTTATGCACGTAAAAAGGCAGGTTTTGTCGACAGGAGCAAGCACCTGGTGTTGGAAGCGCCTCACCCTTCACCCTTATCAGCACATCGCGGCTTCTTGGGGTGTCGGCATTTTTCCCAGGCTAATGCCTGGCTGGAGCAGCAGGGGCAGGTTCCCATCAACTGGCAGCTACCCCATTAGCGCATGATAATTTCGCCATCACGTAATACAAAGGTCACCTTACCCAAGTCGTTGCGGGGTGAAAATTCATCTTCACCCAGGTGAATCGCAGTGCCGGGATAGCAGGTGACGCGAACCTGGACACGCGCTGACTGGCGATCCTTGAGTTCTTTTTCCAGTTCAGCCATTTCGTCATAAAGTGAGTTTTCACGGTTCTTGAGGCCGTCTCTGGCTTTTAGAATCTGTTGCTTCTTTTCTTCACTGATGGGTTTGCGCAGCTTCTTGATTTTGGCAATCACATCCATCAATTGCTGGCGCTGCAAATCCAGTTGTTTGAGGTTGTTGTTGACCGTGGTGATTTTTTGCTTGATGTCGTCAGTTTCCCCGGCAATCAGCTTGGTGGGGACATTGGCCATGGCGCCGGAAATACCCACATCGATGATTTCTTTGGCTCGGGCCACACCACCGACTATGGTGCCACGGCCCGGCATCATGATTTTTATACCGGCAGTGACTTCCGAGTGCAGTATCTGCTTCTGGACAATGATTTCCTGGTCGGCTTCAACCTTAGCCTCCTGAATGAAGCGTGCCTTGATCTGGGTGCCAGCCTTGAGGTAGGCATCATTGACCTTGCCTTTTTCATCATCGGTTTTTTGAATGTCGGGTTGTTTCTCTTTCTCAGATTTTTTGCGACCGATGACGCCGCCACCAATTTCTATGGCGCCGCCTGCTTTGATGTAGGCGGCCTCGACTAAACCTCCCACTTTCACGTCGCCGCTGACCTCGATTTTCATGCCCGGGTCGACATTGCCCTTGACATGCACGCTGCCATCAAAGCGGATGTGACCGGTTTTAAGGCCTACCTGTTCAACCTTGAGTACCTGCTCGACCTGGGCGCCCTTGTCATGAACGACCGGCATGCCTGCCATGGAGGATAACAATAAATCTTCATCGCCTTCGGCCAGCTTGACACTGTCATTTTTGGGTTTGAGGGTCAGGTCCTTGCCGTTACGCCCTTTGACTGTCCGTCCAGTGACTGTCCAGCCGGATTTGCCGTCCGTGGGTGGGTGGCGTCTGACCAATGCCTGGTCGGCTTCCACATGGGGAAAATCACCCAGCTCCAGAAAATTGACATTGCCCTCGTCATCCATCTGGGGGCGACGGTCGGCAATGTCTTCAATCAGGGTTTCCAGCCAGGCATCAGTGCCATCGTAAGCGGATTCGCCGTAAGCAACGACCATACAAACAGGCTTTTGGCTTTCTCTCAGCTGTTTTTGCATGGCTTCGCTGGTCAGCTCGTTGAGGCTGTCCTCAAGAAGTCCACGCACAATTTTGGATTGTTTCAGAGCTGCATCCAGAGCTTCGCGGGTCAGGTCTTGGCCTTTACCCTGGGGTGGGTGAACGACAACTCCAGCCAGCATCTGGTTGGGGCTGGCAAAAACTTCCGGTAAAGCATCAATGGGGCCACCCAGGCGCTGGTCGCAACTTTCCCCTCGGCGCATGGCATCCAGTAGTATCGATAAAGCAGCAGATTCAACGGGATATTCCTGAGGTGAAAAGCCGGCCAATTCCATGACCTGGGGAAACTGTTCAGCTTCGATGGGCTGGGCGATGCCTGTGGGTTCATAGGTAGCCCAGAAGTCGCCGTTTTCTTCTTCACGAAAAGTGAGCCCCAGCTCCTCAGGAGTCGGGGTGCTCAGCATAAGATCTTCGTCTGACAAAGGTTCCATGAATATATCCCGAGTGCAGTTTAGCTAGACTGCTATTATCTTGATTATTGCGAATACTTGCTTTGATTTAAGTAGTAGTAACAAGTACTTCGTATGTCATCTTAGCGCGACTAACCCGCTTAGCCTATACCACTTCATCAATCTTTTGTGACGCTTTGTAGCACTTTAAAGTTGAAATTGGCGCTGACTCTATCCCTCTGAAGGTTTATCATAGTCAAAGACGACAACGAAGGGTATACCGCTTTTATGGCCATGACACGCTTAGCAAAAATAAAACGAGCCAGGCAATTGATCGCTTTGACCTTGATTGCCGAGCTGAAAACCAACCAGCGTAACCTCCTGAGCCTGATGCTGGACAAGGCAACCTTCTGGACCGAAGACCGCAAAGCTTTGCGCCTGCCGCCCTTGCCCCGTGAAGTGCAGGTACAGATGGCCCGCAGCCAGGGTCAGAGGCTGTTTCGTTTGCGTGAGGCGGTGTTCAGCCTGAGTCCTGATCGCCCCGAACCCAAGCGTTTGATTTATCGTGATGATATCTATCAGCCCGGACTTCCCGGAAAACCCCGAAAACACTAGATATTCCAATAATACTTGACCTTTCCACCAGGAGCCCCGTAAATGGAAGTGACTAGCCGCCTGTCCCTTGATGATTTGGGTATTTTGCTCGTTGAGCCCTCGGCCATGCAGCGCCGGGTCATCCAACAACAACTGTCCGAACAAGGCATCAAAACACTGGAAACTGTAAGCAGTGCGCGGGAGGCTCTGACTCGGATGCGGGTTTTTATTCCTGACCTGATCATTTCCAGTCTCTATCTTCCTGATGCCGATGCTCATGAGCTTTTTGCCCTGATGCAGAAAGATGCCCGCCTGTCGGAAGTGGCCAAGATGGTGGTATCCAGTGAGCAGAAACGGGAGAATCTGGAAGCAGTGCGCCAGGCCGGGGTTCTGGCATTGCTGCCCAAGCCTTTTGATCGTAATGATTTGAAAAGGGCTCTGGTAGCCACTCTGGAATACCTGATGCATGAAGAGGTGGAGCTGGAGCTTTATGACATTACCACCCTGAGAGTGCTGGTTGTGGATGACTCGCGTATGGCCAGAAAGCACCTGACCCGTGTTTTACAGCAGATCGGTGTAGAGCATATTGATGAGGCTGTGGATGGCAGTGAAGGTATCAAGCAACTGCAGGACGGAGCCTATGATCTGGTTGTGACCGACTATAATATGCCAGTGATGGATGGTGAGGCATTGGTCAATCATATCCGTCAATCAGCGGACTACTCACACATTCCTATCATGATGGTGACCTCAGAAGATGAGTCCCGCCTCGCCTCGGTTCGCCAGGCCGGGGTGTCAGCCATTTGTGACAAGCCCTTTGAGGTCAGTCAGGTACGCAATCTGCTGGTTTCCTTGCTTGAGCCGGAAGATTAGTAGCTGTTTGTTTTTAGGGGCTGATGGAGTTAATTGTTGAAACTAGTGGATTCTACAGATCATAACATGTCCGCCATCAAGCTGGGCGATGATCCCCAGGTTGGGGGACTGGTTAACAGTGGCTTATTAACCTGTGAGCCGGAGCTGCCACTGGCAGATGTTGCCAGGCGTATGCGTAAGGCTTCGGTCAGCTGTATTCTGGTTGTTCAGAATCAAGAGCTTCTGGGTATCTGGAGTGAAGGCGACACCCGCAGGCTGGACTTCGGTCAGCCTGATCTGTTGCGAACCCCTATTCGTCAGCTGATGAGTTCCCCCGTCATCCATGTCCCGCATGACACCCTTTTGAGTCAGGCCGCATCCCTGATGAAAAGCAAGCGTATGCGACGCCTGCTGGTTATGGGTGCTGATGCAAAACCTCTGGGGATGTTGACCCAGTCGGATATTGTCCGCCATCAGGGTGTGGAAAACTATCTCCTGATGCGCAATGTGGGTTCCAGCGTGCATGCCGCTCCTTTGCGACTCTATGCCAGCCTGAGTATTGCTGAAGCGGTCACTCGTTTGCGTGAAACAGGTACAGAGGCTGCCATCGTGGAACGGGGTCGTGGGCAGCCACCGGGGATTATAACCGAGCGGGATCTGATCAGTTTGCTGGCAGAGGAGCTACCTGCCGCGGCTCTACAGGAAGTGGTGCACAATGAGCTGCTTTGTGTACCGCGCAGCATGAGCCTGCTCAAGGCCGTTGATCTGCTCAGGGAAAAGGGTTTCCGCCACCTGGGTGTTCTTGAGTGCGATGCAGAGGGAGAGCCGCTGGACAAACTCTGTGGGTTGCTCTCGTTCAATGACATCCTGGCCAGTATTGAGTATGAGTACGTCAACCAACTGCGTGCTGCCATAGAGGCCCGTGATTATGCCCTCAAGGCTTCACAGGAACACCTCCTGTTGGCACAGAAAGTCATTGAAACCTCGTTGGACGGAATCGTGATTACCGACCCCAACGGGGTGATTCAGGCCGTCAATCCCAGCTTCACCACCCTGACCGGTTACAGCGCGGAAGAAGCCATAGGCCAGACCCCCGCCTTGGTAAGTTCCGGCTTGCATGGCGAAGATTTTTACAAGGATATGTGGAGTAATCTGAAAGCCCAGGGTTACTGGCAGGGCGAAATCTGGAACCGTCGTAAAAATGGGGAAATTTATGCTGAATGGCTGACGATCACCGCAATTCGTGATCTGGAAGGCGAGATTTTACAATTTGCAGCCATTTTTAGTGATATTACAGATCGTAAGCGCAAAGAAGAGCAGATACACAGCCTGGCTTATTATGATGAGCTGACTGGTCTGGCCAACCGGCGCTTGCTTCTGGATCGGCTGGACCTGTCCTTGGCCTCGGCAAAGCGCCACCAGCATAAGATGGCTGTGCTTTTTCTGGATCTGGATTTGTTTAAACGGATCAATGACACTCTGGGTCATCAGGCTGGTGATGAGGTTTTGAAAGAAGTGGCCCGACGCCTGGAAGCCAATATTAATGATGGTGACTCGGTGGCTCGTCTGGGTGGTGATGAGTTCACCGTTTTGGTGCCGGAGGTGGAAACCCTGCATTTGCTGGAGACTGAAGCTTCACGCTTGATCACGGCTCTCATTCAGCCCCTGACAATCATGCAGAAAACCCTGGTGGTCTCAACCAGTATTGGTATCAGTGTTTATCCTGATGACGGAGATACAGCCGAAAGCCTTTTGAAGCATGCCGATACGGCCATGTACCGCGCTAAAGAAACCGGCCGCAATAACTATTGTTTCTACAATGCGGTCATGGGCGAGCGCAATTATACTGATTTGGCCGTGGAACATGGACTGCGCAAAGCGCTGGAAAACCAGACTCTTTATATTGCCTATCAGCCCAAAATTGATGTCGCCACCCGCAAATGGGTGGGCATGGAAGCTTTGCTACGCTGGCAGGATCCGGAGCTGGGTGAAGTCTCGCCGGCTGAGTTTATCCCCCTGGCGGAGAGGCTGGGCCTGATTGAGAGCCTGGGCGACTGGGTGATTGATGAGGTCTGTCAGCAACTGGTTGCCTGGCAGAAAATCACTTGTTGCGTTCCTCCTGTTTCCATCAATGTATCGGCCCGCCAGTTGGTGGACGCCCAATTTGCTCAACGCCTTTTTGCCCGTTTGCAGGACTATCATCTTGAACCTGCTCTCATAGAGTTGGAGCTGACGGAAAGCTGCCTGGTGCTGACAGAGGAAGACATCCAGCACAAGCTGTTGAAAGACCTGCATGCAGGCGGTGTGCAGATCTCCATTGATGATTTTGGCACGGGTTATTCCTCCCTGTCTTATCTGCGTAAACTGCCTCTGAGTACCATAAAAATTGATGCCAGCTTTGTGCGTGAACTGCCGGAAAACCGCGAGGATGGGCAGCTGGTTAGGGCCATTATCGGTATGGCCCAGGCTATGGGCTTGCAGATTGTTGCTGAAGGCGTGGAAACCCAGGCCCAGGCGACTCTATTACAGGGTTTGGGGAGCCCGGTTTGCCAAGGATTCTGGTTGGCACGACCAGCCTCTCCTGAAGCCATTCAGGCCTGGCTGCACAAGGCTGACGGAACCTCTTTATGGCCGGATTTCCCAGACACCTGGCAGCCACTGGTTACCCAGTTTGAAGAAAATAAGCCTTCATCACCTGAGTGATGCGGCGCAGTTCCTGTTCACTGATGACATAGCTGGGCATGGTGTAGGCATAACGACCGAAGGGCCGTAACCAGACACCTTGTTCCAGCGCATAGCTGCTCAGACCTTCCAGCATTTCCTGCTGTTCAACCTCAATCACACCGGTCACCCCCAAGACTCGGGTTGCGCGAATGCCAGGTACGGAAAAATCATCCAGCTCATCATGCAGCACCCTGTTGAGCTGTTGAATTCTTTCCAGGTAGTTGTCCTCTTCGAAAACCTGAATGCTGGCCAGGGCGGCGCGACAGGCCAGAGGGTTACCCATGAAAGTGGGGCCATGCATGAAGGCTTTTTCTGGGCCACCATAAAAACCACGGAAAACCTCTTCGCTGGCCAGGGTTGCAGCCAGACCCAGGTAGCCTCCGGTCAGTCCTTTGGAAAGCACCATGATATCCGGACTAACATCGGCCTGATCGCACGCAAAAAGACTGCCGGTGCGGCCAAAGCCGGTGGCTATTTCATCAAAAATCAAGAGCACACCATACAGATCACAAAGACGACGCACTTCCTGCAGCCAGAAAGGGGAATACATATTGAAACCACCAGCTGCCTGCAATAAAGGTTCAACAATAAAGGCGGCCAGGGATTGATGGTGTTGGGCGAAGCTGGCTTGCAGCAACCTGATGTCTTCAAGGAGCACAGGATCATCGGCTGGAGCCTGGAAGCCTGCACGGGGCGCTGCGGCAAAATGGTGGGGTTGCAACCAACCGGAAAATAGCTGATGCATACCTTCTTCGGGGTCACAGAGTGCCATGCAACCACTGGTATCTCCGTGGTAGGCACGCATCACCGAGAGTAGACGTGTGCGCTGGGTTTCTCCTCTTTGCAGCTGGTATTGAACGGCCATTTTCATGGCCACCTCTATGCCAACCGAGCCACTGTCGCTGAAGAAAACCCGATCCAAACCCTGGGGTGTTATAGCAACCAGCTTTTCAGCCAACTCCTGGGCTGGGGTATGAGTCAGACCACCCAACATGACATGGCTTAGCTGATCAATTTGCTCATGCAAGGCTGCATCCAACCTGGGATGACGATAGCCATGGATCAGGCACCACCAGGCACTGGTTGCATCCAGAAGTTGTCGGCCATCAGCCAGATGGAGCCAAGCTCCCTTGCCACTGGTGACCAGAGGAGGGGGTGGCAGATTTTGCATCTGGGTATAGGGATACCAGAGAGGATTTGTCATTAATCGGCCTATTGTTAACTAGTTTTTATGGCAAGGTTAACAAGATGCCTGTTCCCAGGCAAGGCCGGGAGTTTTGTGACTAATTTATGATCTTCTTCATGAATTTTGGTAGCAAAAAACTTAAACAGGAACCATGCTTAGAGTAGGGTCATGGATTAATCAACAACAGCAATAAAAGCGGAGGTCGAAATTAATGCAAACCATAATTGATACATTTAGAGAACAGATGCAAAAGCAGCAAATGCCGATGATGGAGTTTCAGCGCCAGTGGGTGGAGGCCATGGAAGCCATGATGGAAACTGAAATGGAAGCGGCCCGACAGTATTGGGATACCTGGTTCGCTATGAGCCATGCCTGCTTGAGGGGAGGTGAGAAAGGTTCTCACCCCATGGACATGGGCAAGGAATGTGCAGATATGTTCTGCGAGTTGAATAAAACCCTGCTGGAGCATGCCCATAAACGCCAACAGTTGACCCAGGACTGGCGTGAAAGGATCAATGAAATCATGTGACCTGTTTGTGGATCAGAGTTGCCAAGTATGCCGGAACCTTCGGGGTGCCGGCATTTTTTTGCTTAGTTTAGCTTCACTTGATGCAAGCCGTTAAAGCCGAGTAAAATGCTGGGTTTTAGAGTGGATAATGATCACAGGAGGTTAACTTGGCCAGCATTAAAGTCTTGGTAGGCAGTGTTTATGGGGGCGCGGCGGAAGTGGCAGAAATAGCAGAAGCCGCCGCACTGAAGGCAGGGCATCAGGTGGAAGTAACAGAAACACCTCACTCGGGGTTGCTTGAAAAGGCAGACAGTCTCTTGATTGTGACCTCAACCACGGGTAGTGGTGAGCTTCCGGAGGGCTTGCTTCCTATTTATCAGGATCTGGACTCCCAGGCAGCGAAGCTGATTAATAAGCCTTTTGCTGTTATTGCACTGGGCGACTCTTCCTACGGAGACAGTTTCTGTGCTGCTGGCAAGATGATGGACGAA
>Ga0136591_1000027_pt1 | contig 74073 bp, 94 predicted proteins | sample AntRauMFilla3767_FD_104929 | JGI IMG/M metagenome (GOLD analysis project Ga0136591, IMG submission 104929) | Saline lake microbial communities from Rauer Islands, Antarctica - Metagenome Filla 3 #767 | ecosystem: Environmental > Aquatic > Non-marine Saline and Alkaline > Saline | place...
ACCAGAGCAGATGCTCAACTAAAGTTTCCGATAGAAATCAGACACAGCCCCTCTTAGTACCGGGCCAAGAGCCATAAGAGTGGGCTGGTCGATTTTTACCACGCCAGCTCTTCCTGCAAGGCGGACTTTGTAATGCTGAGGATCTTCGATTCGATAGGCTATAGCAGCTTTGACTTCATCGTCGATCTTGATAGTAGCCATTTTTTTATCTGAATCTATTTTAATTAACGACACTTTTCGAGGTTTGTAGGGGGAGGAAAACAGATTATGTCGAAGCCATCTTAGATACAACATAAAGGCTTCGTTTTCATATTCAGATACGGCAGACTTTACCGCATCTAACAGGGAGTCCTCCTGTTTGGGAGTAGGAAGCCGGATTTCCTCTTGAGCTATTGCCTGTTTGGGTACGATACTTTCAAAGGAATCGGTATTAGGAAAGTACAACGTATGGAAAGTGATCCCGTGGTATCGATAAACGAGAACTTTAATTGCTTTGGTTTTTTTCACCCCCTCCATCTGTAAAATCTCAATGCGGTCCCCTAGCGACGTCAAAGACACGGGGCTGAATCTCAATGTGGAGGCAAAGTAGTTTTTGAGCATCGTAATATGCCTATCTATTTGATGGTATCTATGAACTCATCTAGGTGGATTAAAGTATCCCGTGAAAGCCTTTCGGCACCGTACAGGCGGCGAACTCTCCATCCCATATTAATATTGCTTAGGAAATCAATCCTCCACCGCCCACCCCCTACAGCTCTTGGCTTTTTATCACTTCGCCACTGATATGTAACTTTCCCAGTTTTGGTTTCCCAGTAAGCCGTGAAAAATTCTGATGCGGTAGGTTTGTGGAGACGAAACTCAATCTGTACCGTAGATCTGATCCTGTCTTTCAGAATACCCCTTATCGTGGAAGGGACATATCCCTCATCGAAAAGTAATTGTCTTACCTCAGACTCTGGGAGAAAGCTGAAAAGCAATCCCAAAGGTAGTAAATCTACCATGTGCGCCATGTATTACCTCCTAGTTCCCCTGAGAATAGCACATCAAGGGGGTGGGTACAACAAAGGCCGCCAGCTTCCTGACGGCCTTCATAACGGATACCCGAGTTCTCACTCGTCCTCTACACTCTCTTCCGAAGAGTCATCACCGCTAACAGGGATGTACGTACCTGTGGAATTATTCATACGGAACACAGACGTGTCCTGTACTACGTTCTCGGGAACCCCCTCTGACGCATACACAGGGCCGTTATAAGACGGCGCTTCTACTTGGGCTACCTCCCTCCGCTTCTCCTCTGTCATAAAGGAGCGCGTACGCTCAATAGCTTCCTCGATAAGAGCCCCATCCTTGGTCGCAAAAGGGACGCCACTGGCAAATAGTTCGGAGAATACATGACGAGCTTGGTATCGGGTAAGGTCATTCTCCTGTTGGATCACGTCCACAAGAGCCTTAATACCCTCTTTAAGTTCTACACTACTCTTACTAGCCTTGGGCAGCACCTGCAAAGCACTGAGCGACTCTTTTTCCTCGTCACTTAGGTCATAGAAAAAATTAAAAGCTTCCTCAGTGGTGTACCCATTCAAGATCGCCCACTCAAAGTATATCTCAGCAAATAGTTCCTTCCACGCTTGGAGGTTCCTCGGATATTTGTAACTCATCTTGATCACTTCGGGACCAAACGGAATAGTCACAGAAATCGTTGCCTCTTTAGAGACTATCTCAACCCCCTCAATAGTCCTCTTTGGGGAGTACCGGCTGATCTTGAACTTATCACTCTTTTGCCGGATCGCTACCCTCATTCGTAGTCGATCTCGCACTAATTTCGTGCGAACTAGACTGGTAAAACTTCTGACTTTTTTTATCATTTCAACTCCTAAAAAAGCCCCGACCCTGTACTTGCGAGGTCGGGGCTTCTTGTGGGTTAGATATTGCCTAGAACAAACTCATTGAGCAGTGTAGGTACTGAGGTATCACAGCCCACGATATCAATCATTCCGGGGTCTTTCGGGTCCGCAATGGTATTGCTGTTTGATGACATTGCTAGAACTGCCAACCGAGCATCGATATTACGCTTCTGTCGGTACTGGACAAGAGCTTGCGACGGGTGGATGTTCCCGTAGTACGTCTCCGAATCAGTGTAGACGAAAAAAGCATCGAAGTCTAGATTGTTCTCCGTCGCCCACGTCATGGGAAGCGCACAGTCAGTCGAACCAAAGGACAGATTGGCGATTGACTTGATAACATCATCAAGGCGCTGTCGAGGACTCAGATTAAGGGGTGTAAACTGGTGTGAGAACCCCATAATCTCGTAGTTTTCCTCTGTTCTCATGACCGTCATAGCCAGAGCGGCACTTACTTCCCGAGGTGTCAACCCAGCCAACCCAGCACAAGAGTTCCATGTCATGGAACTCGAAACATCAAGTCCCAAGCAAAGGCGCTTGCCTGTTGGTTCTACAAAATCAAATGCCTTATAGAAAGCATCATCAAGTGCATCTGTTACTTTGGGCACAGGCCGCCACGAGAGAGATCCACGGAATCCTTCACCTCGTGCATAAACGCGCATAGCATTCAACACAGACAGGGGGTGGATCCGAGCCCGTTTGAGGTACTCCTCATCTCGAAGTCGGGATACGACCAGATTTGTGGAGTCTGACATGTTAGTCAGCAACCCTTCCGAAGTCATTTTGCCAAGATTTCGGATCATAGCCGTAAGAGGCATCTTCTCCAAAAGAGCTTCCCATACCTTTACCTCATTGAGGAATTCGGTGGGGATACACTCACGTGGCAAATTGTAATCTGAAATGAGATTCAAAACCTCTTTCAGGTCAGAAGAGTTCTGAGCCTTCTCAAAAGCCCAAACCCGCTTCAGGGTGTCGTCAGGATGTGGGTCCGATCCGATTCCATCCCAGCCCTGAGACGCCCACTGAAACAGAGCATCTCGAACCTCATTTTGAGGCTTGACGTGAGCTTTCAAAAGGATGTCCCGGTGTGTCCATCCGTTTCGGTTCCGGTATTTAATCATCTGGTACGCCAGATTATCGTCGGACTTTCCGTTGTACCAATTCTCGAAAGCACGACGTGTTACACGACCCCAACCACCGAAGGGCTTGATGCTCTCAGCCAACGTAGTGAGGTGAGTGAAAGTACGACACACTTTTGGTACAGCTTGAGCTGCCGCTTGGCGAACTGGGATAGATTCCTCAGTTCCGTCATTGAATTTGAGCGCTAGAGCCAGAGCAAAGATTGCAGGATCATTGCGCACGGCGCGGCCAGCGTCAGAAACTTCGACGATCTTATTCACAACCCGAACGCCATCTTCTTTGAGACACTCAACCACAGCCTTGGCGTTGTCCATTGTGAGATTTCTCTCAGAGACATAGTAGGATCCGCCCTCCGACCCAAGGATCAAAAAACGGTCCAAGCGCTGCCATTTAGTGGTAGCATATCCGTAACCACCACCATGATTCTTCACTTGGTCTTCCGACAGTGGTTCGGTCTGGGGTGTTTCCGATTTCGATTTGAAAAACTTAGAATAATTCATGGTAACCTCTCGTAAGTTGCTCACTAGGAGCGAGTACGGCCCGCAACTATTATGGGCAAACAGACCGTACCACCCTACAAGAGTGTTGTCAAGATGCCTCTTACCAATCCATACCAGTTATTTTTCCGGCATAGATATCTTCTCGACGCGCTTTTAATTTTTTACGGACCCAACTAGGGAAAGGTAACATCCAGACATACATAGCTCCCGTAAAAGATCCTACATACCCTTCAATTAGTTCGTCAGGTATTTCCCCATACACCTCGTAGTATCCTATCATTTCCGCAGTAAAGCCCCGTAACTCCCAGTGAGAACGCATAGTAAATATAGCAGGTAGCACCATGATATAACTGAGTGCCATCCAGATAGGGTGTTTTTTCATATCTAGCATGTGTCGATACTCGTGCAATACCAGACGGTAGGTACGTGGTGACGTCCAATCCTCATGCCTCTTGCGAGAAGAGAGAACCATCTTACTGTACAGTCCATTACTATATCTCGTATCAAATTGATCCCGTATTTTAGGAGCGAACAAACCTATGACACGGAAAAAGGCCCAGATCACCCACAAATACCAAGCCTGTTTATACCAATCTGCATCGTCTTTATAGAGCAATTCGAAATTAGGGAAATTCTTTTCGATGTTGGCCCGAAGGTCGTCCACCTTTTTTTGTGATACTATTGACATTTTTGACGCTCCTGTGTTAGATAGGGTATGAACCCAAGGGAGAGGATAAAGATGTTGTGTAACTATTTCTCATTTATAGAGACGTACAAACAAATAAGTAGTGTGGGGGTGTAAAGAATAATCGTCGTATCAAAAAGGGGGACTGGTTTTTGGTGAGGTCTCAACGATGGTTGTCCGGGTCTTCTATATGGATCACCACAATTTATGTGGGACAGCTATCGAGAACAGAGAAAGGAGAAGTGGTACTGGCGGTAGAGGGTAAAGACATTTTCAAGTACAAGGGAGATTCTCTCGATCTTGATTCAAACTCAATACTTCCCCACACTAAAGGTCTACCTATGTCCGTAGATCCCCAAAAGCGAGGGATAAAGCTGTACCTATGGAAATCAAAATACGCGCTCAAAAAAGAGGCTAAACGACCTTTTCTATCTGAGAAGGTAGTAGGGTTGATTTTTAAGTATTTGTGAAATTGTTTTTATATAGCGTAAGGGTGTAAGAATCTCTCCTCTCGCTGGATTTTCACATGCCGCTCTACGTCCGTAAGAGCCATTATCGGTATGGAGATCCCATCCTCGCTATCGTGCAGTCCGGGTGGGAAGATAAACACGCCTATATCAAATTGGTGATCGGGCATTACGAGCCCCTACGGCTTGTTATAAGTGGCATTATGTTGCCAGCTATACAGCCGTACTGGCAGCTCGAATACCAATACCCGAACCGAACTTTAAAACTCCGGGAGACCTTCGGGAGTGAGAAAATAACAATCAGTGACGCGGAGGGGGACGCCACCCATATAGAAGGTGTGGTGTTCGGTAGACTGGACATGGGGGACTGGTATGCGGTAAGATCATACCTCAAAAGGTGCTTGTACCACGCCCGTAAAAAATACGAGAACGAAATATGCCTGAACTTATTAAGAAACCGCTAACTGGTCTTGACTTATCTGAATACTACTACGATGTAGTTAAGATTGTTCACTCAAAATTCTCAGATCAATCTACAGACACCGAGGACCTAATACAGGATATCTGTGTTAAAATCCTACGATTGAATCAAGGGTCTAGCCCCTATGACCCGGCGAAGGCAAAACCTTCAACTTATATATACATGGTAGCTAAAGGGGTGGTGATCAAACAGTACCACCGAAAAGAGATCGAAACGGAAATGCGTGAGATCAAAGGATTTACAGACTGGAACGAAGCCGTCCTGAGCAGTTTCGAAAGCTTCTTAAAAGAGACTTTGCCCTTTGATGATATATTACCCCGGCGGGTCTTTCTTCTACTGAGGATGGGGTACACGAGAAGGGAAATAGCCTCTCTTCTAGAGGAGACGATGTATCAGATCCGAAAACAGAAACAGAGGTTAGCGGAGCTGGCGTTTCAATTTATGGATTCGTCTCCGAAAGACGGGTGAACACTTTTTCTAATTTTTTATCCACCAGATATTGAGGATCGGGTTTTGATGTTCGTATGATATGTGTTCGATAATAGGAACTCCACAACAGCGTATGTGATCCTATATCCTCATCATAGCTGTCTAAAACCAGAATAAGACCCTCCCCGATCCAGTCCCTGAGAATGTTCCTAATTGATGACCAGAGGTAGGGGTATCTCGACGGGCGTAAATCCTGTAGTTCCGTATGAATCTCCTCCACATCTCGATAGGTGAAGGGGGTATCTAGAATGAACGTGTCTCGTATCCACAGAAGATACACCCCTGCATTTGGAAAATAAGGATCTCCCGCATCTTCGATCCCTTTCTCATAATCTATCCGCGTAGGAAACATGATAATCCTTTTATAGACCAGTTCCAATGAACCCCAAGATACCGTTCTGAGGATACTTTAATGTCAATAGAAAAACAACTGATCAATTTAGGTAAAGCCCGTAAGGACCTTAGACCACATATTCGCCCCGTACTAGCTGAGCTAGAAAGAGAGAGCCTCCCCACCTCCAACGGTAAGGTAGCGCAGCATATCCGTCAGGCTCAGCGCAAAATCTACCAATCGGTACCTAAAGAATTGCGTGCTCTCCACGCGATGCTGCGAATATCTTCGGAGCCCCGAAAGAAAAAAGCCTTTTCGCAGGGAGATATCACCCGACTGATAAATCAAATGTTAGATCGAGGTGGGATCACTAAAAACCTCACAGAAGAGGGTCTTGCTATCCCTAATATTGATTGGGGCAAACTCTTCATGGTGGCGATTAGTCAAATGTCCCACAAGCTCAATCTCAGTAATACACTACGGGAAGAGTTTCTCAACGACGTTGTGGGAGATATGGTCATGGGACAAAGCATCATGACTGTCCGGGAGACAGGACCTTGGAAACAGAACCTAATGGAGCAGATTGAGGAATGGGTCCTAGATGGGTATAACGAAAACAGGATTAAAGCCTCACTTACAAGCTGGATCAAGAATAAGATTCAGAACTTGTGGAAGCGGTGGAAAGCGCAAAGAGGACACACAGACGATATCGGATTTGAGGTAGGATCTCCCGGCGATGATTACCAAGGAAAAGATGTCTACGAAAATCTCTTCAATATGGACGGGCTTACTGGAGGTCAAATGGGGCATTACCAGCGCCTCATCCGACAGAACCCTGTCGTTAAAGATATTGTAGATCGGATCACACGTAAACTAGAGCAGCGAGATGATACAATTGGTTACTTGTGGCAAGCCTATTTGAAAGATCCTACGGCTACCCTTGAACACCTCCTGACAATTAGCGTGGATGCTACGGTAGATGGTCGCCGTCAAAGTGTCCCTCTATGGGAAGCAATGGGATTTGACGGTCCTAATGAGTCTCGGCAGAAAGTAAATTACCACGTCAAAAAGCTTAGAAAGCACCTCAAAACCATGTGGCCCGATATCGATGATATTCTCAGAGATCTTAAAGGAATCTAAATGACTTCATTAAAGCTGTGATTGCCGGTCTGTCTAAACTGCCTTGGGGGGATATACCCCCGGAATTAGCAGAAGAGGCGGCAAAAGTGGCTTCAATTGAACTTTCCAAAAAAGCTGTCGGACTGACAATGGGAGATATCACCCCGGCTCTATCCCGTGTGGAAAGCTATGCCAAGCAAACTGAGGATCGCCAGCTCTTGTCTCAAGTAGCTACGATCCGAAAAAAGTATAGAAACGCAGCTAAAGAGCTTGAAAACATGGCCAAGGAATTAGGCGACATCGCTCGAAGATTATAATAAAGCCAAGGTTTGTAAAGGAGTTAGCCTCCGTTTCTATCTCAGAAGCGGGGGCTTTTTTCTTTTGACGGACCTTAACAACTGTGGCATAAAAAGGAAAGCAGCGTCGTGAGGATGACCGAGGCCGGGTGCGAGAGAAGCTGCAAAGGGTTTGACCGATAAGACTCTCTTATAGTAGGGTACCCCTTCAGTTGACCTTGTAAAAGGTCTGAGGTATTCACAATCATGAAGAGGTGTACATGGCAGAACCAACTATTAACGAAGTTCTTGAAGAGGGCATCCGGATTAATCGGGAGCTTAATGAGAAGAAAAATCGTTTGAACGAAATCAAAGATATACTGAGAGAAGAAGCAACAGCTCAGAGAACGGGTACCCAAAGCCCCGTCGAACTCACAACAGAGGATGGCGAGCATACGGTCTCCGTAAGTTTCCCAACCGACTCATACAAGATCAAGGCCGACATTGACAAAATGTACACCATCAAAGCCGATGTGGGCGAGCTGCTTTTTGCTATGTTCTTCAAAGAAAACACGAAGTTCTCCGTCGATTCGGATTTCGAGGAAAACGTCGTCAAGGTTTCAGATCCCCTCCAGAGGCAAGCTCTAGAGGGCGTGGTGGAAAGGAAACCCGGAACACCACGTATCACTTTCCCGAAGTAAAGTTTGGGAAACCGGACCACTACAGGTCCATTCAATAGCGTCGTCTCCATGTCGCTAAATTAACCCCCGGTGCCTTATAAGGTTTCGGGGGTTAATTGTTTCTAGGCTAACCCCCTGAGAAGCCCCACAAAGCACCCTGTACTTTCCTGTGTGAATCGGAGTAGTACCAGATACGATTAAAAAAGAAATCCTTTACAAAAGCTCTACGAGCCTTATATGGTACTAGAAGATCGTAATGTCGGATCTGTCTCTGGAGATTTTTCGAAATTTATTTTTCGTGCCTGAGCCGATACGTGATTACTATCGGTATTCCCCCACAAAAGGGGAAGATTACATAGACGGGTTAACAACCGTCGCCGGTGCTGAATTTTGGTATCTCACCAAGATTATAGTGGTTAGCTGGTAGAGGTCTCCGTGCTCCCTCACCATAAAGAGCATTAACACAGAGGATCGAAAACCACGTTCCCCGACAAGGGAATTTTAGTTCGATGACTCCGGTAGGTATCACCTGCCACCAAGAGATCCCTAATAAGATCTCTAGAGCGTATGGATGATCCAATGGCTTCCTGAGTCGGATCATGACCGCTGGTAAGAATTGTCCCCTATGGACTCTTCAATGGCTTCCTGAGCCGAAGAGTGACTGGGACCCGCCCACTGGGGCGGTTAGTCCTGTTAAATAGCTCCTGTGGCTTCTGAGAAGCTCCTAGCTACTAATACGAGTCGAGAACTAACCACCCATAATTCCTATCGAGGCAAGTAACCACTGAAAGCCTATGGATTCCTCAATGACTTCCTGAGTCGAGGAAAGACCGCTAAGCAGTTGATACCTAGTTCGGTACGCAAGGCAAGAGGTTTTAGAAGGTAGGTAGTTAATGAATAATATCAGAGATTATATAGATATACTCTATAGTTCTTCTCTATTTACCTTTCTATAATCAGTCTTCACCTTTGTAAGATTAATACAGATACAGTAATAGAAACTATAGAAATAGCAGCAACAGCAGTAGCAGATACAGTAGTACGAGTAGAACGAGTAGTAGAAGTAGCAATAGCACCGAATACGACAGATGTAGAAGATGATGCTTAATAAGAGATAGCTGTACCGCAGGTGAAAAAGCATAGCTTATAAGGCTGTGTTTATAGGGTCCGCTATGGGCTTGGTGGGGGATGGGTTTCAAGAACAGGATCTTGTTTTTATGAGATGCTTTTTAGGGAGATCTATAACTTTTCGACCGCTCTGCCCGGTTTTTGGGTATAATATAGTGAGTCCCTCTGATTTAGAGGGTGATCACGACCAAAAACAAGCAATACCCCGAGGAGTTATTACATGCTTTACACGAACGAAGAAGACGGACCCAATATTGATGAGCTTCTGGAAGATTTTATCTGCGCTCTAGTATCTTCACCCGAAGATGTGGTGATTGATCGCGTAGAAACAAATTCTACCTTAATCTATACGATCGATGTGATCAGTGATGATCGAGGTAAAATTATTGGTAGAGGAGGTACGATTATTAACAGCCTCAAAACCATTTTCAGGGCTCTTGGTTGTAAGCACGGCAAAAAAGTTCATCTAGAAATACAGGAATAAACTATGGCTGATCAACGAGAGTTGGACGAATTAGTAGCCTATTTCGGAGCCGATAGTTTAGAGGGAGAGGGGGGTCAGAGATCGGAGGAAGAGATTCGACAGCGGCTTGAAGAGGTAGGAGTTGATCCTGATAATTTTGATTATATATGGGATCAACTAGAGTACTCATCTCTTGATGAGTCTCCAGAAGATCTGGATATTCTAGATTTTGATGGGTTAGAATCCGATGATTTTGACATGGCTCCCAGCTACTCTCAGTTTAAGTTTGAACTGGGGTGTAGGTTTGTGAATCGTGGAAATCCAGACGATGCTGTTATTGAGCAGAGATGGGAAGAGTTTGAGGAATTGGTGGTAGATGATCTTGCAGGTCATAAGTATTTCTTAGCTCATTTTTCTGAGCAAGACTTTGACTGGAATACGGCACTCATCGCTTTTTTGAACCACCAAGCTACTTTAGCTAGGGAAGCAGAGGTACACAGGACGTTGCTTGAGCAGCAACAGGAATCGGTTACCAGCGTATCCATTAAAAAGATGGAGTTACCCTCCTCCTCTACTATGCGAATAACAGAAGAGGATCTTGATGAGTAATGGCCTTCTCAAAACGGAACTACTTTGCTTTTCTTTATGGGATGGGGATATGAAAATACAGCTACCCTTCATGCCCGAAGGGCGAATGTTCTATCTCCATTTCACGATGCCCACTAAAGCTCGTATAGAGGGCCTTTTCCTTATTGAGAAGAGACTTGATATGTATGATACGAGAGAGGGCGGATATGTTCAGCGCTTACGTATCAAGCCTTATGAAGAGGAAAACTCTGACGAAGAAACGCTCGATGGAGAAAAGGGCTAGGTCATGTTAGTACTCACCGAGGATCGGCTAGCTGTTTTGGTGTCGTATTTCCTATCGCAGAGAATGGGGTATCATTCTAGCGTATCTGAGGTCTTGGCGGGTCGTATTGAGGGAGAGCACCCTGCCGTTTTTAGTGACGTTAGAGATCGCTATGTGGAGCAAGATGTTCTGGATGTCTTAAATTACCTTTCGAGCTGTCCCAAAAAAGGGCATAAATGGGTTCCAGCTTATGAAGGTTGTTATTCAGCTACGAGAGAAGGTCAGGTTTTTTCTTGGTACCGGGATAAGAGGGCTTCGGTCAAAAGAGAGATCAAAAGCCACATGAAACAGTTGGGTGGTCGGTATTATGTGACCCCCTCTTTTCGGGGCAAGGGTTTCTCGATGCCCCGGTGCCGGGTTATTTTGTGGACCTTTGTAGGACCACCTCCTGACGACCAAGAGGACGCCTGTTACATTGATGGGGATTCGACTAATGATCGACTGGATAATCTGAAATGGGTATCTCGCAGTGAGAATATCCACAATGCAATCCGAACTCAGGACAGCTCAGGAAAGCGCCGTGCCAAATTCCTCCCTCACCAAAAAGAGCGGATGGTGGAGCTATATAAAACCGGTGACTATTTCCAACAGGACATTGCCGAGATGTATGGTTGCACACAAGCCGCCGTCTCCTACATTATCAGTAAATACGACAAATAGAGCCTCACTAATCCTTTTGTAGATCACTATGAGTGATATACCCACTACAATTTTTTTGAGGTTTCTATGTCTGATTTCAATCGATTAAAGCAGATCTTACGTAATCGCCCTTCTATAGGACGTCGAAAATCTCAACGTTTTGGTTATTCAGGACGACGGCGTAGGGTGGGTAAATACTCTTGGCAAAAGCAGTTGGCTAAACATTCCGATGAGTCTGCCAAAGCTTGTCAAAAAATACTGAGAAAAGTACCCGGCCTTACCGCACATCGAATTACTGAGGGGGACGGATCTGAGAGTATCACTATCAAAAGTGATCGCCGAAAAGCCGAGGTTAAAATCGGAATTGACGCCTGTGATATCAAGAATATGAAACACATCTGTACTATTATAGTAGATGGTGAAGAGGTGAAGAGAGAAGAGTACCCTATTGAGATGGAGGAGGCGGAGCTAGGAGAAGCTGCCGCTGATCTATTACTAGCTGAGCTTCATTTAGCAGAGCCAGAAGAGGTAGAAGAGTTCGGTGAGGCTAGGGTTTTTTCATGGGCTAAGAGATGAGTGATACGGAGTATCCTCAGTTTAGGGTGGCGAATTCCAGTCCAGAAGAGGATGGGGAGCTAGATTCTAAATGGAACGAGAAGCCTAATGCTCTTGATGTATTCAAATCAGTACCCGATGGTACCGTCCCACAGTACCGTTCTACAGGGTCTTATCCGCTGCGGTCTATGTCGACAGCGGAAGCCCTAAATACTATCCCCATTCTGGCTGTTTTGTTCTCTAAGGATCGGGTAAAGGTCCGGCCAGTTCCAGAAGGGGTACAAATTTCGGTTACGGATCACCACTTATATAGCAAGGGGCTTCGTGCAGCGTCTTCTACAAGACGCCAGTTTCAGAAGACCCTGAACCTTGATGATTGGGGTAGGGTTCGGTCAATCCTTGAAGATCCTGAGTATGCTGCTATACTAGGAAAGCTACCGGGTGATCTGAGTAATCTCACCGTCGAAATGCAAAAATATCTCAGCCTATTAGAGGCGAGAATTGTCTCAATTTACGAAACAGAGTAACGGAGTACTATATGGCTGAAAAAAAGAATGACCCTCTAAATCCGGAAAAAGAGGTTCTGGATCCGGAAGAGATCGAGAAGGCGCTCAAAGCTGTGGAAGACGGCAAAGAGGCTCGGGAAGTTAATATAAGCTGCCGTCGTACCAGTCATGTAGAAGGTCGCCCCGGCGCTGCTACAAACTCCGATGCGGATATAGTAGGACCTAAATGCGACTCTAATAGGGCCGTAGTGATTAGTGATCTCATGCCCAATGTAAGCCAGACAATGTACCGCTGCGTAGATTGTGGGTACTCTTGGGGTGTGAGTATGGGCGGTTATTTCCCTTACTAAAAGAGATTATACTTGACCTATTGATCGAGCTATTATAGGGTTCGGTCAACGGGCATTCTGTATTACCACCACCTTTACCACCACCACCATTATATGCTCTCAAACGTAAAAGGCCACAAACGGGTTATTTCCTATTTCAGGGAAACCCTAGCTACCCAAGGCGAGTTTCCTACTTGCCTTCTATTTCATGGTCCAGATGGGGTGGGTAAGCATACTCTGGCGGTATCGCTCGCTAAAGTGCTGAATTGCTCCAGGGATAAATCAGCATCCTGTGAGTGTTTGTCCTGTCGTAAAATTGATGGCGGTCACCATCTGGATGTTTTACAGTATGAGCCGGATGGAAACACGTTCAAAATTGATCAGGTGCGGGACCTTTTGGTAGAGGCGGATCAGAATAGAAAGGAAGGGGAGTATCGCATTTTCATTTTGGATGATATCCACCTCTTAAACGCTCAGTCGGCAGATGCTTTGTTGAAGACGCTGGAGGATGGCAGGCCCGATACTGTTTTCATTTTGCTAGCTACTTCTAGGTCTGAGATTGTCCCAACACTGCTCAGTAGGTCATTGGATTTTTATATGGGACGGCTTTCTTATGAAGAGGTGCTGTCTGTATTATCTATGAAAGGGCACCGGGGCGTGACCGCACAGGAGGCGGCGCGGCTGTCCTCTGGGTCCGTATCAACGGCTCTTTTTTACTTAGACGGGCCGGGTTTTGAGATACGCAATGACGCACTGTCCCTTTTGCAGGATTACCCGAAGGTTAATGATTTTCAGGTAATCATGAAACTCAATGATTACGAGGGTGATCGCCTGTACGAACTGATAGATGCCGTCTATGTTTTACTGTCTGATCTATGCGTAGCACAACGGGGCCTCACCTTGTTTATACAAAATCAAGACCAAGAGCAACGGATCTGCGCACTTTCGGATCGGTTAGGTCCACAATGTTTTAATGCTTTCTGTGAGGTACGTGATTTACGTCAAAGGCGCGCGGAGTCCGTGGCATTTGCACACCATGCAAAGGCTACTTTACTGAATCTCAAAGATGTGTTTCGAGCATGAAAACTCCTACTATAGAATGGGCTTCTGAGCCTAACGTGGTCATCCTAGACGGGAGTGAGGAGTATTTCAAAGACCAGCAGATCCGGTACGCCAGATCTACGATGGATGATTACAGATATATCCTTCACTGGGCAGGTATAGACTCCGATGCAGCAATTGCGAATCAGCTTTTTGAGGGATCATTTATCCCGGTCAAAAAGCTGATTGTTATTCGTGACGCAAACAAAGTCGCTAAAAAAGATATGCTGGTTGATTACTGCGAGTCACCTAACCCAGATAGTGTGGTGGTATTAGTTGCCTCTACGGGTCGGAAACCTAAGTGGTTTACGTCGTTGAAATGTGACGAGAAAGCTAAATGTGATAAGCCGAAGTCTTGGGAGATTAAAGACTGGTTGGTAGAGTATTGTAGGGGCCAAGGGTATACGTTGCAGTCCTCATACGCGGATGCGTTGCAGTCTAATGTGGGGGATGATCTGTATGCGCTCACAAATGAGCTGGAAAAAGTGTTCCTGACCATGAGAGAGGGTAGGACTACGATCGGTCCTTCTGATATCACGTCGGTACTGGTACAGCATAAGCCGATCAACCCTTTCAATGTGCTGGAGGCGTGGTGCCTACAAGACTCCACGCAGGCACTTCGTATGGCCTCTATTTATTTCCACCAGTCGTCGGATCAGTATGCGTGCTTGCCCTTGATCTCGATGTTTTTAGGTCAGATCGAAAAAATGATTTTATTCGAGTCTTACTCGAAGAATGAGTTCAAGAAAAACGACGTGTGCAGCATGATGAGTATTTCTCATTATGTGTACGACAAGCTCCAGAGACAAACCATGCACTGGTCATTAGTGGATCTTCGCAAAGCCTATATTGATATGTGCGAGATCGAGTCTCAGACGAAACGTGGAAGTAACGGAACCCTTTTGATTAACTGGTTTTTAAGCCAAGATTTTAGCTAAAAGAAGCGATATGATAAAAGTACAAAAGAGAGACGGGTCCTTTGAGGACTTTAATACTCAGAAGATTAAAATAGCAGTTGAGAACACCATGAGGGAGGTGGGACCCCCTCACGTAGATCCTGATGTGTCGGCTAAACTATCTGATCAAGTGTATCTACATTTCACCGACAGTGTAGAGGTGGGGGGCATACTAAGTGTGGATGATATCCACGTGATGGTGGAGAACACCCTCATGGATATGAAGCTCTTTGAGGTGGCACGAAAGTATATCACCTACCGTGATCGAAATAAGCCCGATATTTTGCGGAAACGAGAGCTTTACAAGCCTTTCGAGTATCCAGAACTAAACAAATATTTGGATGCGATTCAGGAATCCTACTGGATTCATACAGAGTTCAATTACAACGGGGATATTCAGGATTTTAAAGTGAATCTGGAGCCACACCAGCGGGAATGTATCCGCCGGTGTATGTTGGCCATCTCCACCGTTGAGGTGAAGGTTAAAGACCTCTGGGCCAAGATAGGGGATCGTTTCCCAAAGCCAGAGATTGCAGAAGTAGGAATCACCTTTGGGGAGAGTGAAGTACGGCACGCCAGAGCCTATTCGAAGCTTCTGGAGTTGTTGGGCTTGAATAGTGACTTTGAAGAGGTGTGGGAGGTACCTGCGATCAAAAAGCGTATGGAGTACCTCGGCAAAGCTATGGCAGGGACGAATTCCGATAGTATCGAAGACTATATCGAAACCCTTCTATACTTCACCCTGTTCGTGGAGAATGTGTCTCTCTTTAGTCAGTTTTTGATTATCTCTGCGTTCAACAAAGAAGATGGGGTCCTTAAAGGGATGTCGAATGCTATCAGTGCTACGTCTTTGGAGGAGAACCTCCATGCGATGTTTGGCGCAGACCTTATTAACGTTCTTAGAGAGGAGCGGCCTAGTATCTTTACGGAAGAGCTTGGTGATCGGGTTCGGCAGATGACGATGCAATCTTTTGCAGCGGAGTCCGCTATCATTGATTGGATTTTTGAGAAAGGGGATGATGGTAGGAAAGGTGAAGTACTGGAGTATATTAAAAATCGGTATAACACAGGACTGGAAAGTTGTGGTTTCGATTCCTGTTTTGAAGTTGATTCCGAGCTATTAAAAGCTACGGGTTGGTTTGATCTGCAAGTAAGTGCGACGTCGCACTTCGATTTCTTTGCGAAACGGTCTACCAACTACACCAAAAAATCTCAGTCCTTCACCGGGGACGACCTGTTTTAATCTAGGAGCTAGAATGTCATTTGAATGGTTAAATAAAAACTCCCGTAAATTCCTTATTAATGGATACCTTTCCGAGGGAGAAACTCCCGAAGGTCGTGTGCGGGATATTGCAGAACATGCCGAAAAACTTTTAGGCATCGAAGGCTTTGCTGATAAGTTCTACAGCTACGCCAGCAAGGGCTGGTACAGTTTTAGTAGCCCAGTGTGGGGCAACTACGGAAAAGAGCGGGGACTCCCTGTGAGTTGCTTTGGGTCGTGGATTGGGGATAGCATTGGAGAGATCCTATATGCACAGTCCGAAGTTGGTATGATGAGTAAGATGGGCGGTGGTACGAGTGGTTATTTCGGGGACATCCGTCCAAGAGGTAGTCAGATCACGGACAACGGGAAAACGTCCGGGTCCGTCCATTTCATGGAACTCTTTGACAAGATTACTGACGTTATTTCTCAGGGTAATATGCGCCGGGGCCGAATGGCACCTTACCTTCCCGTAGAGCACGCAGATATTGAGGAGTTTTTGCAAGTGGGTACGGAAGGCCATCCCATTCAGTCTATGACCACCGGTGTTACCGTAACCGACGCATGGCTCCAAGATATGATTGATGGAGATCTGGAAAAGAGGCAGGTCTGGGCTAAGGTGTTGCAGTCTAGGAGTGAGATAGGCTATCCTTATGTAATGTTTAAGGATAATGCCAACCGAAACAAACCGGACGTGTATCAAGATAAAGGTATGGAAATAGTGGCATCCAACCTTTGTACTGAAATTATGCTTCCGGAAAGGGCGGACGAGTCCTTTGTGTGCGTGCTCTCTTCCATAAACGCTCTCCACTATGATGAGTGGAAAGACACGGATGCTGTCGAGACAATGATCTACTTTCTGGATACGGTAGTAACCGAGCTGCTCAATAAGCTCGAAGCTTACCGTGACTCAGAAGACGGAGAGGATCAGATCGTCTTTGAATTTATGAAAAGGGCCTACCGGTTCGCCAAGAGACATCGGGCTCTTGGGGCTGGTATTCTAGGTCTACATTCTTTATATCAGTCTCGGATGCTTCCCTTTGACTCTAAAGAGGCCGCCAAGTTGAACTATGAGGTTTTTCGTACTCTAAACGAAAAGTCCTACGCAGCTTCTCGGGAACTAGCTACCAAGTTTGGAGAGCCAGAAGTTTTAGAGGGGTATGGCCGAAGGAACACTACACTAAATGCTGTAGCCCCTACGACAAGCTCTAGCTTTATACTGGGGCAGGTGTCGCAGTCTATCGAGCCTTTTATGAGCAACTATTACATTAAAGACCTTGCGAAGCTGAAAGCGGAGATCAAGAACCCTTTTCTAGAGAAGATTCTAGAGGAGAAGGGTAATAATATTACCGAAATATGGCAGAGTATCGCAGAGCGGGACGGTAGTGTACAACATCTTGATTTTTTAACCGACCATGAGAAGGAAGTTTTTCGCACTTTCAAAGAGATCAATCCCACGGCTATTCTCAATCAGGCTGGTGTCCGTCAGGAGTATCTTGACCAGACGCAATCCCTAAACCTTATGATCTCTTCGGATTACAGCGTTAAGGAGATCAATCAATTGATGATTCTGGCCTGGGCGCTAGGGCTTCCTACGTTGTACTACCAGCACAGTGTTAACGCAGCACAAGATTTTGCTCGTAGTCGACTTATGGAGTGTAAAGCCTGTGAAGCTTAATCCAACCTGAATTTAGGAGAAGACGATGACTTTTAAAGAAGAGCTGAATAAGCTAGCTGCAAAAAACCCGGATATAGAGGGTTCCTTTTCTAGAGTGGCAGCCGTAATTGAGGAGATGAGGCGGGCGGAAGATGAAGAGGAGTATGTTAGTGGGGATTACGATTCTCGTCCAGATACTTATGCTCATATCCAAACGGTACAGAAATACATGAATGTCTGTGTCCAAGATCTTATGGATAGGGCTTTGGTACACGATCAGTCTAAATTGAAGTCTCCCGAGAGAGAAATTTTCGATGAATACACTCCCAAACTTCGGGACTCCACTTATGGGTCTGACGAGTATGAGGGTTTTCGGGAAGGCATGGGAGAGGCTCTAGATCACCATTATGCTAATAATAGCCACCACCCTGAATTCTATGAAAATGGGATTGAGGATATGTCACTTATGGATGTAGTAGAAATGCTATGCGACTGGAAGGCGGCTACTGAGAGACATGAGGACGGCGACTTGATGTCGTCTATTGAGATCAATCAAGAGAGATTTGGTTATTCAGATGAGATGAAAGCTATTCTCATTAACACAGCAGAATGGTTAGAATCTCAGTAAGTTTCGATGGTAATCTTTTGATAAGCCCGTGGATTAGACCCGTCCACGGGCTTTTTCTTTAGAACTTCGGAGAGACAAATGAGCATTGTAAAACAGCTAGTCAGATTAGGGAAGGTTCGTAAGGACCTTAGACATCACATCCGTCCCGTACTCGCAGAGTTGAAAACTGCCGGTGCTTTATATAATTACGACCAACTCGTAGAATCTCTCTCGATGGTAGCTCGAAACGAAGGTCGGTTCTATTCCAATCGAGATGCTAAAGGTGCTGTGGACGCTGCCGCAAAGCAGATCCAGTCCACTTTTCTCAAAGACGTTAGAGATGCTAAGAGAGATGCGGTACGAGATGTAGATCGAGTATGGAGTCAGTGGGACGGTGAGTGATGTTAGTATAGGGGGGTTATTTCAGTAAGTTACGGGAGTTAAGTATTATGTCTAAGATTGGTTTTGACGATAATCTCAGTTTAGGGTATATTCTGGAGGGTGTCCTTCGTAAAAATAAGAAGGGTACGTGGTTCATAGAGAAACACGACGGCTCTCTGGAACGTCTGGGGGATGCACTAGATCGGTATAAGAACAAAGAGATTCGCCTGACAATGGTGGATCTTATGGAAGCTGAGTATTTGCAGGATATACTACAACAACGAGGAAACGAAGATGACGATGGAAGAGACGGGACGGATAAGTGAGCTAGTCTCACAGCTACGAGAATACAAAAACGCCTATTACAACGGTGACCCTCTCGTAGCGGATGAGGTTTATGACGCTCTCGAAGATGATCTTCGTAAACTTTCCCCCACCCATCCATTCCTTTCCGAAGTTGGGGCTTCCCCTACCAAAATGAAGTGGGAGAAAAAGACCCACCTAATGCCGATGACCAGCTTAAACAAGGTCAATTCGATAGCGGGTGTTCGGCAGTGGGTATCTTCGGTATCACCCAACCCGGAAAGCCCAACTCTCAGTTGGTCTGAAAAGCTTGATGGAATAAGCATTTGTTTGAATTATGAGAAGGGGGAGCTTCAAAGCGCTATCACTCGTGGTGATGGTACTGTAGGAGAGGATATTATGGCCAACGTGGTCATGATGCGGGGTGTGTTAAGGAGTCTACGTCAGCCTTATACGGGGAGTATTCGGGGAGAGATTGTCTTGACCCATGATATGTGGAAGACTTATTTCCCTGACTACGCTAATCCCCGTAATGCAGCATCCGGTATCGCTAAAAGAGAGAGCCGAGATAAGGCTCAAGCCTGCCAGCACCTTACCATCATGTGTTACGACGCTGTGTCTGAGCGCGTAGAGTTTGCCTCAGAGGCTGAGAAGTTCGTTTATCTCAAAGGGCTGGGGTTAAAGACTCCGAATCACGGTTTTCAAAAGGACGTCCTCGATTTAGAGGCTCTCTATGTGGAGTATGATTCTTCTTTACGGGAAGAGCTTAATTACGATATCGACGGTTTGGTAATTCGCATTGAACACCAAAGTCTTTTCGAGAGGGCGGGACAGCGTGGAGGTAATCCCCACGGTGCGGTAGCTCTCAAATTCGCAGCGGAAGGCTCTGTGACTACCCTACGAGACGTGGAGTGGCAGACAGGTAATACCGGGCGAATCACACCGGTGGCCATATTCGACCCGGTTAATCTTGTAGGGGCCGAAGTTCGGCGGGCGACTCTACATAACCAGAGTTATATCGAAAATCTAGGGATGGGAATTGGGGATGATATTTTGGTCGTTAGAGCCAACGATGTGATCCCACAGGTGAAACGTGTCGTGTCTTCACATAGTACCAGTCCTATTGAGATTCCTTCTCAGTGCCCAGAATGCAGCAATCCCACAGAAAAAGATGGTGAGTATCTGGTATGTACAGGTGGTACGGAATGCCCTGCCAACCGTGCAGGACTTATTAAACAGTGGATAGCTGCACTGGGGGTTTTGGATTGGGGAGACTTTATCATTGAGGAGCTGGTAGCGCAGGGTCTAGTTAATGATATCCCGGATCTGTATAAGTTGGACCCAAAAGACATTGCTAATCTTCGTAACTCCAACGATGCGGTGGTAGGGACATCCACGGCGGAGAAGATTATGCAGCAACTCAAAGAAGGGTCAGAGGCTACTCTTGAACAGTTAGTAGGGGGCTTGGGAATTTCCAGCATTCGAAAGAGTAGCTCTCGTAAAATCATTGCGGCGGGGTATGATACTCCCACAAAACTTATGGAGGTTTCTGTTTCCGATGTGGAAAGTATCCCCGGTTTTGGTAACACCAAAGCGGTGGCTTTCGTAGAGGGTATGAAAGAGAGAAGGCACGTGTTAGAGGAGCTGATTATCCATCGACACGTTTCCTTAAAGAGTGCCTCTGGGAGTTTGGAAGGGAAGACTTTCTGTCTTACCGGGTCTATGTCAAGAGGTCGGAAAGAGATTAAGCGTGACATTGAGGACCAAGGTGGTATAGTGAAGGGGATGTCACAGTCCGTAACCTATCTGGTGACCTCCAATCCTGACTCAACCTCGGGCAAAGCGAAAAAAGCGCGGGATTATGGGATCCCCATTATTAGTGAAGAGCAACTATACGACCTTATGTAGGATGTAAAATGGAATTACGAGGAACCGTAACTCGAATTATTTACTCGAACCCAGACTCGAACTATTATGTTTTCGTTCTGGAAGATGCAGCGGACGGTCGTCAGGCAAAAAAGGCGAAAGGGAATTTTCTAATAGAGACTCCCTACCCCGGTCAAGAGGTGGTACTCAGTGGTGAGTGGGAACAGACCAAGTACGGACCCACTTTCGATACCACTTCCTTTTCTCCGGGAGCTTTGGACACTACGGAAGGGATTCAGAAATACCTCATCAATTACGTCAAGAACGTAGGTGAGGTGACCGCTAAGAGATTGGTGGACCATTTTGGTACTGATACCCTTGACGTGTTATCAAACTCCCCTGAGCGCTTAGAAGAGGTCACGAACTTAAATAAAGTGCAGCGAGCCAGTCTGTCTGAGGAGTGGTCGAAGTACAATGAGTATCGAGACATCGCAGTACATCTTCTGAATCTGGATCTTCCTAATTCCGTAGTCAAGAGGGTGTATGATGTGTGGGGGTCAGAATCTTTGCATCGAATTGAAGAGAACCCCTATGCCTTGATGGAGATCCGGGGAGTGGGGTTTGTTATAGCTGATCGGGTAGCATTGGCACAGGGGGTAGAGCCGGACTCCCCTTTTCGAATTGGAGCATGTATTGAGTATGCTCTAAAAAGCGCTTCCAATGGTCCGGGTCATTTGTACATGGAAGCTCCCCAGCTCATCAACGAAGTGTACCGGCTCATAAAGCGGAATGAGATTACCGATTTCGGTCGGAAGTTGAACACAGGCGATGTGCGGGCCGCTCTGAAAGACCTTCGAGTTCGAGAGCGAATCGTGATGGAAGATGGGGCTATTTACCTGTCAGAGCATCATTTTTATGAGGCACAGTCCGCTGCTTTACTCTCCGAATTCATGGGGGATCATAATAAATTTCCGGTAGATACCGTTGATTTTATTAGATCGTATGAGGAAAATCATAAAATTGATTTTTCGGAAGAGCAGAGAGAGGCTATTCGGGCGTTACAGAATAACAAGGTGTTACTTGTAACCGGTCTTCCGGGGACAGGTAAGACGACCGTGACAAAGGCTCTGGTGGAGTTGTTCCTTACACAGAACCTCCAGTACCAGTTGATGTCTCCTACAGGTATTGCAGCCAAGCGACTTTCTAACGTTGTAGGGGATCAGGCTGCTACTATCCACCGTGCTTTGGGCTATAAGGGTCCGGGCCAGCCGTGGGTATTCAACGAGAGTAACAAGCTCCCTGTAGAAGCCATTATCGTCGACGAATTTAGTATGGTGGACCAACAGGTCATGTACCGCCTCTTGTCCGCTTTGAAAAAAGAGACGATTCTAGTTTTTGTGGGGGATCACGCGCAGTTGCCTTCTGTGGGTGCCGGTAATGTATTACACGAACTGATCCGATCCAAGAAAATCACACAGGTGCATCTGTCTCAGATTTTCCGACAGGAAGAGGCGAGCGACATTATCCTCAACGCACACCGCATCAATGCAGGAATAGATCCTGTATTGGGGGATCCTACCGCAAAGACCACGGATTTCCGTTTTATCCCTCGCAATAGTGATTCAGAGATAATCGAGGGGATTTTGAAGGTCGTGAAAGGTCTTCAGAAAAAGGCCGATAAAATGGCCACTTTTCAGGTTCTTAGTCCCCGGTGGAGAGGGGATCTAGGTGTTACGAACCTCAACAAAGAGATTCGCGAAGTCTTGAACCCTAAGACGACTCAACAGGAGAGGGGATTTAAAGGGGGTATGAGGCTTCGGGAAGGTGATCGGGTTATCATCACTTCTAATGATTATGAGAAGGGTGTGTTTAACGGGGAGATCGGTACAGTTACCTCGTTGGACACGAAAAATAGCGAGGTCAATATACGTATCAGGGATATGGGATCCGCCAAGCTGGTGAATATCCCTTTCAATGAGGTTCCTGATATCCTCAATTTGGCTTTCTGTATCACTATCCACAAGTCTCAGGGGCTCCAGTACGACTACGTTATCATGCCCTTTGTCGAGAAGTTCTCCATTCAGTTGCAACGCAACCTTATGTACACGGCTGTCACACGAGCAGCTAGAAAGGTGTTCATTTTTGGAGATTGGACCGCCATTCAAAAGGCTGTCAGCAACAATGAGGTGCAGAATCGTAACACCGTATTGGCGGAAAGGATTAGTGGTGCCCTTGAGTAGTATAGCTTCCGAACTGGACGAGGGAACTTTTGTGCTCCTGCGATGTACTAGTGGGCAGAAAGTGGATGTGCTTGGGTTCATAATGCGGCGTAAGGGGATCTCTCTGCGAGATTGCCTTGTATATCAGACTCCCGAGGGTACCGAATTTTTGTGGGTTGGGCAGGTACCCACAGATCAAACATTTGTTGAGGGAGTGGTACGAGGGTCTAATTCAGCTATTCACGTGGATGCTGTTCGAATTAGTGCCGGTAAGGATTATGAGAATGCAGGGTTTGGAGCCCGATATGGGGAGAGTGCTATGCCTCAGATGGGGCGACACCAGACAAGAGACTGGGTTCAAGACCGAATCGCAAAAGGGGAGCCTGTGAAAGTTACAAAGCCTCACGACGGAGGCAGGTTTCCTACCAACATGATCTTGAAGCATGACCACGACTGTTATGTGGAGGGTACCGAAGAATTGCCTAACTGGATCTGTGGTCCAGACTGTCCTGTGAGAATCTTGAACACACAAAGTGGTGTGCTGGTCAGTGGTACGGGTGCTATTAAAAAGCATAGCAGTAAGGATCAGAGGGGGAATAGGGGATCTGCTTACGGAGCGGAAAGTAGAGCGGAAGGGACGGAGATGATTTCTTATGGAGACGAAGGTGGTGCTTCCCGTTTTTTCAAGCAGGTACAGACAGAAGAAGAGCTAGATTCATACCTCAACCAGTTGATTAGAGGCGTGCAGTAAGGGACGCTTGACACTTGATCTGCTGATAGCTATGGTCGTATGCGGTTCCTAATATAACCACTACGAGGATATACACGATGAGTCAAAGAACGGAAGAGGAACTCCAAAGAAGTATTAGGATTGATAAGGTCACATCTTCTTACTCTTTAGAGGGCAGAAGCCCCAAGGGGATTAAGACTTCCTCATTTTTATCCTATACTGCCAAATGTAATTCAGGGGAAGGTTGGTCTATGGAAGAGGCGCGCTACGTAGAAGCCTGTGTGGCTCAGCAAGTGGTAGAGGACTTATATACCGATGCTTTTGCACGTCAACAGATTACGAAACAGAATCGACAGGAACAGGTAGAAAGGCTTTCCCCTATGTATGAGGCACTACAGCGCTCACGCATGGCGAGACTTCAAGAGGAACCTTCTACCGCCGCCCGCGAAGTTCTTCGGAATCCGGTCGCACAATCTTAATAGGAGGATCTCCATATGGATGATGAAAGAGTAGATGAAGTTTTTGCAAGGCTAGCTGAGATCGATATTGAGCTGGATTACGACCCCATTGAGCGTGGTCCAAAGTTTCTCAATAACATGGTGGCTTCCTGTCGTAATTATACCACTGAGGTACAGCGGTATATGCGGGAATGTCAGATGTACATACGCACCATTGAGCGCCAACTTAGAACGGCAGAGGCTAGGTATGAGCTGGAGTACAACGACATTATGTCCAATGACCCCGACATCATTAAGATGCGGGCGCATTCTAAAGCCGATCGTGAGTCTTTGACCAAAATGAAGCTGCAAGATCTTGTAGGGGAGATTACAAACCTTGAGATGTCGGTGACTGATGCTCGTCATGTAGAAACAGTCATTGATTCCAAATTACGGGAGTTACGGGATATTAACCGTGACATCCGACTACAGAAGCGCTTGATCGAGGATGAAATACAGACCGGAGCTTTTTGGGGTAATGATCAGGGGTCTGATACGAAACACATGGATGAGTCTGATATGGACTTAGATGTGGGGGACGTATTTGAAGTTCCAGATGAGGATGAAGAATCTGAACCGGATTACGGAGAGTTTTTCGTAGAAGATACTGAGAAAGATCTTGACACAGCAGCTCAAGATGTTACCATAGAGGACGAATCTGATACGTCAGATCAACAGAAGTCCCTAGAGTCTGAGACGACTGCCTTTGATGAGGAGTCTTTCGAAGACCTCGATTTTGAAGCTGCTTTAAGTAGTCTAGGGTGATGATTTTTACGGGAAAAATCCCGGTAATCTTTTGATAATTTTCCCTATATAGGGAAGCCAAGGTAATGGAGGTTTTACATGGCCGAAAGCTCATATGAAGAACTGATTGAAGCACTCAAATCAACAGAAGAAGACGTTGTGAAAGCCTACGGTGGAAACCGTGCAGCAGCAACACGAGCTAGAAAAACGCTTCTAGTCGCTCGGGAAACATTGAACGAGTGTCGCCGCGAGCTTCTTGCTTGTGGTAAAGGCCCCGACAAAGATGGTGGAGCACCTCCTCGTGAAGTGACCGCCCAGTTGGTAACTGCCGATTGTGATCAAGAAGATTGTGATCAATAAGTAGTATGTGAATAGAGTGGTGGTTCTAACCTAACTTACCTTTCCACACTGCTCTTTTCCTACCTCTAACTTCCCTGTGCCTCGTCAAATGGTTTGGCGACGGTGTATACACACAATATGACGATGCTAAAGCGCAAAGACCATAGCACCAATTGGATGCCAAAGTAGTCCCCGCGCTTGTAGGTCGTCCGAACGAAGAGGACATACCATGTCTGATGCAGAACAGTTTATTGGGTTTGGACAAGACGATAAGAAGGTCATGACTGGAGGCCGCGCAGAGCGGTACAAAGGTAAAAAGAACCAGACAGATCGAATCTCGATGGTCTGGTTTTATAAAGATGACGAAGGTAATCCCCGCATGGCGGATGAGGATACTCCTAAGTTTAAGATGGCCAATTATCACTGGGCACCCGGCCTCGGGTATGTCGCCGCTAAAGGCGAGTATACGGTACAGAAGTTTGGTCCTCCAAAGCGGAGAATCGGAACGTTTGTAATCCGGTACATGACCGATCGAAATGGTGCTCTCAAAAAGGGAAATGATGGGAAGCCTATCCTCGATTTTGAGGTATTGGAATGGCAGTTTGGAGAGGACAAGTATCGTCTTCTTGCTACCATCCATGACGAGTTTCCTCTCAGCCACCACGACGTTAAAGTTACCTGTACCGACGATCAGTACCAGAAGCTGTCGTTTACTGCTTGCAACGGCCAAGCGCTGTGGCAACGGAGTGATAAACTCAAGGCACAAGTTCTGGAGCAGGTTGCAGAGCTGGAACACCAGCTTTCGCTGTGCCGCGATCTCAGCGTTCAAGAGATCAAAGAGCATTACGGTGAGGCCGAAGATGCTGTTCCCGATGTATCTTCCGACATCGATTACGACGATCTGATCGAAGATATTGATTGATCAGTTGTAATCAAAAAGGGGGCCTTACGGCTCCCTTTTGTTTTTCCTCAACTGGACCGAAATGATTGTATTAGGACTTGATCCATCGTTAACTGGGTATGGGTGGTGTTTAATAGACACTGAAAAAGAGGGTAGGGCGCAAGTCCTAGACTACGGGGTACTTAAAACTACCGCTAAAACCTATATGCCTAGTAGATACAGGTACTTAGCAGATTCTTTGGATGCAATTATAAAAGACTGCGGGTATGACATTGACTGGGTAGGGGTAGAGCACCCTCCTTTCAATGCGAGTTACTCCCTCGGGCTGTACGCCTTGTTTATGTACACGTGGGAGATCTTGATGGACCATAGATTGAGCTATGTATGGTTCCTTCCAACACAGCTAAAAGCGTATGTCAGATCTGTTCTTGACGACACAGGAAAAATGTTCAAGAGCGATATGAAAGACGCTATGAAGCTACTTCTGAACGATGAGTGGAAGGGGCGATTAAATGACAACGTGGCTGACGCTTACCTAGTAGCGTATCATGCGGCTAGGTTTAAGCAGCTAGTGGACGGGGATCTAGAGGAATCTGATCTTACTGAAAAGGAAGCTCAGTCTTGGACTAAAACAATCAAACGGCGAAAGACAGGCAAAATCGACAAGGTGGGGATGCTCTATAATCCGGGCGATAAATGGTTCGATATCTCCACCCCTGATTATGATTACCTGTATGAGGATGACGAGTAGAAAGCCCGTCTCAGGTTTCAGTAGGAGCTTGGGACATAACGACAATGATGCGAGGTAACACATGTCAAATCTAGCTAAAGCGCGTAAAGCGCTCAAAAAAAATAAATCCATTGACTTCACGAATAGAGTGGAGTTGGATCCCGATAATACGGAACCGGTGGCTGCTATTTCCACAGGTTCTTTGGTTTTGAATTTCCTTATTGGGGGTAACAAGCTACCTAACGGTATGGCTCAGTGCCCCGGAATCCCCCGTGGCCGGATTACAGAGATCTATGGTAACGAGGGTGCTGGTAAAACTACAGTAGCTCTAGAGGCCGCTGTACAGTGTCAGAAAGATGGTGGGTCTGTGTGCTTTCTCGACTATGAGAATGCGATTGCACCGGCTTACGCTCAGGCACTAGGGGTTGATTTCAGTGAAGATAAATGGGATCTGTACTCTCCTCACACATGGGAAGAGGGAGTGGAGATTATCAAAATCATGGTCAATGCAGGGGTGGACCTGATTATCGTAGACTCGGTTTCCTCTATGGTTCCGCAAGCTACTTTCGATAAAGACCCCTCCGAAGGGGCGCAGATTGGTCTATTGGCTAGACTTCAAAGCAGGTTCTTACCAAGTCTGGTACATGACCTTAGAGAGTCTGGTACATCTTTGATCTACCTTAATCAGGTTCGAAGCCGGATTAAGACAAGCAAATATGATCCCGGCCCCGATGAAACGACCAGTGGTGGTCGTGCCTTGAAGTTTTACTGCTCCCTGCGGTTGAAGCTTAAACGGGTTCGAGTAGAGGTAGATACGTTGGAGAATGAGCTTACCGGTGCTAAAGGTAAGCAGCCAGTTTGTAATATTGTCCGCGCCGAGTGTGTAAAAAACAAAGTTTCAATGCACCAAGGCCACAGTACTGATTTTGTGCTTCGATATGGTGAGGGTATTGATAATATCCGTTCTATTATGGACATTGCGGAAAACCGTAAACTGATCAATAGAGCAGGTGCTTGGTATAAAGTAGTGGACACTTCTGGGGAAGAGCAGAGTCTTCAGGGGAAAGAAAACCTCCGATCTTATTTTCTAGAAAACGAGGACCAGTTCATGCACCTCGTTAACCAGATCTCTTCCTTTTCTTCTGCAACCGCATCCGCTATCGCCAGTGGTGGTACTGATGAAGGGGAGGAAGGGGAATGATGGATGCTATTTCAACAGGGTCTGTGTCTCTAGATCACCTAATAAGGGGCCACAGCTCTTATACAGGTAAGCCTCAGTGTCCCGGTATTCCGAGAGGAAGAATTACTGAGATCTATGGTGAGGAGAATACAGGCAAAACTACCGTAGCTCTTTCTACAGCAGCTAAATGTCAGGAGTCGGGGGGCTCCGTCTGTTACTTAGACTTCAACTGCGCTCTCGATCCTTCCTATGTTCAGAAATTGGGTGTAGAGACTGCGGGAGATAATTGGCATTATTTTATGCCGACCACTTGGGAACAGGGCGCTGAAATTATAAAAGTGATGGTGAAAAAGGGTGTAGATCTAATTGTTGTAGATTCTGTCCCTTCTATGATGACTGAGAAGGGTTTAAATACTAGACTTCTGGGGGGAGATTTTCAAGAGCAAGTAAAAGAACTTGCAAGATTGCAAAGTGAATTTTTACCGTTTTTAACTGAGGAGCTATATCAGTCCAACACTGCGGTGGTTTATCTTAACGAATTACGGGATTGGTTAGATCAAGGTGCGATGGTGACTTGTACAAAATACCACTAAGTACTACTATAATGGCTCGGGGTGTGAAGAATATGGTGTCTTCTCACGGGGGCCATACCGCCCCCTTTGTGTTGCGTCATTGTGAGGGGATAGACAACCTATCCACTGTTATGACTATAGCAGAAAATCGAGAGATCATCCGCAAGGTGAATGGACACTTTGTTTTTGAAGATGCGAATGGAAACTCTCAATCTTTCCCAAGCCTTGAAAATCTTCGTGCTTATTTCTTAGAACATACCACACGGTTCAAGAGCTTTACTGAGCAGGTATCCTCTTCTAAAGCGTCGACTTCCTGATAACGAGAAATGACTATGAAAGTACATATCAAGAATTTCCAGTCGGCTGCCGACGTGGAGTTGGAGATAAAAGGTTTTACGACGGTTGTAGGTAAGTCTAACATTGGGAAGTCTGCTCTTATTAGAGCTATCCAAGGGGCTCTCACTAACCGGGAAGGGGATAATTTTGTTACGAATGGGGAGAGTCACACAGAGGTGACTTTAGATTGTCCTGCGCTCAATCTCACTTGGAAAAAAGGTGGGGGGTACAACGATTACCTAATTGGCGACAAGAAACTGGAGAGTGTAGGGCGTGGAAACCCACCACAAGTGGAGAAGGCTGGTTTTGGGGAGTTGAAGGTGGGGCGCGACTCAATCAGTGTACAAATTGCGGATCAGTTTCATCCCCTTTTTCTACTAGATGCTACAGGGTCTTTGGCCGCTGAAGCTATTTCAGATGTAGGCCGCCTGACTGATATACAGACGGCCCTACGGAATTGTGACAAAGACCGCAGGTCAGTTCGAAGTACTCGCAAAGTCCGTCAGGAAGATCTTGACGAGACGCGAGAGGAACTTAACCGCTACGAGAATTACGACGACGATATGGAGCAAATAAAGGAAGTTAGAGGTTATCACAAAAGTATTACGGCTCTGAGTAGGGTCCTAGATGTTCTGGAAAGGATGGAAACAAAAAGGTCCCTTACTACATCTCAGATTCAGAGCCTCGACGGGGTTCTAGAGGTCGGAGTTCCCGAGATAGAGGTAACCTCTTTTGTTCGTGAGCTAGAGCTATTGGAACGTTTTGAGGTCCGCCTTAAACGGGGCGTAGTCACTCTTAAAAGGTATAGGGGGGTCGATAAGATCGAAGTCCCCGCTATCAGTGTAGATGGAATTCTCTTGTCAGTTAAGGATCTCGAATCACTAGCGACCAAAGCTAGTAAAATCCAAAGGGATTTGACTCGGTATAGTGGGGTTGAAGAGGTTGAGGTTCTAGATGTAGACACAGAAAACCTCTTATCCGAGGTCAAGATTCTAGAGACTATAGCCACTAAGAGCACCAAGATTAAAAAGGATCTTAACGTGTTTGAGGGCTTGGGAGATCTGGAAATACCGGAGATGGAAGATTTGACCGAAGACCTGTCTGAGTATGAGGAGTTGGCTGCGTTAGGAGAGTCGTGGGATCGCTTGTTTGCTGCTATTCCGGCGCTTAAAACTGAGGTTAAAGATTTAGGTGAGGATATTGATAGTTTGAAAGAGGAACTACACGAGGTTCTTCACGAAGCAGGATCCTGCCCTACTTGTGAAAGAGATGTCCTATGACAACCCCACACGAAGAGAATTACACATGATTAGCTTTATCACTAGAACAGATGTACACCTCAATGACAGGCCCCCTGAGAGCCGCTGTGACGATTACCGTGAGACAATGCTAGGTAAGCTCAGGCAAGTAGGAGAGATTGCCCGTGAGAGGAAGGTGAACGCCGTACTAGATAACGGGGACTTTTTTCACAATAAGGCGGCTTCTCGAAATAGTCATTTGCTAGTCCGGAAGGTGGCGGATCTACATAGGTCCTATCCGTGTCCTGTATATGAAAATCCCGGAAATCATGATTTTCCTTATGCCAATGTGGAGTACATAGAGAAGCAGCCACTTGGTGTGCTGTTTGCCACCGGCATTTTTGAGCGCATGGGTGATATTCGTTTCGAAGATGATGATGGTCTGGTGGTGCGTGTGGTAGGGTTGCCGTACAAGATGGAGTTTGACGTATTTGACTTCGAGATTGAACGGGGCGATGAGGATGTGCTGATATGTGCCGCCCACACCTATGCTTCCCCCACAGGAACTGAGAGCTTTGGTAGGGAACATTTTCTATCCTATCAGGCTCTTGCAGAATGTACTCCTGACGTTTTTATTTTTGGTCACTATCACATTGACCAAGGTATTCAGGAAGTTTTGGGGAAGCCTTTTATAAATCTAGGCTCGCTGTCAAGGGGTTCACTGACTAATGACAATCTGAAACGAGTTCCAAGAATAGGTTATATTCGGGTTGAAAAAGGTGAGGATGGTGTAATCATTCACACAGAGGCAATCGAGATCGAGGTACAGCCTGCTTCTGAGGTTTTCGATCTTGAAAAGCATGATCGTTTAAAGCAAGAGCGTAAAGATATTGATCAATTCATAGAGACCCTTTCTAGGTCTGCGTCCGTGAACGAAGAAGATAACATCCAAGCTGCTATAGAAGGTTTGGATGAATTCGATCACGAGGTAAAGAGTCGGGCGTTGCATTACCTTGAAAAAGCAGCGTCAGGATAGAGTATGAAGAAACGGCAGTACTGGTTATCGTGGTCGGGTTTTGCTACCTACCAAGAGTGTCCCAAAAAATACCGCTTGAAGAAGGTAGATAAGGCGGATCCCCCGGAGCCCGACTCTAAGCATAATGCTGTGGTCGGGTCTGTAGTGCAGCGAGTCTACGAAGATTTTTATAATGACGAGCTGTGGAGACTGGGTAGTCGTACTTCGGATAAGCTGATGGAGCTTACTCCTAAGTATTTCTATGAGTTTCTAGACAAGGAACATGTAGATTTCGATCATATATCCTGTCGAGTTACCCCGCTAGATCTTCTTAATACTTGTCAGGAAATTGTGCCGCAGATCTTGGAAGGGATCAAAAGGGAAAAGTTGCTTGGTCCTTACGCTCGATCAGAGGTAAAGCTCCGTGCTCATTTGCAGGGTAGCTATTTCCTCTTTGGTCTTGCAGACTTTATCATCCGGCGCGAGAGTGGCGAGTTACTTCTCCTAGATGGTAAGGCTTCTAAGCACCGGGAGAAGTATGTTGACGAAAGACAGCTTCTGTTTTACGCCTTGGCTTTTAAGCTCATTCACGGTAAGTTACCTCATCGTTTGGGATTCTATTATTATCGTTTTGCCGAAGATTCCGAAAAGGCATTTGATTGGAGCAAGCCTGATCTCCAAAAAATAGAAGAGTTACGACAGGATTTGGTAGAGGCGTTTACCAACATACAGAAAATGAGGTTCAAAGCTACACCAAGTTCACAGGCATGTAAGTACTGCCCGTGGGAGACTGTATGTGAGGAGCGGCAAAAGGAAAAAGCTATTCGCCGGGAGAAGCGGAGGTGGAAGCGTGTAGAGAGGGGAGAGGAGGTTTTACCTTCACTCTCGCAATCTAACACAGGATCTGCTATGATAGGCTTTGGAGGCCATTTTGAGCAGCTTGACGACGAAGAATAATACAGGAGGTTTACCATGAGTACTGAAGATTTTGAAACCCGTATAAAGACCATTAAATCTCGCCGGGAACAGGTCGTAAACAAAAAGGCAGAGAAGGTAGCTCGTTTGAAGAGCGCACAAGAGGAGCTTAAAGCCTTGAAAGAGGAGGCAACTGAGAAGGGGTATGAGTTAAAAGAGATCCCTGAACTCCTACCTCAGAAAAGAAAAGAGCTAAATGGTAAGATAGCGCTACTGGAAGCCGCTCTAGATGAGGCGGAAGAGAAATTGGCCCAGTACGATTGAAATAATTAGGCCCCGGCCTACACGAACACAGGACATACTATGCGATTTAGCATTCAGAAAGATCTACTCAAAAGCGCAATGGACGTAGCCATTTTGGCAGTGGATAAAAAAGAGCAGGATATTCGATCAACTTTTCTCTTCGATGTTCGGAGTGAGGATGAGTTGGTCTTATGGTCAACAGACCGGAAGATGATGACTAAGGTCCCTACGACGTTGGTTGCCGATACTCTACAAGGTCAGGGTAAATTTACCGTAGAGGCAGGGCGTCTACAGGAGTGGATTAAAAACGTCAAAGAGGACGTTATTGATGTGGAGGTAGAAGATCAGACCATCACAATGCACTGTGGAAAAGCTAAGGGGCATTTTGCTTCAAGGGATCCCGCAGAGTTTCCCGATTTTCAGCGACAGTTAGATTCCCCTACGAAGCTTTTTACGGGGAACCCGACCACGTTCTCTAACGCCCTGAGTTTTGTCGCTCCTTTCATTGGGGAGGGTACGACAAACAACAAAACTGCCAACAATATGCAGGTCACAGAATTGCGTGGAAGAGAGATGGTGGCTACCGATTCATTATCTGTTTCTCTCTTTGTGGTGGCCCCTACAGAAGAGGGGTCGGATTCATTGGACGCTTATGCGGAGATGCTGGAGTCTTTGGGGGACCAACCCGCCGATATCAAAAAGCGTCAGAAGTTGACGTTCAAGGTCGGTCGTGACGAGATCAAAAGTCTCATTAAATTCCTCAACAAGACGTGTACCAGCGAGTTCACCGTTTCCAAAAACGATATGATTCTTGTAGAGTCTGACGACGGTGCCGCTTTTGGGTACACGTCATCCATTTACAACTTGCCCAAGATCGGTGGTCTTCCTAAAGCACTGGAAGAACCTGAAATTTGGAAAGTCAATAAGGCTAACCTTAGTGATGCTGTGTCGGCTCTTGCGGCTACCGCAGACCCCGAGGATATGGCACTAACTGTCAAAGTGACGGGTGCCGAGGGTGAGGATGGTGTGCTAGAGCTGAGCATGAAAGACGCCTTAGATCGTAACGAGTCCACCTATAAGATTCCCGTTTTTAGGGAGAAGGTAGCTCAGGAGGAGCTGTCTTTTATTGTCAATCGGGACCTTCTAGTGAGCCCTCTATCTCTGTATGATGGAGATGAGATTAGCGTTGGGGTTAGCGCACATGATGGTGCTAGCAACAAATACGTCAAATACGTCAAATACCATGAGGTTACCGAGCAAAATGACGTTCGAGTTTGTCTTGTAATCCTACGGATGAGATAATGACCCCTGAAACTTCACAAAGATTTGAAGATCTCATTGAGAAGGCTCGTAGGGTAGAAACCGCTCACACTATGCTACAAGAGCAAGAGGTTAATCTACAGACCAAAATTGAGGAGTTGCACCACGAAGACGTTTTATTGGAGAAAGTCTCCGCTTTGTTCAAACATCTTCTCAACAAGTACGTGTATGAGTACGCGGAGTCTTTTAGTCAGATCATCACAGAAGGTCTTCAAAGTATTTACCACGACCAAGATGTTCGTTTCGATATCGAAGTGGAGCAGAAGCGGGGTAAAGTTTCCGTTAACTTTGTCGTAGAAGAGAATGGTGTACGGGCAAACCCCCTAGAAGCTTTTGGAGGGGGTGTAGCGTCCGTTGTGAGCCTTCTCATGCGGGTATTAGTGGTACTCAAAGCAGACATGGCCCGCTACCTTATTCTGGACGAGTCACTGGCTTCCCTGTCAGAGGAATATGTAGAGCCCTGCGGGGATTTCCTTAGAAAGCTGTGTTCGGAGCTTGGTGTGAACATATTGCTGGTTACACATAATGCGGCTTTTGTGGACCAATGTGATAATGCCTATATGGGATCTACCGACGTTAACGAGCGGCTACAACTTAAAAAGATAAGATGATTGGGATATGGTATGAAGGATGAATCTGAGGTAAGGAAAAAATTAGGAGAGGCTAGGTATCGCTACCTGCGCCGGTATCTCCAGCCTCGACCTTGTAACTGTGTCCACAATCACAGGCACGAGACGGCAGAGGGGTCAGCCCAGTTATGTATGCTAGGGTCCGATGATCCTGAAAATTGGCCCGGCAATATCTGCGACACCGTGGAGAACGTTCGTACCTGCCCATTTTATAAAAACCGATATGACAAGTCGCAGCTCAAAGAAGACTTTGATGAGCTTCTTCAAGACCCTGACGTGCTCTATAATGAGTACAGGGATATTGCGATGCTGTTATGGACTTTGGAGGAAGACTCCGAGGTAGCTACTACTACATTGACGTGGTGGCAAAAAATCAAATTATGGTTTGTTAGGAGTTGATATGTCGTCCCTCACCAAATTTCTACACGTTGACCGTAAACGACGTCATATAGCCGAAAAAGGGGGTCTTAAAACCCCGGTTATGATAACCTACCCGGTTCCTGAGAGTTTCGAGACTTCCTGTATCAGTTTACGTACTGGAGAGTATCATACGGTTAGGGTGCGGCCACAGCGGCCTACTAGATCCGGATTCTTCAATTTAGACGTTGAAGAGGAGGACGGTGCTTTTGCAACCCTCATCTCCTATTTGTTTGAGGAGAGTGCTAAGGGGGAGTGGGGGAATTCCTCTGAGGTATTTCCAGTAACCGATGAGGTCTTAACGGGTGTCTGGTCTTATTTTAATGCCTATGACAACCAATGCCATCAATGCTTTGTGGGTCTTGTGGGTTTTGCTGCACTGGTTACTGGGGACTTTATTAAACTCCCAGAAGAGGTGGAAGATCCTAGTGCTATCACAGAAGCGCACTTATTGGGCTGGATGTCAGAGTACCTGCATATAGGTCGCGTGGGTGATGATGTTCCCGTGTTTTACAATCCACATCTTGGGTCCAACCTTATATTTTCTGCGGATCCTAAAGAGGTTGGGGTCATGACTCGGGTTGGAGATTATGTTAGCATTTTGGTACACAACGCTGAGCGAAGTGTAATTATACTACGAGTAGGACTTACGAATGACGATTCTGGATCAGATACTGAAAGCAGCACAGAAGAACGTCCAGAACCCGAAGGCTCATAATTATTTGAGGAGTCGGGGAGTTTCGGACGCTCAGGTACGTGATATTGGTATTGGCTATTTTCCCGATGGGATTTGGCCTCCTTATATGTCCGGGGAAAGTGAGGACCTTCTGAGTTATTTGGAATGGTCATCTAAAGGGTACCGGTTACGAGGGAAACTGGTCTTCCCTATGCGAAACCCTTTGGGCTTGTTACGGGGGATTCAGATTAGGTCCCCGGACCCTGCCCAGAAAGATTACTCGAAGTTCTATTTGTCCCGGTCTAAGGTCGATGCTATATTCTTCGGGATACGGCCAGCGATGCCTACTATCTGGGAGAGACGAGAGGTATACCTTTGCGAAGGTCTTTTCGATTATTTCCCTTTGCAGCGGGCATTCCCAAATACCGTTTGCACAGGAACTGCTAATGTTAGTAAGCGTCAGATCGAATTTCTCTGTCGCTTTGTGGATCATGTCTATGTGGTATTTGATTCTGACTGGGGAGGTAATCAATTCTGGAAGAGATTTGAGAGGGATTACGGGTCCGAATTTAAGTCAGTGCAACGTATAGAGGTCCGTGGGAAAGACGTATCCGATATGTGGTTGGCGATGGGAGAGAAGAGATTTCAACGAAGTATCAGCTCTCACGTTCTATTTTAAGTGCCCTTGACGTATTGCCGATCAAATGGTAGCAATAGTGTAGCCCGCTGTGTCGGGCAAAGCAGTAGACCAACAACGAAAAACTAGGAGATCAAGTATGGATTATTGGAAAGCAGATGAGCCCGAAAAACTCGCAAATGATTACCTGAAATATCACCCTGACCTTTCGGGAGCCCAGATTGCTTGGCTTTTCAAAGAGAAGGCGACATGCTCAGATGGGCGTCCCATCGTAGGAAAGCCTTTCAAGATTCCGGCCAAGTATCAGCCCATCATGGAAGAGAACGATACCGGAGATCGTGGGTATGACTTCATGATTGTTATCGGAGCAGACGTGTGGACGGAGCTTCGTAATGACCAGAAGGAAGCTTGGGTAGATTACCTTCTGGAACAGTGCTACGGGGAAGAGAACGAAAGCAATGGCGAAATGAAATGGAAGATCCGAAAGCCGGAAGTACAAGCTTTCCCGGTCATTCTATCTCGTCACGGCACCAACTGGGACGCCGGAGTGAACAAGCTGTCTGTAATTGATATGTCGAACAAGCCAAAGGTGAAAGAGCCTGAAGTACGTTCGTCGGAAAGCCAAGACACCAACGTGTCTGTTAACTCGTAAGACTGATAAGGACCTCACCGCAATATGGCTTTTGATACCAAATACAGACCGGATAGGTTTGCCGATGTGATCGGGCAAGATAGTACGATAGACATCTTAAAAGAGCTGTTGAATCGCGGTGAGGTCTTCCAGAAGAGCTATGTTTTTGCCGGACCTTCTGGTACGGGTAAAACTACTACAGCACGTATTCTAGCACGTGCAATGCTTTGTCAGGATGTGGATCCCCATACCTTTGAGCCCTGCAATGAGTGCTCTTCCTGTAAAGAGATTTTAGATAGAGGGGAGAGCCCCGCTTTTAAGGAAATGGATGCTGCCAACCATACGGGGGCGGACAATATCCGCAAAATTGTCGAGGGGTTAGATTATTATACCCTTGACGGAGGGGACAGAAAGATCTATCTTATTGATGAGTGTCATCGTCTGTCTAAGCAGGCGATGGATGCTCTCCTAAAACCGATGGAAGATACGGTTAAGGGATCTAGGGACAAACGCCTCGTATGTCTTTTTTGTACTACGGAGCCTCAGAAACTGAGAGGAACCATCAAAGGCCGTTGTATGGTCTTTGGTATAAAAGAGCCGTCGAGGGATGATGTGGTGTCTCGTTTGCGTTATATCTGTGCTCAGGAGCAGATTGAATATAACCCCGAAGCTTTGGATTTAATTTTCAATTATGGCAAGGGGCACCTGAGAGATATGGTGAATGCATTGGAGAGGGTTAGTCGGGTGGGTCCCGTAAATCCTGATTCAGTGCGGCAACAGCTTGGGTTAGATGTTATTTCCCAGCAGTACGAAATTCTTTTACACCTTCGGGATGATCCCGAACAAAGCATGGCGCTATTGATGGAAGCTCTTTCACAGACAGACCCTGATTCAATTTATGAGGGTATAGCAGACGCGGCCATGTCGTCTTACCGTCTGTCTAAGGGCATTACTATCGGTCTGAGTTATGTGGAGAAGGATCTGGCAGATCAGATCAGCTCTACCTACGCGGACGACATACTACTTACGATATCGCATCGAATTTTGAATGCGAACCGGAAAATGGACCGGAATGCTCTGGTGTGTGAGTTATTACTACTCCAGAGTCAGTTGGTAGCAGGCACGGTGCATGTTAGCACTCAGGGTCCTACCATCATTCAGCAAGTCCAACAGCCACAGGAAACCTCTCAGGCTTCAAATGAAGCTCCCGAGGTACCCGCTGACCAAAGTTCCGAAGATAGGAACTTTGAGAAAGAGAATGAACGGTATGCAGATGAGGCATTCCTTTACGGAGGAAAAGCTGCTCTGAAAAAACCTGTGAATTCTACAGCGAAAGAAGATCCTTTAGCTACCCACCGGGGAGGTAAGCGACCAATGAGTTTACCTCCTACTCCACTCAACCACAATCCTAAAAGTGTAGATTACGAAGAAGCGAGCAACCTTTTCAAAGATTCCGATGAGTGATCCTAAGAAGTGGGTAGTACTAGAACTCAGCCATCACGGCGAAAAGAAGACTCATAAAGAGCTTCTTACCCTGATGCAAGAGGAAGTCGGGGAGGGTGTGGAAATTTTCATCCCTTCTATCACTTTCTCCCGCAGGGACAGTGTTCTAACAATATGCTTGATGGAGGGCTATTTTTTCATAGAGGCCGCTTTGCCTCCATCTTCCTATTTTGCCTTAGAGGAGCTGGCATATGTCCAGAGGGTCTTGACCCGTGATGACTCAGGTCGTCGCTACCTCTATTACGTAGAGCAAAATACCATTGATGAGCTTCAATCGAAGCTTAAAAAACAGGCACGAAGAGATATTAAGGTGGGGGATTATGTACAGGTGTGTGAAGGGGCCTACTCCGAGTTGAAGGGGAAAATCCTAGAAGTTTTTCCTGAGAACAAACGGGCTTCAATTCACGTAGTGGATCTGAAAAGTATGAAGGTGATCGTGGAACTTCCGTTCCAATTTTTTGAACTTATAGACGAGGATAGCGACAATGACTAGTACGAAAACCAATGTGATCGTGGACGGAATGAACATCGCCTTTCGTTGTGCTTTTATTTATGACCAGCGACAGGGGTTGCAAAACGAGGCTGGCGACCCTACAGGAACCATCTATGGGTTTGTCCGTCATATGGTTAAACTAAGAGATCGATTTCCTTCTGCAACCTATTATGTAGCGTGGGAGGGCCTCAGAAGTCATGAGGAACGTCAGAACATCTATGCGGAGTACAAAGCCACTCGAAAGTCTTCGGAGCCTTCTGAGGCGGATGGGGATGCTTCAGACGATCCTCGTAGTACTCTTTACAGTCAATTAGAAGCGTTGCAAGGTCTGTTAACTGTGATGGGGATTCACCAAGTTAAGGCCGATGGTTATGAAGCCGATGATATGATCGCCACTCTTGTTCGAGAAAATCTTAGTGGTTCTGATCATAAAAATATCATCGTCAGTAGTGATCGTGACTTATTGCAACTAGTAGGGGATGGCACAGTGATGATGACCCCTCATCCAGAGAAGTTTTATGACGAGTTTAAAGTCCAAGAGGAGTATGGCGTCCCCCCAAGACTGCTATTGTCTTATCGAACGTTTGATGGGGACAAAAGTGACAATATGCCGGGAATGTACAGGTTCCCCCGGAAAAAGATAGCTTCTATCGTCAATGAGCATGATGGAGATCTGGAATCTATTTATACAGAATGTGAAGTGAGGCTCACCGATTTCCAAAGCAAGACCATGACCGAGTTTGAAGAACAGGCTTATATTAACCACCAAGTTATGACGCTACGCACGGTAGACGATTACGAAGAGCTTGTGGGTACACACGAAAAAGACACCATTGAGCAATTTTGTGATCAGTTAGATTTTGGATCCATCCGTGCCGATTTACTCTCGTTTTCGGCTGAGACTGGGTTCGCCAAAACAGGAGATACCGATGTCGGCATATTACATTCAGCCGCTAGATCCACAGGAACTGGCGAGTAGATTTTCAACAGAAGACACTTTTGCCCCTTTGCCCCGACCGGATGATGATTGGAAAGAACTTCATCTGGAGAAAATCAAAGAGGTTTTAGATCGTCTACCAGATCGAGAGGCGGATTTGATTCGCCTCTATTTTTTCAAGAGCAAGCGGCAGACCGACATAGCGGAGATATTTAATATTACTCAGGCGGCGGTCTCTTACCGGCTTAAAAGGGCTCTTGACCGGATTCGATTTTTGATTGAGATACCGGAAGTCACGAAGCAAGAGCTTTATGAAGACCTTCTTCCTGTGATGCCTACGAAGCTGGACGCCCGAATTTTTTCCGAAATGTTCGAGTCCACGTGTCAGTCCGAAGTAGCAGAGATTTTAAGTATTAGTCAGGGGCGGGTAAGACACCGATTTATAGCCAATCTAGCTAGGATGGGTGATATTTTATCAGATAAAATATATGCATGGGTCCAGAAAAGCGATAGCGAGCTTTCGGAAGTGTTAAATATTTCGGAAGGGATAGCCTCCTATAAAGATCTTAGAGACACCGATGATATCGAGGCGGAGGAGCTAGAGAATTTATTGAAGGGGGTTGTAGGAGATCTCGAAGAAATCCCCGAAGATTTACAAGATGAAGAGTTACTTCTTTTTTCTCAGTATTACAAGACCTTTGTGAAGATCCGGTACAATTTCAACATTCTTCGGGAAATCAAGTTGCCGAAATGGTCGGATAGGCCCGCTTTCACTATCTCTTGATTCAGTATTCTGTTTATATACTACCGTTTTAGGAATCATGCATCTATAACCTCAGTGTTACACAATGAAAAGCTGTCTGCGAAAAGTGATCATGTCGAAGAAAGTGGCGGCCTCGTATCTCGATAAGGTACTAGAGGCATCGTCCACTCTCACCGTTTATTTCACAAATGAACAGCACCTATCACGGTTCACTACTGAGGTCCAGCAATCTCACGGTGAGAAGGTATCGTGTAGGAGGGGCTTCGATTATGTCCTCTTCATTTCAACGGACCACACGGTAGTAGATACTATTCAAGCTAAAGCTAAAAATACTGGCCTAGATTATTCGGGCCTCTAAAAGGATCGTCATGGGTTACAAAGATTTTGATATGGGGTCGGTGGTTATGCAGTCTTCTGGAATGGACTCTTTTTTGTCCGACTCAGATGACGTAGAACCTGTCCAAGATCTGCGTGATTTGGTATCTTCTGATACAGGGGATACTCCGCGCAAAATGCGTGTTTCGAGCGTAGATCAGCTAGCGGGCTTTACTCGTGTGGCCAGTGATACATTAATTCGCAAATCGGAAAGAGACCTGTGGTCGCTTACTCAGTCCGATGCTGGTGAGTGGGTTATCGAGCGCCTTTTTGATGAAGACGGCAATCCCTTAAAGGTGTGAGATATGAGTGAATGGTCTTCAGACAGGCGTCATCGTCTGGTAAAAAGAGTCGCCTCAGAATATATGAGGCAAAAAACGGGTAGTATGCTCCGCACGGCGGGTGAAGTTCGTTTCGTCAAAGATTATGGCCCCGACGAAGAAGCACGGGATATCACTGACGATTACAAATTCAACCCGAAAGCGAAAAAGCCCTTAGCCAAAGTGCTCTGGTCTATTTCGTGTGCTCTGGGGCATTTAGTGTCTGCCTACGGCACTTTCACCAAAATCAAATCTTCTAATATCAGTCCGGACGGTAAACTTGGAGGTAAAGGTTACGTCCAAGATATTTCGGATATGAGGGAGGGATTTAATGAGTGTATAAGTGCTCTTTCTGCCATTCAGGACACCATTAATGATGAGATAAGTGCCCCGCACTGGGATCCCGATGAAGTTGGTACAGATGAAAGAGATGAAGCTGATATTGAAGAAATGATGTCGGACTCAGAGGATATTGCAGAGGATCCCGAAGGCTTTGTTGATGAAGAGTATGAAGAAAAAGTCAAAAAAGATGTGGATGAGTCTTTAGGTAAATAAAGTATTCTGGCCTCCTCCACTGGGAGTGGGTTTTGCAATTCAGGTAGTGTGCAAGTCTGGAAGATCTGGATAGTATTTTAGTATTGAAATCTGGACTTTTGGAACTAGGACAGTAAGGCTGTCCTCAAATTGGAGATCGTATATGTCAGATCTAGGAGACATTGGGGACATCATCAACGCTAAGCCGCTGGCGGATTTAGATTGGCTGGAGGTTGATGAAGAGGAATATAGAGCCCTTGATACTTTGCCCGAACCTGAGCACAACTCCATACCAGAATTGGAAGCTCAGTGGGGAGATTTTTCTGAGGGAGATCAGTATAACCTGTCCCCGGTTAATCAAGACCTACACACTTCCTCTTTTAGTGCTGAACCCCTGACGGCAAAAGATGCTTCGGAAAAAGCAGCTACAATTGAGATTGTTGAGAAATTCTCTAAGCGCCATCTACAGGCGGGGGTAAAGGGAAAGGATCTGATTAAGATCCTAAAGCGCAATTTCGATTCGGATGTGCTTGCTATTTCAAAAGAGGCGGTGCGGAATGTACTCACGGAGCGGGGCCTTCTTGGTTCCGTATATGTGGACTCTAGCCTGTCGGAAGATTGTTACAAGGGTGGGGTAGTCAAAGGATTGACTGCTAATACCAAAAAAGCCAAATACGTTCTCGCCAAGAATAAGTGTTCGGGTTGTATCCATAATCTAGAGGGTCGATGCTCTGTTTTCCAAAAAGAGCTGGTTTTCGATGTAGTCGATTACACCCAAGACCTTTGGGAAGAGTACGAGGATAGACTCCAGATTGAAGGTAAAGACCTCCAACCCTTTGCGAACCTTCCCATAAAGGCTCGTCTACAGAAAGCGATTCTAGCGGCACCTAAGCCCTCTCAGAAGCCCTTGGATGGTAAGCCGGTAATGCCAGACCCAACGGCGGGCGTTACTTATGAGGAGGCGGTAGCTAAACTTCGTTCGTCGAATATCAAACAAGAGATTGTTGCTGACGTTCGTAAACAGCATAAAGTTTGCCGAATTGCACAGGAGATGATGCGGGGGAACCACGGTCCTAACGTACAAGAGCTGGTAGAGATGGACCCTGTGTTAGCTTCTCTCAAAAGCGAATCTTATCTACTAGGCAACCTCTATCTTGACCTGTCTTATTTTCCGACCTACAAGGTAGCTTCGGAATTCATGTCGGATCTTGGTACTGTTCCTCCAATTGTAGTAGGGATACCGTTTGAAGAGGTGGAGTTAGATAACCGATTTGCACAGGCGGCTCAATTTGATATCCGATCTGATACAGCTTTGACCCATGTAGTCAGTCGTTATTTTGTGTCCAAGTTTGGGCATGAGATGACTGCTAAGAAGAAAAAGCAGTTCGAACGGCTATTCGCTCGTCTACAGAAGACCTCTGATACCAAGGTACGACGCTTCGCACAGGGAGTTTATAAAAATCCTCTCCCACATAAGGCCCGTCAGTACGCTGCACAGGTTATTTATGATCCGACTAAAGGTATTACCTCCAAAGAGGCGGACCAGAGGTTACAAGAGGTCAATAAGCACGAAAGAATGGTAGTACAAAACCCCTCTGAGGTTGCGTACCGAAAATCGATGGTAGCCCGTATGTTGCGTGGTGATCACAGTTCTCGGGTAGCCTCTTTCGTAGCCGAAGATTCTGATTTAGCAGAGCACCTACACTTACTAGGTCGCTTGTATGTCTCAACTAGTTTAGCTTCTCCCAAAGAGATCGAGGCAGCAACAGCCTCCAATCCTGAACTGTCAGACCTACCGCTATTGACTCCTAACAACCAAGGTCAGTTTTTCAGCAATCCAGAAGTCCATTTCAGGATTGCACAAAAGGTGGCGGCGGTGAAGGGTTATGTAGGGTCGGACCGTAATGAGACGATCCGGGATGTAATCTCCGCATTGTCTGGTTCTGGTTCTGATGAGGTACGAGCATTTGCTAAAAAGGTGTTTGCTCTTCCTGATAAGTACACCGAGTCGGTATATAGTGGTTCGGTAAAACCTGCGGATAAGATAAAGAAGGCTCTACCTTCCGTACGAGCTTCGGAAGCAACCTCAATGACTTGCTTACGTAGCGTATTCTCCTCTCCTGTAGGAGAAGACTTTCTGCGGGTACTAGCCGCTAAAATAGGACTAGATCGCCTTCGTAGGGTGTATCTGTCCGGAGAAGGTAAAGTAGCCACCAACCTGCGTGCGTCTAATACGGCCAAAGAAGATGCCCGTGAGATTCTATCAGCCGTCCTGTCAGGGAATTATAAGCCTTCGGGAATTATGGCTCCCACGGCAGAAATGCTACGAACCAAAATGGGAAGGTTTCTTCGAGATCGTTTACTGGAAGGCAGCCGTGGGCAAAAGTTAGCATCGGAACTGAAAGACGAATTCTCTTACGCCCAACTCCTAGAGTATGCTCCCGTTATTATAGCTTTCCGAGAATCGGAAGGTCATTATGGTGAGGCATATATTACGGCAGATAGTTTTGACGACTGCTCTGAGGGGACTCGCAAAGTAGGGTCGTCCGTGAAGGAAATTGTGCGAGCATCTAAATGCAGTGGCTGTGTTTATGACAAAACTGACCGTTGCCTTCTATATGCCCGCAATCTGGTAAAGGCCCGCTCCAGTAAACAAAAGACTGCCAATACAAAGGTAGCTTTGGACTCTATTAGTCTGTCACCTGACATTGCGGCTTCTGGAGATGAGCTAATGGTAGATTTTGACATGGCTCCTATAGCGCAGGATGGGGATCTTGCTGAGATTGATTTTCATGGTAAGCGTAAACCCGCTATGGATATAAATTTTGGTGGCGGTCTAATTCTTGAGTGATTGGAGTTGGTATGAGTAATACAAAAGAGTTGCAGGTGCAGGTCATCACTTTGGAGAAAAAGGAAAAGAGCCGTGGTCGTGGGCGGCCTCCTAAGATCCCTATTAAGCCAACGAGCCCAGAAGTGGCTCAGTTGATGAAGAATAAAAAAAAGCATCAAGATAATCACCCCCTTCTTAAACAGGTACGTGGGGATGCGGATAGTCTGGATGTTCTAGACATTGCGATGCAGGAGCTTGCGAAAGAAAGTGCTTCTTTGGACTTTGAGCGGGGTGAGGCTGAGCGTAAGGGGAAGGATACCGCTTCTCTATCCTCCAAGAAGATCAACGCTACCAAGGCACTGATTGATACCTACTTTCGAAAGAGAGATGCGGTTGTCAATGAGAATTTTGACCTAAAGAGTAAGAATTTCCAAAAGCTTTTTGAGTTCATTGTGAGCAAATTTCGGCTGTGCTGTGATAAATCGGGTATGCCGGAAGAGCAAGCGCAAAAGTTAATGCAAATTGCAGGAGAAGAATTTGAGGGTTGGGAAGATGAGGCCCTCAAATATATCAAAAGTTCGATGTAATCACCCACCAGACTATCACACTACCATGATCGGGGTTCACATGATTTAGGAGTCACTGATGTCTATGTCAGATCTCTTTCGTCAAGTAGGGCGCAAGTCTTCTGACGGATACAGTTCCGGTAAAGTGCTCAACATTATTGAGTATGTAGAGTCCCCTTTCGGTCTTGGGTTCAGCCAAGAGCTGTGTGGGATGTCTTTGTTTCCCGTCCAAAAATTCATTCTCAAATGCTTCTATAATCTCCCCCTTGATGATCAGGTACGCAACATCAAGGTGCCTAAGTCATGGAGATATGCACAGAGTGCTAAGCCGGAGCACTACCACACCTTCACCGAAGTAGAGTACATGAAGTACCTCTACAACGAAGGGCGTTGTAATATCAAAGAGCAGGATCACGACAGGCACGAACTGATTCTACCTATTGGACGTAGAAGTGGTAAATCTCTAATCTCGTCTATGATTGCCTCCTATGAGATTTACAGACTTCTTAGGAAAGGCAACCCCCAGCGGTATTATGGGGTTCAAGACGGCGCTGAGATTACCATTTCAATGGTCGCTCCCACTAAGGATCAATCCAAGATCCTCTACAATGCTACCCGAAACAATTTCCAAAATTGTGATTTCTTCACTCCCTATCTCAGCCGGGACACACAGAGCTACGTGCGGTTCCAAACACCCCAAGACCTTGACCAGACTGGGGCAGCAAAAGACGGTGGACGAGATTCTGTACAGGTAATGTTTTTCTCCTCTGTCTCCAGCGGTATTCGTGGTCTGTCTAATATCGTAATCATTCTGGATGAGGTTGCTTTCTTCAAAGATAAGGGAGCTTCCAGTGCAGATGCGGTGTACCAAGCCGCCGCTCCCTCTACGGCTACCTTTGCCCCTCTAGACCCTAACGGAACGCAAGAGACTTTGCATCGGGATTCTGAGGGACGTATTATTATGATCTCCTCCCCTTTCAATAAAGACGGATTGTTTTACGATAAGTATGAGCAATCAAAAGTGGGTGGTGCGGCTTCACGAGATATCCTAATGGTACAGGCTCCTACGTGGGAAGTTAACCCCCAAGTGCCTATTGGATTCTTAGAGAATCACCACGGAAAAGATCCAGTAGCTTTCGCTACAGAGTTCGGGGCTGAATTCACTGACCGGGTAATGGCGTGGATTGAGAGAGAAAAAGACCTTATGGTCTGTTTGGATACAGATCTACGTCCCTCCGTTAAAGGTAAGCCCCGTGTCCCACATAGTTTAGGGCTTGACTTGGCGGTTAAAGGTGACCGTACCTCTGTGGCTCTTACACGACCCGATGGCGACAAAATTCGGCTGGTTTATCATGAGGAGTGGCAAGCCGGGAAGAGTTGGTACGATCTAAATCCACATCTGGAGGAGCCGATTATTCCGTACGCAAAGGAATTGCATAATACGGACATGTTGGACTTTGATGCCTTAGCGGAGTGGATACAGGCTCTCTCAAAGCGGTTTTATATTGTAGATGGTGTGTTTGACCAATGGCAAGGGATCAGTTTTCAGCAAACACTAGATAAGATGGGCTTGAAACAGATCGAGTCTAAGCAATTTACCCGAGATGAATCGTCTAGGATGTTTGATGCTTTCAAGACTTTGATGTATCATGGTCGCCTACTACTATACGATTATGCGATCAGGGAAGTCGAAGACGACGACGATGAGGGAGATCTGGAGAACTCTGTCCTTAGTGAAGGTGCAGTTAAACACGCCCCCTATATCAAGCAGTTACTAGAATTGAGAGCTGAAAAGAAGTCAAAAAAAGTGGTGCTAGTCGAGGCCCCTAACGGTCCTAATAAATACGATGACTTTGCCGACGCATTAGTACGTAGTGTGTGGCTTACTCTTCACCGGGTAGGGAACACTAATTATATTGCCGGATCTGGAAAGACTGGGGATATTGCGGAAGCTCACGGCGCGCAACATAAATCTATTTCAGCTCGATCTTATCAAAGACGAAGACAGAGGAAGCATAATTACCAAGGGAAACGGTCTATAGATCTTGTTCCGGGCTGGAGTAGAAGATGACCAAGCACGTCTCAGACCGCTTCTGGGAGACTTGTGTCTTGCAGGTGTTGCGTAAGATCAATAAAGGGTTCAAACCTTCTGAGGTTGATCTCACAGTGATTGGAGCCCTGTATGAGCGGGCTGAAGGGTCATGGGTGGCGCTAGCGTCTGGGGACACTGACAGTTGGGGCCTATTACGCCAATGCGCTAAAGTTTATTTACGACGAAAACTTACAAAGGATGAAGATCATGGAGATGGGTGACCTTTCAAAAGTTGAATCATATCTATCAGAAATGGATGAGTCTATTCGACACATTCAGGTTCAGATCCGTAATCTAAATCGGACAGCACAGGCTTTGGAGTCGGTATGTCAAGATGATTCGGATTTGCAAAGTTTGGTTAGAAGAGAGGCAAGGTACCTGAGTCAATTGCGTAGTATGGTAGATAATTTCCCTATGTCTAGGATGGTACGACGTAGGCTTCCCGATGTTGAAGGTCGGATACAGCAACGTGAATTAGAACAAGAGTATGAAGACGCAGCCGTTATGCAGCAGGCCAGTGAGGTCCGGGAGTCTTTAGAGGATCTTTTGGGCAAGTTTCTACAGAAGTAATGGAGTTAAGTAATGCCAATAGGAAGTAAAATGCGAGAGCAAGACGAGGATTCAGTGGTCGTATCTAGTGTGTCACAAGTACAAAATATGATGAGCCGCAGAAGATCTGCTACCACTTCCAAGATACGCCCTCAAAGTCGTAAAATTACAAGTAGCACCGGCTTTTTTGGGGGATCCGTAGGGTCTAGTGGAATGGGAGCTTTTAATAATGGTGGTGCAGCTATGGGCACGGCTACTAATGTGTACAGCCCCCACCTGTCTACTGATTTCCTAGAACTTCCTCAGACTCTTTCAGAACAGAGATCTTACTACCGATTTTTCTACAACAACGACCCTTTTGTCGGTCAAGCTATTGATCTACACACAGAATTGCCCCTATCAAAACTGAGGCTGACGCTTCCGAAAGGGTCTAATCCAGATCGCAACAGGGAGATCCTTCGATTTTTTGAGGATATGTCTAAGCGGACAAGGCTGCTCGACGTCCTGATTGATGCCACCCGTGAGTATTACGTGATTGGAGAGGCATTCATCTTTGCGGAAGATAGCGATGTGGAGGTCCCAGAATACGTGTACCTTGAGAGGGTAAACCGGTGGGATGCTGATACTGGAGAAACAACGACCACTTTGGAGCGTAGAGAAAATGCTGATTTGCTGATAGAGCAGTATAAGCAGAACAACTACAAAGGGTGGGATCGGATTATCCTCCTACCTCCTGATCAAGTGAATATAGAGTCGTTCCAGTATAGTAATAAAATACGAGTAGAGCTGGTACCCGATGAAAAAATCAAGTCGCTGGTACAAGCGGCGGCGATGGGAGATCAACAAGCTGCGGAATCTCTAGAAGACGTACCAGAAGAGATTATCGAATTTATCGCTAATGCAGAGAATCTACCACTGGGGACCGACCCTTTTGAAGGGTCTTTCGTCTTTCAACTGTCTCGTAAAAAGCCCCCCGGTGAGGATCACGGTACTAGTATACTCCAGCGATGTCTCAGGACTCTAGTTTATCGAGACAAGCTCAGGCAGACCCAAACATCTATTGCTTCCCGAGCTATGACGCCTAAACGTCTGGTGTGGGCAGAGGATATGGATGAGTACGATGTAGAGGATCTCCGGGAGCAGGTTGATATGGCACTGTTAGATCCTGACTACAGTATTATCACGAACTTCAACGTAAACTGGGAAGAGATCTCTGCGAGGGACCGCCTTTTGGATCTCCGGGGAGAGTACGACATCACGAATGCGCAGTTGTTTGCCGGTCTTGGGGTGACTGAAAGTATGCTGACTGGAGACTCTCATGGGTACGCAGGTGAGAAGATCAATATTGAGGTGATCAACACTCGGTATATGCTTTATAGAGAACGTATACAGACTTATGTAGAGGAGCACTTGTTTAAGCCGGTGGCAGAGAAGAAGGGGTTTTTCGAATACGATGAATTTAATAACCGCATTCTTCTATATCCCCGTCTTAGTTTCACTCGATTGGCACTCCGGGATAACCGAGATACTTTTGATGCGATGTTTAATCTGTATCAAAAAGGTTCGTTGTCTGTCGATTACATCCTCGAATTGTTCAACCTAGACCCTCAAGCTGTAGAAGAGCGGCTGCGCGGGAACTTGATGACAGTAAACGATGCTATGTTCAACGAGATAATCCGATCTGCTTATAGTGAGGTCGGTCGGGAAATGAAAGATCGATCGGATATGGTCGAACGAATCGTACAATACCTTGGCTTGCGGTATATCCCACCCGCAGAAGACGATGATGGTGGCAGATGGTAATCTTATCGAAAAAAGATCCTTCGGAGAAGGAAGAGGAAGAGGTGGAGCGCCTCGTTCGGAAATCTCCAACTGAAAAGGCCCCCCGCCCTGACAAAGAGAGGGAGAGGATCCGTTTGGAGGATGAGGATGTAGATAAGGATGATAAGGATCTATCAATGAACTACAAAGACATTGGTGGGACCGTAGTCATGGCAATGTATGTAGCCTCTACTTATATGAAGAGAGCTATGGATTTCCCTTCTGAGCCCGCTTTCAAGGGATATATGGAGGAACACCCTGACGCCGACCCTTCTAACCACACCATCGACGGTGAGTCCTCTGACAAGGTATTAAACAAAGCCCCTGAGCCTACTAAAAAGCCTAAAAAGGAATCTGAACCTGCTCCCAAACCTGCCCCCAAGAAAAAGGAACCTTCTGGTGAGGTTAGTAGAGAGCTTGAAACCGAGGCTCTTTATGATGCGGCGGAGAACGGTACTGAGGAAGAGCGCGATGCGGCGATGAAAATTATCCAAGAGCGTAAGAAGCCTTTACCTCCTGATATGCCTGATTCCTCAAAGTTTAAGGGGGAGCTGGGAGAAAAAGCTGTAGAGAGTCTCAAAAAACAGATCAAGAGCTGGGACGCACTGGATTATAGTCAGAATATGTTTGAGCTGGAGACAGATAAGCATATGGCTATGATGGCGGGTAATGATCGAGATCGAGATTATTTTCAGTCAATTATGGAGGTGTATGAGGACTCTTCCGCTGCGGTCAGAACTGTGGATCTTCGGGAAGTAGATAGCCCCGAGGAGCTACTAGACATTGAAGACCCAGATGGTGCTTTTGGGGAGGACGACGCTCGGGATCTCCAGAAAAAGAAAAAAGACTGGTACCAGTCCTCTATGTTCTCCCCCCTAAATACCGTGGGAGGTCAGCTTACTAAGACACAGGATTTACTGGAAAAGGTAGATCCTGATTCTAAAAAGGGAGCCTATCTAAAAGAGATGGCTTCTGTATTAGAAGATGTAAGAGATCGTAAAATGTTGGATAAAAATTCAACGGCAGATAGGCTACTGATTGGCATTAGAGATTCAGATTCTGAGGCCCTAAAGGACCTTGACCCCGGCGAATATGATTTTACCAACCCGCAGGAGATAGGAGATTTTGTAGGTAAAGTCGAATCTCTTAGCTCCGCTGATTTGGCTCAGTTGGTAAAAGATGAGCCCCTGTACCGAATGCATTTTAGTTTTGGAGAGGGAGACAACCCTGACGAGGTGTCTATTACGGATAGGGAACGCAGATCGTTTGTAGACTCCCTTCGTGAAGACCTGAGCGTTAGGGGGACTTTCGAGCAGGTTAGGTTTCATGATGATGATACAAATAGCATGTTCGATAAAGGTTCATTGTTGGCATATAGAGATAAAGCGCTCAAAGATCTACAGGATCAAGGTTTCGACTTGACATCCCCCGAAAATTCCCATGCCAAGCCTTTTTGGGATACCTTTTTTGATTGGATGTCTGATATGGGATCGAAAATGAGTCATGTTGATAATGCTCGTGCAGTACAGGCAGGCATTCAAAGTGCCTTCCAGAAAGCAGGTTTGTCTCAGGTTAGTCGCTAATCCTTTTATACTTCGTGACCAGTAGCGTGGAGCAATCCCATTTCACTTGGTCATAACCCGTTTAACCCCCATTAGGGAGATTGATATGTTGAATCGTAAACAAGCACAAGCCCTCACAAGACGTCTAGACAAGATCTCAAATCATGTTGAGAGTCGTTATGCAGAAATTGGTCTGTCTGAAAAAGAGGCGTACAACTTTTGTCTCTATTTGGATCAGACTTCTGATCTACTTGAAAGATCCTCTGAGGATCACGGTGATGAGCAGGAAGACGAAGATGAAGAGGTAGACGCTGCTACGCTCCAGCGTGACATGGACGAGCAGTACATGGATACGTTTGATAGTCCTCACCAGCCTCACCAGATGGACGCAGATGAGCCTTATATGCGTCAGTTTGAGAACGATCCCTCACAGATTATGGACGATAATGATCTGTCCCCTGTAAATGATGGTGACTGGGACGTTTCTGCCAGTGGAGAAGATAACTGGTATACCCGGTCTACTAGATCCGCCAGCGAAAGCAATTGGTACACTCGGGGCCAACGATAAGGTAGGTGCCTTGTGCCTCTTTTTTCTACAACTCCAGCTTCTTCTCGTGAGGTAGTAGGACAGTCTACTACGTTAGGGACAGTAGTCTTTGATGAAGAGCAGCATATTACTCGTCTTGTACGGGAACGTACGGACGTTGATTGGGTTGTAGATGAAGAGGATCCCCGCTGGGATAGTGGGGTTGAAAACCACGCTCAGGCATTGAGTGATTTTAAACAGCTCAATGATAGAATTTTTAGAGTGATGAAAGAAGCCGCTCAAAAATTTCAGGCATTTTTGTCGGGGGCGGTAAGGGAGTTAGAGCCTTATGGGCTAGAAGTTCTTACCTACCGTCCTCGATTATTGTCTCCAAACCCAGAAGAGTGGGTATCACCTGAGTTTATAATAGCCACAGAAGTAAAGGATGCAAGGGCCTCTCTGTTTGCGCAACCAACCGAAGGGCTTTTCCGCTTTAGAGTAGATGTCAGGAGGCCCGTAGTTATTAAGGAAGAGCTACACGACGTCTCTTTTATGGCCTACTCTGATCGAGATAATCACCTTACTCCCGGCAACATGCTTATTCAAGCGCTATATCCCCTGACTCATTTTGAGTCTGAGGATTTTGAAGAGTGGCGCAGAAACCGTTTGGAGACAATCAATGGGTGATAAAATGAAAAATCTCGTAGCTTCAAAATACCAAAAAAGAATCTATCCGTTGTATAGGGATGCAAGTCATTTCTGTGATCGTGGGATCGCGGAGATGGACGCATATGAGATGCTGTATGATCACCACCGCCCTAATTTTTCTGACTTTGAAGTGAAGGCTGCCATCACAGTAGCTTATAGCAATTCAAATGAGGTACGAGAGGCGATGTACTGGAAAGACAAAGGTCGCCAGTATTGCCCCTCTAAGTCAGAGCTGGACTGCGGTGAGTTTCACTGTCCAAGATGTAAGACAGAACTTAAAAAAACCATCTATAAAAAATGGACGAAGCTATATGCCTGTCCAGACTGTTTGTTCCTGATCGCTCCCGGAGATATTCTCGATTCTATGGGACAGGATGAACAAGAAGAGGCGGCAGAACAATACGGATGGGATCCTGTTATTAAGGACCCTTCTGAAGCCTTCAATGAATGGCTATAATTTTAACTGAGATAGGTGGCCCAAATGGCCTTTTCCAAGTTTGCTAAAGCTGTTGTACAAACACCCCGTGTAGGACTTGACGGATGGAATTCCTATCGAAGGAAGATGGCCCATGCTGGGCTGGGTAGTGTAGATTTCGCCAACCGTGCGTCTTCTATTACTATTGAGAATTACAGCCCGGACAAGTACCTTCTTACTCACTGTACTATTATCGCTTCTGTCGACGTAGAAGATACGTCAGGTAAGACCGGTAGTGATGTGGTTATCGCAGATGGTAGTAAGGTTAATCGGCCACATGCTGATTATCTCATCAAGCCTGACTGCTCCAAATATATCAATCAGAATGGGGATGCTTGGGAGAGGAAGCTTCTCCTAGCTACCTATAAGACTTTCATTGGGGCGGAGAACTATGTAGAGCACATCCAGATCCCGGAGCTGTCTAAGGGTAAAATCATAGACGCTGTGGCTCGTGATCTGGGCGAAACGGTGTATGTAGACATTCTAGTAGCTACGGATCGTAAACACAAAGATCTCGTAGCACGGATCGAATCAGGGGATCTCAACACCCTGTCTATGGGATGCACGATCTCGTATTCCATCTGCACCAAGTGTGGAAATCAGGCGATTGATGAGCCCCAACTGTGTAACCATGTCAAGTATGAGAAGGGTAACAAGTTCGTAGGACCCGATGGAAAGATCCGGGTTGTTGCAGAACTTTGTGGTCACTACACGGACCCAGAGTCTGTAAAGTTTATCGAAGCCTCTTGGGTCGGCAACCCCGCCTTTAAGGGAGCGGTAATGAGGAATATCCTCAATTTGACGAACACCAAAGAGCCTACCCCCTATGAGCATGATAAATTACAGGACATGATCCAAGAGGCTCATATTAAATCCAATATGGCCCCGACCGAAGATTGGACTCAGTTCTTTTTGAAAACAGCTTCGCAGCTACAGGATATTCAAACTGGAATGTCTCAGGCATTGAAGTCCGGAAACTGGGATGAAGGGGGAGAGGAAGAGGAAAAAGAAGCTCCTCCGGCGGAAGAGAATCCGGGTCTAGTTGATGATGTGGCCGATGAGATCAAAGAAAAGATACGAAGGAAGCTCGTAGAGGATTTGCGAGAGGAATTGGGGGAAGAAGGTGGGCCTAAAAAGGTGACACCCGAGTCTGAGATTGCACCTAATGATTCCATTCACAAGTCGTATCAGATTTTTGCTTCCCGGTATGCACGTGAACTTGGCGAGAAAACGAAACCCGTTTTCGACGTATTAAGCTTACTGGAGAGCAACAACCTATTTCTTGCTCATAAGCATACTCTATCCAATAGGGACATCATAACGGCCATGTATATTCATGATCGGGATGGTAAAAAAGAAACCCTTCCTACAAACATGTATGTATGTTTGCAAAAAATAGGGTCGGCTAAGAAGTACGGGTCTCTACGGCGCTTTTTAGTGGCTTGTTCAAAACAGATGGGTAAAAAACTATCACGTGGAGAAGCTGTTATATTGCTCGAAAGAGCAAAAATACTCAATTAATATGCCCTTTTCTTTAATAATGCACTTATAGAGGGGGTGTATTAGCACGTCTGTACAGGGGTGTGTTTCATCTCATTATGATGGAGCCCATCTGACTGCAATTTATGTCTTCACAGAGACATGTGTAAGACAGTTTAGAAAGATAAGAAGATATCGCAAACCGGCACCGGAAAAGTTTACTGGAGGTTCCATCAATGAGTAGAAGAAAGCGTCTATCTTGGAAGACCAAAGAATCCAAGCGCCGTAACCGCAAAACGGCTGACCCCTATACAATGAATCAGGATCGAACTCATGTACCCGTTGAGGAGTATATGGTAGGAGATCCTTCCGAATGGGCTGAAGATCCCGTTGATGATCTGTCCCACATGGACGGTACTGACCGGAATGAGATCGGAATGCCCGAAATGTTGCCCGAGAATCGTAGTGCTCGTTCTGTCCGTGAGGCCAGAATGCAGATTGCGAAAATGGAGCAGCATTTCGAGAAAAAGGCTCTTCAATGTGTCCGCATCGCAGAAGCACTTCTTCCCGGTGCAGGCGAAGATGTTATCGCGGCACAAGCTCTCGATCTAATGCCCCTTCCCGATGAGTCTGTAATGGACACATCGATCCGCCTTACAGATCTTGGTGTTCTTGCCTCGGAAGAGGAAGAAGAGGAAGAGGAAGAGGAGAAAGAGGCTTCCAAACTAAGCTCCGCTGAAATGCTTCGAATTATGAAAGCAGAAGAAGGCGAAGAGGAAGAGGAAGATGAAGCCAAAGAAGATGGCGACGACGAAGACGATGAAGACGACGAAGATGAAGCCAAAGAAGCTGGCGACGACGACGCCGATGAAGATGGCGACGATGCCAAAGAGGAAGATGGCGAAGAAAGCGACAAAGAAGCCAGTGCATATCTGGACGAAGATCTTGACGCTATGCTCGCTGATATGGAAACCGATATGGGTGGCGACATGGGTACCGCAGAATTGGGTATCGATATGGAGCCCCAGCTCGATCTCCTAGACCACGAAGCGCTTCTGGAAGAGAGCGATGATGCATTGCAATCTCTTATGAACCAGAACTACGGGGTTGAAGCTACACAGAATAGCCGACAGGCTAACATTCGCAAAAAAGTCAATCAACTTGGGCGGGTGAAAGAAGCAGGTTCCACAGCTACAGATCCACTTTCAGGTCTGTGGGACAGTGCTCCCGACGTTTCCAACGTCTTTTCGTAAGATGGACGGGGCCTCTTTTGGAGGCCCCTTGGAGACGACTCCGCTTTCACTTATTTGAAGTTCGTCGTCAATCAATCAAGCAAACTCTTTAGGAGGCTATAATGGCTCTTCCCGGACAAGCAAGCGGTGATTTCACCGAAAGCTCCTCTGCGCTACGGATCATGTATGTAGGGATCCGAAACACAGCAGGTGCTAAACTCACAACGGATGCATTCGTCCAAACGAATCCACCCGCTCTACCCACAACTAATGTAACGGAAACCCTTCCATCCGCTCCCAAACGTGGAGTTCTAGGTGGGTCCGTATGTTTCACTCGTCCCGACGCTGGTAACGGTATGGTCGGAGGCCCCGCCGATGCCCGCACTGGAATCGTTCCCCTTGGTGTCTTCATCAATGACGCCGCAGGTAATGCGTATGAAAATACGCCCGGTCCTGCTTCCGGACAAGGCCCGTACATGTCTGGTCAGGGAACCTACGGCAACCGTCTCTATGAGACAAGCATTCTTGCTGGAACAGGCGCAGGTGATGCTCTCACTTATGCGGTTGGTGATTCCCTGTATGCCAGTGTCAATGGCTACCTAACCAATCTTGTAGATAGCGACAACACAGTTGGTGGAGCAGACGCAATTGTTATCGGTGTCCTCAAGATCGCGCCGGATTCCGTTCACGCTGAGATGGTCTACGACCAGCGCATCTAAGTGCCAACCAAAGGAGACTGAATATGTCTGACCAAACAACCCAGCTAGACAACGCGGCAAAGCAAGAGCTTATCAGCCGTCACATCACGAGCGCCGCAGGGCGAGCGAGATTGGCAGCTTCGATGACTCAACCGCTTCGATCCCGCAGAGATTATTCTGCTGTAGGACGCCGTACCTTCCTCGTAGAGCAGCTTCCTGACGGAGCGCTGCCCGTGTACGACAAAGATCCCGACGTCACCGCCTATGTGGTTGGTGAAGAGGGTGAAAATATCCTTGCCGTGCAGAAGCCAAAGCGTGTGATCTTCCCCTTGTTCGAGATTGCCTCGAACCCGGAGATCCCGATCACTCAGATCAAAGAGCGTCGTTTCGACCTCATTGCTCGATCGCAGCAGCTTGCGCAGGCAGCCATTCAAGCCGCCGAAGATGAACGTGTCTTTGCCGTACTTGATTCGATTGCGACAAACGGATTCGATTCCGTTCCCGGTAGCGTCAACCCTGATCTTCAGGTAGTTGCCCCCATTTCCTCGGCTGTACTTGCCGATGCGTTTGCTGAGATCGAACGACACGACCTTCGTGTTGCTCGTATCTACATGAACTCTAAAGATTACGCGGACATTCGTAAGTTTGGCCGTGAAATCTTGGATGTGAACAGCCAAGCCGAATTGCTGAAAACTGGTCTGCAATCCACCCTTTGGGGTGCTCAGATCATCACCAGCCGTTTGGTTCCCGCCGGATTCGTCTACGTATGTGGCGAGCCCGAGATGTTTGGACGTATCCCCGTCCGAACTGAGTTGACCGTTCTTAGCGCGGACAATCCGCGAGCTAGAATGATAGGTTTTTCCTGCTTCGAAAACTTAGGTATCGGAGCGTTTAATCCTCGTGCCCTTGTCCGACTTGTCGTACAGCGATAAGCATAAACCCTTGAAATAACAGGGTTTTATTGACCCCCGGTTCGCAAGAGCCGGGGGTTTTTTAATGGCCGGAGTTGCTCTGTGGTGGGTGTAGTGGTATGGTTGTGGGTAACATGACCAAAGAATCTAGGTTGTAATATAACGTGATGGTGTAGAGGGAAATTATGAGTCAAACAGAAGATATGAGTAGGATGGATGAGTCTTTCGCCCGCAAGGTATTACACGCCGAAGAAGTCGCACGGACCATCTATGATAAAGACGTAGACGCCCCTGCTTACATCATCGGAGAAGAGGGCCAGAGGATATTACAGGTGAATACGGGTGGCAAGGTGATAGTGCCAACTTTCCCCTATAAGTCGAGCCCACGGGTTTTTGGACCTACGAAGGCCACCAAGGATCGAATCCGTCAGGAAGAGGAATTGGTTATGCGTCTAGTCTTTTCGGCATCTGATACGACGGCACACGGTCGGCTATCTGGAGAACTACTTATGTCTGCCCGCAAAGAGGTAGAGGCTTTCGATCTGGAGGCGAAGACGCTGGTCATTTCTCCAGACGATATGCCGCAGTTCGAGTCTGAGCTGTCTATGTCTTTTACCGAGGATGATACCTACTCATTGGTAGAGGCTACGGGACAGGTCTTGGGTCTGGACGTGTATGCACACCCCAGATGTCCACAAGGACATGCCTACCTGCTACAAGAAGCGCTGTATCTGGGCAGGGTATGCCTCTCGCAAGACAAGCCTCATAAATGTGGAATGGCAATATTCAATCCACGACCCGTTGTGCATCTCTCATTTGAGTGATACATGAAGATCTGGAAATGCGTAGTACGAATACGAGAAGAGGTGTAGTAGTGGGTCTGAACTTTGGAAAGCTATCAGATGTTATGGGTTCGTTGGAGTCCAGTACGGGTAAATTGGTGGTGTTATCCTGTTTATGTACGGGGTGGACTCTACTTTTGTTGGACCCCCCAGAAACCTATGTGTTTTGGCTATCTACAATAACCTTTTTACTATCTTATTGGATAGCCTTCGGGGTTGTTTTTAAGCGCCCAGTTCTGAGACTAATTTGGAAGCTGAAACCACAGGTGCGTAATTTTCAAGATGTGTTGCGACTACTACCCGAAGACATGCGATGTTTTTTACTGTATTGTGTGTGTTTAGGTACTCCCCATTTTAAAAAGTTTTGGGGTTCTGGGCAACCTGTTCCTCCTGTTCTAGGCAAACTGGTCCGCCGGGATATGGTTTTAGTTCACCCCGATTCCGATAACTCGTATTATACGATTGATGGAGATTTTTGGGAATTTATTCGGAGTCATGAAGATGCGCTGTTTAATATCCCACCATTAGCTGGGGATATTTTTGATGCGTATTCTTTTGTGTCGGATTACAGAGACTACCTTGGATCTTGGTCCGAGCCCTATACGCCTTTTCCACATCCATTGCTGAGCTATATTAAAACGGAACCCACCACAGGATCCCCATCCAACAAACCCAGCCCCCACGACCTACCACAAAGCTCTTCCTATTGACGAGTATGCACTGGTATGGTAATGAGAATTATTCTACATCAGCCAAGGAAAAATATGTATGAAGATATGACAGGGATGGATCAGTCGTTTGCTCATACTGTACTGGAAGTAGACCAACTTTGGTATGCTTCTAGTATATATGACAAGGATGAGGATGCTCCCGCTTGTATTATAGGAAGGGAAGGGGATCAGATTTTACGAGTAGACAAAGGTCGTAGGGTTATAGTACCTAGTTTCCCCTACAAGTCGAGTCCTCTAGAGATCAAAAATCGTATTCGACAGGAAGAAGAGCTTGTTATATCTCTTTTAGACGCGATAACTTGGGACGCCGCGTTACCTCGTAGGGAGGGCAAACTGTCACAAGAGTTGCTGGTTTCAGCTCTTACTGATATCGAGTCTTTGGATTTGAGGGCTTCCACGTTAATTATTTCTCCGGATGACGTACCTCTTTATGCGTCGGAACTATCCGTAGGGTTTCCCGAGTTCCGAGATACTTTTACGACTGAGGAGTTACGGGATAACCCTGATATGGTGATGAGCGCTTCCAATAGAGCCCATATTACCGTCATTGATGAGGAGGGTAATATTCGTATGTCTATAGGCTCTATCCCCTCCACCAATAAAGTACAACACCACCGATGGCCGGATTCTCACCCTAAAAAGTAAAGAATGGTTATCCTTTTGTATTTACCTTTGGTTGGAATATACCAAAGGAATTTAACATGAAGAAAACTTCCGCAATCCTGTCCTCTCTCAGAGCATTGCCCCAGCGGGGGTCCGTGGTAGAGTCCGTCCGCTTAAATAGTGAGGCGATGATGGTACGTTTTGACGATGGTACTGGCATTTCTATGCCCATAACAGATTTTGAGGGGATCAGAGACGATGAGCATCTGGAAAATGCCATCTCTTGGTGTGAGACACTTTTCAATATGAAAAGGGCGCACGGGGTCGGAGGAGTTTTCCGCCGGGAAGAGTTAGAAATTCTAGTAGAGAAGGTGGTAGAAGATCCGCTTATTGCAGATGCAGATAATCTTCGAGAACTTATTTTTCGTGCGACGATGCCGGACGAGGCTTTTACGGTAGGGGAGACGAAGACTACCTATAATAGTCCCGGTAGTCAGCCTCTATTACAAGAGCTACATTCGCAGTCGTTTTCAGATAAGATCTCTTCTGTGGCCCGGAAAGTAGCTTCCCGCTACATGGACCTTCTAAATTCTCACAAATAATTGAACATATAGCCCGGTCTTATTCATGCCTAAAATTGATTTCAATGCTCTGAATCTCAAAATCAGTCCCTTACAAGGGGGGAGTCTTATTGAGGTAGGAGCCTTTAATAATAACGATCTGGCCAATTTTCAGACGATAGAAAATAATGACCGACAAGTACAATCAGCGCCGCTAGACGGTGCCAACCCATCTGTTGGTACTTCAGAAGCAACCGAGGACGTATAATGAGATATTCAGCAATTTGGACATCGAAGGGTCGACAGACTATTTCAATTCACGAAGATACCGTAGAGAAATTAAGAGATGATTTAAGATCATCTTTGGCTGCATCGAGTTTTGTTGTTTCTGACATAGCAAAATATTCTGGTAGTGACCCGGACAGCGATGGGTACGCTTTTATTGTCAAAAATGGGGCGAGGGAATGGCTTATTATGACCCCCCATAGCACTGACCCTAATAACTATATAGGGCGTATATTCACTGGTTCCACAAATTCTGGGAATGTAGATGACTATTTCAAAAATTATGATGCCTCTTCTGCGAGTTGGTCTGAAGAGTCTAAGGTGTTGGTTCATTATAATTGCGGAAATGAAAGCTATGGGATGGGGTTTGACGATGCCACTGCTTTGACCTACACGGGTGGCGATTTTTCTGCCCCTCTACACAACCCAGCATCCGCAGCTTATACAGATTTCATGCCCGCTACAGAATGCCTACCGGGATATTACATGGATATCACATGGGACCGGTTCGATCGAATTCTCTTTGTGTTTGACGAGGACTCACCCAGCTTGGCTGTGTATTTAACCGATGGTTATGGTTTTGCAGCTTGCGGTCTTATGATGTTGGGGTCTATGACTGTTAATACAGATGGTGCGGATACAAATACAGAGGCAACTCTATGTTTAGAGCTTGATTATGATGGTAGTCTTAAATGGGGTAGCATAGAGGCTGATCAAGCATACGCTTACAACTTGACCGGCGATGTGGAGCTTTTTGATTTATCATATACACAGGATCATTACACTTATGAGAATTCTCTTAATACATCTGGTGAGTACAAGTGGAAATCTATAACACTGGCAAGCGTAAGTTATGAAAAAGGAATTCTAGATACTAACTTAGTCAGACAATACGGTGCTTTTGCAAATTCGGCTCAGTATGGGAAAATAGTCAGTGGTCCCAATGGTCCGTTCTTAAAAACTACTTACAGTCTAGGGTTTCCGTACACTTTAAATACAGAGCGGTTTCCGTGGCCTGAATGAGTTTGAAGTCTAAGATATCGTTTTACTGCATACAGAAAAAGGAGTAGTACTATGGGCAAATATAAACAGAGCAGGTTAGTAGAGAATCTTATTCGGATCGGGGCGGATATTCCAAATTTGCAAGAGCACTTACGCCCTGTTTTGGATCATCTCAAGACGGCTTCTCAAAAGTTAGACTCTAGTGAGCGGAGAAGTGCGAATGCTGCTCTCCAAAGAGCAGGCTTTGACGGTAATGGTCGGTACCGTTCTGTAGGCACTGCCATCACAAAAGCCTTTCGAGTGTTAGAGGACTTTGGCATAGAGCCTGACGAGGTGTTTTCAGCTTTTGCCTATCAGAAGCCCGAAGGCACGGTCCCAATGAGTATTGCTTTTTCAAACCCGTCAGATCCGTTTAGCCCGGAGGCTATCTCCAACTCGGTCCTTCACTTTAGCTGGACCGAGCTAAGGCCCGACCACTTTGAAGTGGTCGCTTACCTCTCCTAAGACCGGGTAGGGGCTAGTAGTTCATAGAGGTCGGGAGTCTGGTCCAAGGCTTCCTCGCAGATCTCAGACCCATCAAATGACAGCTCTTCCCAGTCCCCCGATGCTTCGATTTCCTCGACGTTTCCGAAACTGTCAGCCTCCGAGATATCATTGCAGAGGTCAAGAGCGTTTCCGTATTCATGGCATCGGTCATAATGTGCAAATTGCCGCTCGGGATTGTTGTAGTCAAATGCGGAGACGAAATGCATCCCCTCGTCGTCGGTAGAAATTTCGTAGGCTATAAAATTCATTAGGTACCATCCTTGGTAAAGCATTAAGGGGGATTTTTTACTCTTCGTCGCGTGTCGGCACTTCCGGGATAAGCATCCAGTACTCGTTGTTGGTGACCCGTCTCGAAATATCAGCTCGTAGGGCCACTTTATCTCCAAAGGCTTTGGCTTTATCTTCTGTATCGAACTCATAGAAGTGCATGAAGGTCGCCTCGGCATCGTCGTAACCACAGTGTCCGATGGTTAACAGAAGTTGATACACCGGAACCTGTTCCCCATTTTCCACCTTTGAAACTAAAACCACTTCGGGGAGCGCGTACTCATCGCTTTCGGGATGCCGCTGTCCCGCAAAGTGACGGGGACATTTGTGTTGCGTATCAAAGGGGCTGGATATCCATCCATAACCCCTACAAGGGCAATCAGAAGCCTCATCACGGGCAATAAGGCCCAGATTATTTCGAAAAGTATCATATGCGTATTGGAGGCTCATGTCGTTTCCTTTCGTTCTTTAGTTGTTGTCATTTCGTCATGCTCACTTAACTATACCCCAAGGTAGGACCCTCGTCAAAAATGTTTTTTATCGACGCAAAAGCGGTAATCCTTTTATGAGATCTATAGGTATATCATTACCCGTGGCTTAGGGCGGCGGGTGTTTAGGAACCAATCTGGTATGAGGAGTTGAAGGTATGGCGAATAAAGAGTTTAGAAGTTATGTGGCTGCTGCAAAGATCAACATCGGTGTAGACAAGGAAACGAGCATCGCCGTTGATAAAGGCACGGTCGTAGAGTATAACGGTACAGTGGCTATTATTGAGGGAGAAGAGTACAATTTCCCGAAACTGAGTTCCGCGATCAAAGCCCGTTGGTTGGTAGATACGGAGGAGTTGGGCATTAATACAGCAGGTCCGTACCAGCCTCAGTCTGCTCATATTACTATGAGTGCGGCCACTCCCCAACAGAAAGATGTAGTGGCGTCCCGTGCTACTATTGCCGAGGAAGATCGGGAAGTAAGTAGCGTACAGGCTTTTCGTAGTGGAGAGCAACGAGATGCACAACAGCATCATGTACAGCAACAACAGCAACAACAGCAACAGGTACCGCAACATCGTCCGCCTTCCGCTGGGTTTCGAAATCAGATGGTTCTGGAACCTCAAGGTGGGGAAGAGGTTAGAGGTGTGAGTTTTACGACCAAAGCAGGATCCGAATCCCTTAAAGATTCGTTCCGAACAGATCAAGTAAGCCAAAATGCTACGCAGGAAGGCAACAGCAATGCAAAGTTGGCGCAGTTCCAAGAGCTTGAACGGCAGAAAATGGAACGTGAGATTGCAGCATTGAAACAGCAGCTACAACAGCAAGCTCCGCAAGAGCAGGTACAGGTCCGTGAAGGTATTCAGTTCCGAACTGAGGGTATTTCAGAGAATGCTGCGGGCACAACACCTCAAACAGCGTCAAACCTTCCTGAAGGGATTTGGGACGGTCATGGTGCCGATGTAGTTGGGCAAGTAACAAAACAGGCTCAGGCTCAGGCCCCTCAACAGGCTCCACAGGTTCCACAGGCTCCTGAGTATGTGACTCCTGAGATCTCTGTAGAAGATAAAGAATCTCGACTGGCATTTGCCCGGCAGATGATGCCCAATTTCGATTGGGATTTTGGACAGCACTGGAAGACCAAGCTCAAATCTTTGGAAACGAATGCCAATCCTCTATTTGTATGCACTGTGTATGCAGTAGAGTCTGATGCGATGAAAGTACATATTGCATCTCAGTTCCCGGATCTGAACCTTGGCGGTTAATTGTCAGAGGGGGATCCGAAAGGGTCCCCTTCATAGGTATGTGATATGCACAAGAGAATTGCCAAAAAACATATGTCTCGCATCTTGTGTGATTACCTCTTAAAAGCCGTTTCTACCGTAAGGGTAGACCTATCTAAAATTCAGGGGCTTACGGAAAGGGCGGTTGATCTTATTGACAGCTCCGAGTACCAAGAGGAAATCTACAAAGATGGTGGTGATATGATTTATACGTATCAGACCACCCTCGATCGAATGTTTGAGCAGATGGCTGTGGTTTCTTATCTCCTAGATAAGATGGCCCTTACCGGAGCTGCGGATGATTTGAACCCGGCGTTGCGGAAAGAACTAGACAAAGCCTTGAAGGGGAAGCTATGACCTCTAGGAGAGTTTTAGCAAAGAGGGTAGCTTCTGCTTACGTAAAGAGGCTTCTCTCTTTTCGTACGGACATAGAGGACCTAGCTGGTTTTCCCACTTATGTGAATCGAGAAGGTCCTGCGGAAGAGGATTCCGAAAATAAGTTAAAAGAGCCTTTGCCGAACGAGATCACAGATTGGACTGATCACGGAACTGGGTACATCACTCCCAATGTCTCAGACGATGCTATTCGAAGATGAAAAATAGGCTAGTACATAGAGTTATAGCTCAATATCGACTGCGGCATTATCCCCTTCGTGTGGCCCTTAGTCGCACCTATAAGGTGGCAAAGACCCCAGAGGAGATATTGTCGGGACTCAATCCCGCGATTGTGGAGAGGGCCTCAGATGTTAATTTATTGAATGTCCGCCATAATCCGTCGATAAACCAATTGGAGTATACGGTGAAGGGTAAGACCCGATCTCAGTACACCGTAATGATTAGAGCGGTCCCAGAAGGCAAAGAGAACCAGTACTGGAAGTCCGATGTTTTGGTATCCTGTTCGTGTCGACATTGGCGCTATGGAGGTGCCGAGCACCATGCGAAGGAAGGCGGATATCTGTATGCAGAAGAATATCCTATTGGTACTTTGGCTTCACCAGATATCAGAGATCCTCAGAAGCATAATTATGTATGCAAACATGTATATGCGGCTTTGCAGGAAGCAAAAGGGATTTATTTCGATATGGATACCCGGCGATGAAAAAGCAATCAGGCATAACCCCATTCGCTAATAAGGTGTACGAGCTGGCAAGAAATTTTCAGCTTACGGCGGAACTTTTAGAGAATGTGGAAGAAATTGTTGATGCTATACTAAGTCGTAATGAGGATCTACCGATATTGCTAGAAGAGTTGGAATGCTCAGAAGAGGAACTTTTAGAGGCGTCTTTTCGGTTTTACGAGATCAAGGCCGAGGCGGAGTCCATAGCACAACAAGCTTGCTCTTGTAAAGCTAGAGCAAAGGCGTTGGCAAAAGAGGTGCTTTCTGATAAGTATTTTGGTACGTTATTAGATCTCCCTGTGGTCCGACCACACCGGGGGATTTTTGATCCGACCATGCTAACGATAGCTCGAAAGGTCGGTGCTACTTACATACAGAAGTTACGGAGGTTGAAGTGAAGTACGATTTTAAATGTGTCACCTGTGATCACGTCCAAACCGCAGAATTTTCATTGGACGAGTTTGAAGTAAAAAAAGAGTCTGGAATGTCTTGTAGGGAGTGTGGAGATACTGCCAAGTTTAAATTCCAAGCTGCCGAAGTTGGGATTTGTTTTAGAGGGGATGCTTGGGCAGATAAGAATTACAAAGAGAAAGCGTTCCGAAAAAATCGTTCGAAATATATGGCCGCCCGACAAGCTAAAAACGTCAAGACGCCTACTCTCAAACCTAATTATAGGGGAGAGGAAGCGGAGACATGGACTGAGGCTAGGGATGCCGCTCGTGATGACGGTAAAAATGTAGCGTCTTACGAACCGTTGATCCATAAAGAAGCCAGAGGATAAGATATGAAAAAGTCGTATATCTATCGCAGAAAAGACAATCTGATCGACATGCTGATCAGTGATCATTTCTGGTTGAAAGTAGTAGTAGCAGACGGAGCCACAGGAGGCGGGGACTATGGGGTTAGAATTTTCCGCACTAGATTTCTGGTTGCCGACCCTACTCCAGCATCTGACAGCTCCGCTGCGATAGCTACGGCTTTGATTGCGGAGATAAATGCAGGATCGGAGCTGGTGGAAGCCTTTTCCGGAGCGGCGGGTAATGAGGTCCTCATTCGGTTTGACCGTCTTGGTCAGGTGCCGTCATCCGACAACTACGAGGCTACCACTACAGATGGGGAGGGTAGTATTTCAGTATCACGAGCCTATCCCCAGAGCTATACCGTTAAGAATGCTTCCAACTGGGATGGTGTGTTTGCTGATATGCAGGCTGTTCCCCGGCCCGGAGGCTTCGTCTCCTCAACTGTGCGAAAATATCAGGATGCCTATCGAATTGATGCAGGACAGCTAAAGCATCGCACTCGATTCCTGTTTGATCCTAGTGATTATAGCGTTACGGATACGGATGTGAGTTTTTTCCAGATCTCTACTGTAGTAGATGGGCAGGAGATTGATGAGGGTCCTATCGAGATTGTCATGACGGCAGACCAAGCATTGGACGTAGGTGAAGACGCACTTCTCCTTACCGGAACAGTACCACAGGCCGCTTCTTTTTCCGATGGTTTGTATCTGCAATTCCCAATACGCAGTTCCTCTTTTGAGATCCGAAATAAAGGGGCAAATGATTTACGCTTTGCTTTCAAATCAGGACAAGCCGAGTGGGTATTAGAGCCGGGAGATTCTTTTTCGGATGCTCGCGTGAATATTACAGGTTTCACACTTCGAGGAGACGGTGGCTCTACTGACGTAGAGATTTACACCACTATCCTCACTTCCAAGTTTATTGCGTAACGTGATAATGCTTTAATATCTCCCTAAAAGAGACATCAATTTCTGGCGGAGGCCCATATGTTTATTCGTTTAGTACATAGTCAAAATACAGACGGCGCTCTATTGGTAACTGACATTGAGTCAGGATTACCAAATGAGGAGTTCGGAATCTATCGCAAACAGCCGGGCGTTTATGTCCCTTACTACCGATCTTTCTTTGGATCTGATGGGCTGGTAGAGATAGACCGTGACAATCCCGGTTTCATTGATCTCGTACAGTCGGATAAAGTACGGCTTTCGGTGGCGCAGGGAGTTATTGCGGCTCTTGCTACGGAAGAGTTCTTTGCTGTTATTGAAATTCCTACGGGCGCTTTGAATGCTCCGACTATTTCTACTGTCACACAGACCGCTACGGGCGACGTTACTGTTTCCGGTACCAATTTTGAATCGTTTTCTCCCGATGTTACTGGAGTAGCGATTGATGGAGTAGCGCTGGATGCTGGCGATTTTTCTGTGGATAGCGCCACTACAATCACTATTACTACGGGGACAGCTTATAGCTCCGGAGAAGAAGTTGTTGTTACGGCTAACAGAAAAGATTCCAATGCTGTATCTGTAGATCACACCGCATAACAGTGATTAAATGAATGGTAATCAGTCAAAAAAGATTCGAGAAGTACTTGATGCTCACCGGTCAGATTTTCGGGGGGTTGAGTGGCAACCTCGACGTGTAGTACAGACTAACACGATGGCTTTGGTTTTGGAAGTTGTTAGAGATTTGTCAGAAGAAGTTGAAGGATTGCCGCTGGAGGACCTACCAACCTCAAGTTCATTGAGACGCTATCAGCACGATATAGTGATAGCGTATGAGAAGGTTCGAAGGAATAGGCTGTATGATCAAGGCGAGTTTTTTCGTCAAGTTGGTATAGTCTTTGACCTTTCAGGAAAGGTCTTAGAAGAGTTGGCGAGATTGGAGAGAATGGGTTATTTTGACCCGGAAACCTAAAAAGGAAACACAATGGCTAGAATAGCGGTAATCGGAACGCCTTTTGATAAGGCTCTTTTGCAAGATCTCGAAAAGCGTCAGACGCTACGAGAGCACACAATTCACCCCCCCGGACAGGAGCGGTATATTCGTCCTGTAGATTCGGAAGGGGCTCTTACCACAGCCTTAGAAGGCTTGGGTGGTACAGCAGTGGCTGCTGAACTTGCAGCTTTTATTGCGGCAACGGTAGGTGCTGATGATATTTCCGTAGCTACTATCCGAACCGCAGCAGATGTTATGACTGGTATCTCCGGTACTACTGTAACGGAAGGGGAGGATCTTCAAGATCTCCTTTCTTATAAGATCATCGAAACGGGGCATTTCCTTCTCTCTTTCCACGGTGGTGTAATTCGTGGGATGCTTGAAGCTAAGGATGAGGCTGGGGATGCTAATCCTTGGATCAAGGTCTTTACAGACGCTGGCGACGAGTTGTTTGAGCTGTAATTCATAAACCCCTGTCCAATTTAAAAACTCATCCTAACTAGGTAGAGTGCTACGGAAATTCTTCATGGTTTCCGTAGCACTCCCAGTGTGGTGAATAAAAGGAATTCAATATGTCCAATATAGAAGCAAAGCTAGTACAGCTAGGCAAGAGTAGAAAAGATCTTCGTCCCTATATTCGCCCTGTCCTAGCGCATCTTCGAGAGTCTTCCCGTGTGTCTGCGGTAAAGACTGCAAAGGTCGACCGTAAGACCGAAGCAATGATGAATCGAATTCTGGGGAGGAGAGGGTATATGGTGGGCGTCAGTCTTGCCGATCTTGACCTCGGTAAAAAGAAAATTGAGTTGAGGGTAGATGTAATGCCCGAGAGTATGGGTGCAGAAAGGCCCGTCACGGATAGTGCCGTCGCAGCGGACTTAGCTTTCCTTATCTCCGAGAAATTGAATGCACGGTCCTATGAGGTTAAGAAGGGTAAGGGGCTCGCTGATTATAGCTTTCATTTTGAGCTAGTTATTGTGTGATCCCTCTATATTATGGAAGTTATGTCAGTCAAAAAAGATTTTCGTACTTGCGACCTATATTTCGCAGCCTACTTGAAAGCGATTGACATCCCGTTTTCGGGTTCGGCGAAAGTGGGACGAAAGACCTATTTCATTTTTGATACCGCAGAGGGCGTGCGGGAATACCGTGATGGGTATTTTGCAGGTACCGCAAAGGTGTCCGCACTCCGCCATGCGAATGAGATTAAGAATCTCAAAAGATTGTGTCACCTCTAACAGGAAGCCCTCGTGCTAAAAAAATCTCGATACGAAGTGCAAGGGTTGATAGATGCTTATACGGGTCATGGTAGTCTTCGTATATCACAACTAGCTTCCGATCTTTTGCGAGATGGGATTCAGCCTATTAGCAATAAGGTCGCCCAAGATCTGTTAGATGAACTAACCGACGCAAGAGTTGTTCGTATAGAAAAAGGTTCTGTATTTTGGTGGGATGATTATTTAGGTCCGGATCCTACCCCTATTGGACCCTATCAAGGGGTCCTAAAATCCCTTGAGAACCATCCCGCCATCCTCTCAATAGTGAGTGCTATGAAAAATAATAAAAACTCTTCCCTTTCTTCCTTACGCTCTTCAAAACTTTCTGAGCCCTTAGAAGAACACCTAGTACGTTTGGGTAAAGTGCGTAAAGACTTACGTCCTCATATTCGCCCCATCCTAGCTGAAATGAGACAAGCCAATCCGGATTTTCAGCAACGAGCAAAGGCGCTGGAATCTATGATGGCCCGGACTCTTCAACCTTTTAAGGTACGCTTGGTAGAGGCTGCCGAGGGTTGGTCAATGGTTCACTTTTCAGTGTCCCATGCGGATCGAGATCCCATTATGTTTTCCTTTACGGGAGTGACACCGGGAGCAAAAAGTCTTACATTGGTGGTAGTAGACGGTCTAGATGCTCAGGATAAAGTGCTGTTTCGGGATAGCCTCAAATACCAATCTGAGGACATCGAAAGAATGGCCCGAGCCCTTGTCTCTAAGGCTCTAAAATCTTTTAAGGTGAAAACTGTTATGGTCCCTTGGACCTACTGAGGCTAATATGCCGCTCCAGATAAGTAGAGGACATATCACGGAACCCGATGACCTCGATATACAGTTGGTAGATGTTTCCGATCAGCCGATCGACCCGTACAGCATCACGTATGCTCTGTACGACGTGACTACGGGTGTGGAAGTACTCATAGGACCCGCTGAGCGCAACCCTGTACGTGTCGAGCTTGGGCACTACTACGCTCACTTTCAGATTCCAGAGAATGCGGCCTATGGGGCTTACAGGATACGGTGGACCTTTCAAGAGGTCCAGAATGATCCTGTCCAGATGGTGATGCAAGAATTTGAGGTGGTCCGCGAGTCTGCCATACAGTCACAACTATGGACACCCACGCAGGCCGATATGATTCAACGTCTCCGTAGACTTTTGCGGGACAACAATCCTGATAAGCATTATCACTTCCGTCCCCCGACATCTTCTGGTACGGTCAACAAATTCAATCGAGTCTTCGCCTATATCTGGGAGGACGAGGAATTGATTGAATATATGGAGCAGGCGGTGTGGGCTATTGACGCATCTCCCCCTGAGACTCATTTTAATACCTTAGATCATATGGTAAAGGGAAAGCGCTCTTGGACGCCTTGGATCATGATGGGCGCTATTACACATGCCTGTATTGCCTTATCCCTAAACTGGATTGCCGACGAGTTTGATTACTCTATCGGGGGCATTTCTCTCTCGATTGAAAAATCTTCTAAGTACCAGCAAATCAAGCAAAATGCAGAGGGAAGGTTTGATAAGTTCATGGATAATAAGTCCCGAACGGTAAAGATTATGAGAGGGCTCCAGCAGAGTAGATATGGGATGGGAGTCCGAAGCTCTTTTGGCCCACACGTAGGTAGTGGCGTGATGACTCCCCGAAATTTCATAGGGGTATGATGTCCTATATAGCGGTGATCAAGACTGCTATTTCCTATGTGCTGTTCCGGTAGTTTGAGAATTCATTTATGCCCCGTGTAGATACCTTTTAACACATTGTATAAGCGAGGGGCTTATGTGGACACAAGAAGCGCTATATCGGTATCATTCTCCCTCCTACCCAAATTTTACATTCTACTATGTACCTCTTCCAAGGTACAAGCAGAAGCAATTTCGACGGGGATATCATAAATTTGCAAATACCCAAGATTTTATGTCGGATCTTCTCCGGAAGCGGTTGGTCGTAATGGAAGAGAAATCGGACGGCATGGTTTATCGCTATGCATGGCCCGAAGAGGAAGACGTACAGGAGCATTTACTAAAGAGATTGCCCAAGGGTCTAATCATCGAGTCGGGAGCTGTGGTGCTCGGTTGGATGCGAGCGACAGACGAGGAAGCTGAGATGTTTATGGATCGGGTTGTGGGAGATCTGAAAGAAGTGATCCTGTAATAGGGAGGTCGGTTTTTCCCTTATATAAAGGGTATGGTAGGTAAACTACTGTACCCTTTTTTAGTGGAGCCCTTTCTAATGTCCAACTTAGTACAACAACTTACAAAACTGGGAAAAGTGCGAAAAGATCTTCGCCATATTCGAAATGTCCTAGATCAATTAAGATTGAGTTCCCGTGTAGCTCGTAAATATACGGGACGTGCTCAAGCTAGGGAAATTAAAAAGCGCCTAGAGCGGGAAGTCCCGGCTGCGGCTCGTAGAAAATATGATGATTATATCGAATATCAAATTGCAGATTCCGGTCTGGGGCGTGGGGACTCAATGGATCCCGAGGTATATCTCGTGGTGAAATGGGGAGATCCCACCGACCCTTTCGTACGGAACGTTATTTTAGAGATGCGAGATACCTATCACGCTTTCATCCGTACTGCTACTTTTAAGCTCAGCAACAACAGAAAGACGTGGGATGAGAGCACTCAGACGATAGAGGCCAACGCCGATGGTATGGTCCGAGAACTCCTAGCAATGATTTAAGGGAGTACTATGGTTAATCGGGATAGAAAGACCAAAACCAAGGAGCGTCAGAATCCGACGCATCCCAACCCTCCTATGAATGTGAATGCCCAGTGGTCATATTCAGCAGAAGAGGACGCGGTTGATCTATATTGGGAAGACCCATCCCTACTCCCCACTAATACGGGCTTTGATATTATAGGGGTAAACATCTATCGGTCATTTGATTCCGAGTATGGTCCTTACCACCGTCTCACTGATTTTCCAATAGGGGCGCAGTTTTATCGAGATCAAACCACTGTAGCTGTGGTGAGTGGCGAAGATGTATCTTCACGTTTTCTATCTACCGATGATGAGTCTGGGGGCTGGGTATTCCGGGTGGAAAATTACCCGCTTATTAGACCTGCGGATTCTGGGGTTATTGCTAATAGCATCCATGACATAACTATTACAATTGACGGGGAGCAGGTAAAGCCGCTTCGTGTTATAGGAGAGACGGGGGAGATCTACCTGCAAACTCAACCCACTTATGACGTGGCCTCTAACGAGCGTATCGACGCTATTTTACCTCGTCCGGATTCCGTAGTCTTGTGCTCTTATAGCTACCGGACGAACACAATAGAGAGTGCCCTGCACCGCCGGACTTTCTATAGGATCACCACAGTAGGTTACTCATCTTGGGATGGGGAACTAAAAGAGACGCCCTTGAATTGGTCGGAGGCTGCTCATATTCACCAGAATGAGAATCTTGACTATATCTGGGAAGAGGCTATTAGGCGGAACAGGTGGATACTAGATCAAGGTGGGGAGCGCGTTAAGCTATTCATCCACAAGTACCGTGGAGTGCCCTGTGGGTGTCACCGGAGGACTTCTGACCCCCATCCCTATAACCAATGCGGTGTGTGTTTTGGTACTGGCATTAGGGGAGGCTACGAGGGTCCCTATGAGATTTTACTAGCCCCTCCCAATTCGAAAAGATCTTCTCAGCAAAGTAGCTGGGGACGAGAGCACGCTAAAAATTATGACGTCTGGACGGGTCCGCGTCCTTTGCTATCCCAACGGGACTTCATTGTAAAACTCAATGGAGATAGATATTCCATAGGGCCTGTGTCTGTACCTACTAATAGAGGTTCGGTGCTGCAACAGCATTTTGATGTAAACCTTTTGGCCAGTAATGATATTCGTCACGAGGTGCCAATACTCGGGACAGATGGGTTGGCCTTCCCTGAGACTAGAACGATGGACTGGGATGATGAGCCCGATGAGCTAAGGTACCCTCAGATCACAGGGACGGAAGGCTCCGCCGGAGTTCAAGAGAGTGGACGAACTGCTGTTTGGGAAAATATCTCAGGAGGGAGTTAGTCTTTGTGATTTTTTACCGTGGGATTATAAGCCGAATAGAGTGGGATCCGACGAACAATGCTACTAATTTAATAGAAGCCCTGTTCGAGTCCTATGTACGCGGTAAAAAGATATGGGCTGATAGGGAAGTTGTATATGAGAGAGATGGAGCCCTGCACGTATCCTTTGGTAGAGGTAAAGGACATACCTCGGCAATTCTCCAATTCTTAGATGGTTATGAGGATCTACAGGTTGCGGTGATCACCCACGACCCTGCGATGTTGAGTGGTGTGTCAGCACTTGATCCCAACCCCTTAAACAGGTACTATTCAGTAGCGGAGGCTGACTCCGGGTTGAGAGGGTGGTATCCGGACGTAGTTTTTATTGATCTGTCATGGGATGATTATAATGCTCATTTAGAGCCTCTATATCGTCTCACAACGATGTACCGCAATCTCCCTCACCGTACCCCCATTATATCTACAATTAGTGATGGAGTGCGTACGAGTAGCATTAAGGCCCTCGTTACAATTCAGGTTGAAGACTATTCAATTAACCTCCAGAAATTGGTAAGTGGTTATGGCATCTCGAAAAAATATATTGCTATCTGAGCGGTTTGCTTCTGTAGCAGACAGGGAGGGTATGAGTCTTCGGATCCAGATATCCGCATCACAGTGTTCTCCTTTGTATCAAATTTTCCTTAATAACCAAACGGCGACCTCTCGCATCGTGGGTACGGTTAGAGATCGGAATGAGGCCCGTAACCGGTGGGCCACTAACGCTAAGGAAGACAGGGGGTGGTACTATGTTGGATAATAAATTGAATGATGTATATACGCTTTATGAGATGAGGTACCTAGATTTTGAGGGACCTTTTCAAGTTCGACATACTAGTTGCGGGGTGGAGATCATAAACCCTACCACCCAGACGCCTACTATGTTCCCCTCAACAAAGATTAAAGGTACTCGGAGAAAGTCTGATAGAACCGGAAGTCAGGGGGGTAGGATCGTGGGTACTGTAGCTGAGATCACGGCTGAAAGGGAGAGAATTGGGCGTGAAATAGACGGGCCGGGACCTTTTTATGTTGGTTAATAGGCTAAATGATGTTTACACGCTGGCTCAGACTGGGGTGATAGATCGATGGCCCGACGACTGTCGGTTCAAGGTACGGAGACAGGGGTCTGGTGTGCGAGTAG
>Ga0136591_1000032_pt1 | contig 70489 bp, 67 predicted proteins | sample AntRauMFilla3767_FD_104929 | JGI IMG/M metagenome (GOLD analysis project Ga0136591, IMG submission 104929) | Saline lake microbial communities from Rauer Islands, Antarctica - Metagenome Filla 3 #767 | ecosystem: Environmental > Aquatic > Non-marine Saline and Alkaline > Saline | place...
GAATGGCACATAGGCGGTCTCGTTTAAGCTTCGTACGAAGCGTTATTGGCGTAACTCCAATTATATCAATTGGTTAAGCGAGATTCGCCTACTTTTTTGAATAATCCGGGATAGGTTAGTTGTCGCTTTGATCGTGCTCAATTGTGATAAAAAATCATCATAAAAACTGATAAGGCCTTTCAGCTGCTTGAGTAAGCTGTGCAAGAGAAAAGTTACGGACAAATTCGGAAAAAAACTGGCCTTCGAACCAGAGCTGAATAACCGGTAGCGAGAAAACGCTCCGTGATGCGCACAGCTTAAGCCCGCTGGACTGACAGTCAATGTAGGCCAGTGCTATCTTGGGATATTGTTCCTGAAAAATTGCTTCTATGCGGGGTTTGAGTGCTTGGCAGACTCCGCATTTTTTACCGCCAAACAACACCAAGGCAGCTGGTTGGTTTGGTATGAATTGATCCCATTGAACTTGGGTGGAAATCTCTTGCATTAGTGATCTCATGTCAAATCAGAGGTCCATTGAGGGCTCACTCGTGGTTGTGTTGGCTTCACAGCGTGGTTGAGGTGCCCGGTTGTGCCTTTTATGAAAAAAGCCCCGAAATCGGGGCTTTTGTGTTTTCTGCTTTTGAAGTTACTCGGGATAAAAAGCTTCTTCATCCATTGACATGAGCACCTCGGCTCCGGCCAGAACCTGTTGTTCCAGGGACAGGGTGCGAGGGAGAACGCGTTTCAGGTAGTGGTTACTGACCTGTATCTTGGCAGCATAGAAACCAGAGGAATCAGCATCCACCTTGTCGTGAGCAACCTTGGCCATGCGGGCCCACATGTAGCCATAAGCCACCAGACCAAAGAGATTGAGGTAATCCACGGCAGCTGCACCAATTTCCTCGGGGTTTTCTGAGCTAGCCTTGATCACCGCTTCAGTGACGCTTTCCAGGCGCTTGAGCTCAGCTTCCAGAGCCGTTACCCAGGGCTTCATGGCATCCTGACCCGAACATTCAGCCAGAAACTCACGAACGTCTTTGGCAAAGATCGACAGGAATTCACCCTTGTTGGAGAAAACTTTGCGTCCCATCAAGTCCATGGCCTGAATGCCGTTGGTGCCTTCATAAATCTGGGCAATACGAGCATCGCGAACATACTGCTCGGCACCCCATTCAGAGCAATAACCACTGCCGCCATAAATTTGCTGGGCTTCAACGGTGGCATCAAAACCACGGTCGGTAATGAAGGCCTTGGCAATCGGCGTCAGCAGGGCGACAAGGTTGGCGGCATGTTTGCGGGTGGTGTCATCGCTGTGGTACTTGCTGATATCCAGTTGCATGCCCACATAGGAAGCAAAGGCACGACTGGCTTCATTGAAGGCGCGCACATTAAGAGCCATGCGACGTACATCCGGGTGAACCAGAATGGGGTCTGCAGCTTTGTCCGGGTTTTTGGGGCCAGTGGGGGCGCGCGATTGCAAACGCTCCTTGGCAAAATCCATGGCGCTCTGGTAAGCCACTTCACCCAGACCCAAACCCTGAATACCAATAGACAGGCGCTCATAGTTCATCATGGTGAACATGGCAGCCAGGCCTTTGTGAGGCTCGCCAATCATGATGCCTTCTGAGTCGTCAAAGTTGATGACACAGGTGGCCGAGCCCTTGATGCCCATCTTATGCTCAATGTTGCCACAGCTGACATTATTGGCGTCACCAAGGCTGTTATCTTCGTTGATTTTGATCTTGGGAACCAGGAACAGGGAAATGCCGCGAGTTCCCTTGGGCGCATCAGGCAGTTTCGCCAGTACCAGGTGAATGATGTTATCGGCCAGATCGTGTTCACCACCGGTGATCCAAAGTTTACTGCCGGAAATAGAGTAGGTGCCATCATCCTTGGGTTCGGCTTTGGTACGAATTAAACCCAAATCAGTACCGGCCTGGGGTTCAGTCAGGCACATGGTCCCGATCCAGCTGCCCTCATACATGGTGGGCAGATACTTGGCTTTGACTTCCTCACTGGCATGCGAGTCAAGTAAAAGAGTGGCGCCGTTATTCAGTGCAGGGTAGAGAGTAAAGGAAGCATTGGCGGCATAGAGCATTTCTTCAAAAAGTACGGTGAGCATTTTGGGCATGCCTTGACCGCCATGCTCTGGATTACCGCCCAGACCCATCCAGCCACCTTCAGACAAGGCCTTATAGGCTTCTTTAAAGCCTTTGGGTGTAAAGACCTGGCCATTTTCAAATCGGCAGCCTTCTTCATCCCCGGAAAGATTTAAAGGGAAAAGCTCATTTTCAGTCAGCTTGGCGCCTTCTTCAAGAATGGCTTCAGCCAGATCCGGTGTGACTTCCTGAGTGGCTTCCATGGAAGCCCAAAGCTTGTCGGCTGCAAAGACCTCGTTCAATACAAACTGCATATCACGTAGGGGAGCCTTATATTTTGCCATGGGATTACCTCTGTCCTGGGGTTCAAGTTAAATCATTGATACAGCAAGCTTACCCGCTTTGCTGCATAGCACAAGAAATCTTTGTGACCTGTAGGTCTCAGGTTAGCAGTTAAACACAATCACGTTAAGAAAATATGGCTATTAGCCGAATTCTATAAAAAAAGGGCGGCACTAGGCCGCCCAAAAACTCCTCTTACCCTAAAGAGATTTTTTACACCTCAAAAGTGAGGCCGAAAGCAGCTTCATCCATATCCAAAAGGCTAGCTGCCCCGGCAGTCATGGCCGCAGCATGAGCACGGGTGCGAGGCAACAAGCGCTGAAAGTAAAAGCGTGCTGTGTCCAGCTTGGCTTGGTAGTAGGCTTTTTCTTCAGTGCCTTCAGCCAGCTTTTTCTGAGCTATTTCGGCCATCTGAGCCCAGAAATAGCCCAAAACCACATAACCGGCATACATTGTATAGTCCACAGCTGCTGCACCCACTTCATCGCGGTTTTGCATGGCAGACATGCCGATCTTCATGGTCAGGTCGCCCCATTCTTTGTTCAGCTCGGAAAGTGGCTTGGTAAACTCGTGCATGCCTTCTTCTTTGCTAACGCCCTGGCAATATTTGTGAATCTGTTTGGTGAATTTTTTCAGGGTTTCGCCCTGGTTCATCAGCACTTTGCGACCCAGCAGATCCAGTGCCTGGATACCCGTTGTGCCCTCATAAAGACGGGTGATGCGGGCATCACGGACAAATTGCTCCATGCCCCATTCCTGAATAAAGCCATGGCCACCAAAAATTTGCAGACCTTCGTTGGTGGCTTCAAAACCCACCTCCGTAAGGAAGGCTTTCACGATGGGAGTCAGCAAGCCCAGGATTTCATCGGCCTCTTTGCTGTCTTCTTCATTGCCATGTTCAACTTTGTCGACCAACTGAGCGGTGAACAAGATCAGTGCACGTCCCCCTTCACTAAAGGCTTTTTGGGTCAACAGCATACGGCGAACATCGGGATGAACAATAATTGGGTCAGCCGCTTTTTCTGGTTCTTTGGCACCGGACAGGGCGCGCATTTGCAAACGGTCACGAGCATAGGCCAGAGAGTTTTGGTAGGAAGCTTCAATCAGGCCCTGGCCCTGAATGCCCACACCAATGCGTGCGGCATTCATCATGGTGAACATGGCGGCCAGACCCTTGTTGGGTTGTCCAACCATCCAGCCGGTCGCATCATCAAAATTCATGACACAAGTGGAATTACCGTGAATCCCCATTTTGTGCTCCAGAGAACCGCAGGTAACACCATTGCGGTCACCGGCTTCACCTTCTGTATTCGGCAGGAACTTGGGAACCACAAACAGGGAGATACCTTTGCTGCCAGCAGGGGCATCCGGCAATTTGGCCAGCACCAGATGCACAATATTTTCTGCCATTTCATGATCGCCGGCGGAAATAAAGATCTTGGTGCCACTGACTTTGAAGCTGCCATCATCCTGAGGTAAAGCCTTGGTCTTGATCAGTCCCAGATCCGTACCACAATGCGGTTCGGTCAGGCACATGGTGCCAGTCCAGGTGCCTTCTATTAGCTTGGTCAGGTAGGTCTGTTTGAGCTCATCGGTACCGTGATGCTCAAGAGCACTCATCGCACCGTGAGAAAGGCCGGGGTACATGCCCCAAGCCAGGTTGGAAGAGCAAATCATTTCATTGAGCACCATGCCCAGCGAATGGGGTAGACCCTGGCCACCATACTCAGGATTCTGAGCCATGGATGGCCAGCCACCTTCAACATACTGCTGGTAGGCTTCGGTAAAGCCATCGGGTACGCGAACCTTGCCATCTTCCAGTTTGCAGCCCTGCTGGTCACCGGTCTGATTAAGAGGAGTCAGAACGTTTTCTGCAAACTTGGCCCCTTCTTCCAGAATGGCATCAACCACTTCAACGGCTTCTTCACCGTCCGGCAGGGATTTATAGTGCTCTTCGTAGCCGAGCAATTCATTCATAACAAAACGGATATCACGCAAGGGGGCTTTATAAGTAGGCATAGTCTTGTACTCCGTACCACTGTTTTTGTTGGTGTGCGAACACTTGTTCAAACGTATGTTTGAAACTTAAGCCAAACCAAGGAGAGTGTCAAGAAAACTTACAGGACTTTTTTGAGGCGTTTAAGCGACCAGGCTAATTTGATTGCCTTTTTCGTAAGGCAGGCGATTGGTGGCTGCAAGATCAAGTGTTTGCTGAATGGCTTGGGAGAAACTGGTGGGGGCTTCATTGCCCAGAAGGGGCTTGCTCATGGCAACGGCAATCGCAAAAGGGCGGCGAACACCGAAGCTGAAAGTATAGGGAAGTTCCGGGCGCTCATTGGAGCCTTTGCTGTCCTGGGTTGTCTTTTGCAGCCTGGATGCAGCAACCTGGGGCTCCTTGAAACTCGGGCCGGTCAACTCCAGAGTGAAATCCGGGGTGCTGCCCGCATTCTGCTGGGCAGTTGCGACATCTTCTTCGTCATTTGCATGACTGCTGGCTGAAAAGGTTTCGTCTGCCAGGGGTTTCAAGCCGGATTCTTGCTCAGAAGGTTGTTTTTTTTCCTGAATACGCAAATGCGTTTCTTGTTTGTCGGCTGTATCCTGCTCAGAAAGCTTGTTGGCAGTTAAAGGTTTGGCAGCATCAGTCGTTTGCCCGGGCTTGTGTTTGGCCCAGGAGTTGGATGATGTGTCTACAGAAGGTAAAACCATAATAAGTGCCTGCTGTTCAGGAAGCCAAATGCTGATCGCTTGGGTTTATCGACCTTTTGAGGGTGTTCTTTAACACTATAGACACAATTTTTCTACGAGGCGATGGACAGGTCAAGGTTATATTGCTTTTACCCAGAAATGTTTGGCGTATAATTGAGCTGTTTTGCCAGTATCCAGTAAATTTCAGGGATAAACATGTCTTTTTCAGCAGTTTTTTACTTTTTTCGGTTGGGCAGTTTTTTTATGGTTCTGCTACTGCTTGCCGCCTGTCAATCCACTGGCCAAACTTCCAGCCACGTAAGTGTAGGAAGTGTGAAAGGGTCCGATGGTCGTGAACACCAGCAGGCCAGACCGCAATCACTTGAACCCAGCTCCAGGCCGGTTCGTCAGCCCAAACCCGCCCCCCCGCCTAACGGGGCTAAAACCCAGGTGCAGATCCTGCCTGCCAACCCTGAACAGGGTGTGCCTTTGGGGGATGATACCGAAGTGGAAGTGACCTCCTTGAGAGCAGCGCCCGTGGCTCGTTCCGAGGAAGATAAAGTTGAAGAAGAGCCAGTGGAAGCATTGCCTGCACCCGTCAGTGAAACGACCTGGCTGGATCGCTATCCCAACCTTGCTCAGGATATGCAAGATTATCAGGAAGTAATTGAACACCTGGAAAATGAAGTAAAAAAGTACCGGGAACAGTTGGCTTCCCTGCGTGAGCGGGTAGAGCAGCAATGGGGCCAGGAAAATATGGAGGCCTCATCGGCTCATCAGTTCGTCAAGTACACTGACTCTTATCAGAGTCGTGGTGCCATGGATTTTGATGATGGCAAGATCGTTGTGGAAACCGTCGACCAATCCAATCCAAGGGAGCATTTGCGTGAAGCCATAGTAACGACACTTTTGACACCCTATGATGCTGAAAATCCTGAAATCTACACCGACAAAGCCATCAACTATTCAGGCCCTGCTCTTTTGGCTGGTCAGGTCAGAGATCATGAGGGAGTTGAAGTGCGTTGGGAATGGCGCGCCAAGCGTTATGCTGATTATCTGGTCGAAAATGAAATTCAGCAGGTGGAGAGGGCAGGTAGAACCGTTTATCAGGTGGAAATTCCTCTGGTTGCCGGGCATAACCAGGTGCGGGGCCAGAAATATGAACACCTGGTCCGTGATGCTGGGCGTCGCTACCAGGTTGATGAAGCCCTTCTTTATGCCCTGATGGAAACAGAAAGCCATTTTAATCCTTATGCCATGAGCCACATTCCTGCCTATGGCCTCATGCAGGTGGTTCCTGCAACGGCTGGACGTGATGTGTATCAGAGAATCAGACAAAGAAGTGATCAACCAGACCAGAATACCCTGTTTAAGCCCGCTGAAAATATCGATATAGGGGCAGCCTATATTTCCATCCTGCGGGATGTTTATCTGAAAGGGGTACGTCACCCTCAATCCAGGGAATATGCCATTATTTCAGCCTACAATGGTGGCGCTGGAAATGTTTTGCGCACCTTCCATAAAGATCGCAGGCAGGCCGTTGAGGTCATAAACAGCCTGTCACCTCAGCAGGTTTATGATCGTCTGCATCGTCAGCATCCGCGTGCTGAAGCCAGAGGTTACATCAAAAAGGTAACCGAGGCGCTGGGGCGTTATCGCTCCCTGGCCTCGGCTCAATAGAAGGATGATGTTGGACTCAGTTTTGAAGCTGTTCCTCAATGCGCAAACGGTTGGCTTCACGGGAGGCGTTCCGAGCGGCTTTCAGTTGGGAAGCCTCTTCAAGCTTCAGAGTGTAGACTTGGCTGGTGTTGAAAGTCACCTCTGTACAGGAAGTACCACTGGAAGTACAAAGCTGATTGAGGTTTTCGGTTAAGCTGGCATGAATTTCTTCAGCAGTGAACACATCACCGGTCAGGCTGGGACAACGCAGGCTGTGGCTGGTAAAATGCAAACGGCCCTGCTCAAGGCTGATGTCGGCCGTCACGACGCAGTTGCTCAACTGCTTTTCAGGGGAACCTGAAATTTGGGCAGGGTCGACTGCAAACCAGACATTGTCCTTGCTTTGACCTTCCTGCAGACGGATCTGGTCAACACTGCTGACTTCCAACTGGCTACCGGATGTCAGACTGATGCTTTCCTGAGCCATTAAGGGCAAAGAAAAACCTACCAGGGTAAGACTTACTATCAATTTTTTCATAATGCTCTTAATCCAGATGAATGAGTGGACACTGATGGAGTATATCAGAGTGCAGAGGTGGGTTATTGGCGTCAGTTTGACGCATTATAGTTTCTTGCTTCCTCTTGGGAAACTCATAAGCCACTCTGATAATAAAACCCAGTAAAAAGGTCGGGAAAGTGGTGGTTTTTGGCTAAGAAAAAGTATACATTTCTTATACACGAAAACGCCCTAACCTAACCGAATCCCATGACCCAAAATGTTGACCCTGAAATGATTCACGAAAATCTGACTCCCCTCTATCGGGATATCTTAAGCAACCTGGGAGAAGACCCAGATCGAGAAGGCCTTGTTGATACTCCCAAGAGAGCTGCGAAGGCCATGGAGTTTTTAACCCATGGCTATCGCCAAACTCTGGATGAGCTGGTGAATGGTGCGGTGTTTTCTTCCGATACCGACGAGCTGGTTATTATCAAGGACATTGAGCTTTATTCGTTATGTGAACACCATCTTTTGCCTTTTATCGGCAAGTGTCATATTGGCTATTTACCCAGTGGCAAGGTGTTGGGGCTTTCCAAATTTGCACGCATTGTGGATATGTATTCACGTCGCTTACAGATTCAGGAGCTACTCACCAAACAGATTGCTGAAGCCGTTCAGGAAGTCACCGGAGCTGCAGGTGTGGGCGTGATTATTGAAGCCCGGCATATGTGCATGATGATGCGTGGCGTAGAAAAGCAGAACTCTTCAATGCGTACATCAGTGATGCTGGGCCAGTTGCGAGCCTCTCAGAATACACGCCAGGAATTCTTGAAATTACTGGACTATTGAACTTCTGTTTAAGGACTTGGACTCATGCCACACAATGATCCCTATTCGCTGGCAACCATTCGAATCAAAAATTTACGGCTACGCACCTTTATTGGCATCAAGGAAGACGAAATTCAAAATCGTCAGGATGTCATCATCAATGCAGTGATTCGATATGCTGCCAATCGTGCGGTGCAATTCAACCGAATCGAGGAAGCCCTTAATTACCGTACGATCACCAAAAAATTGATCAGTCATGTTGAGGAGGGTCGCTTTGCACTGCTGGAAAGGCTGACCAAAGAGCTGCTGGAAATCATCATGGAGCAAGAACAGGTTCTGGCTGCTGAGGTCGAAGTGGACAAACCCCATGCCCTGAGATTTTCAGATTCAGTTTCTGTTACTCTGGGTGCCAAACGGGAAGCAAGTGAGAAACCAGCACAATGAATGAAATACCCCGCATGAATCATAATCTGGCAATAGTGGCTGTCATTCTGGCTTTTGCAGGCACTATTTTTCCCTGGTTGTTGGTGCCTGCCGTCATCGTGGCCGGTTTTGCCTATCGGGCTATCCGACGTGAACCCGAACGCTATTCCGGGTTGTTTTTTGTTATGGCAACCTGGGCTCTAAGCTTGGTGGTCGGGGCACTTTACCTGCTGCTGTATTTGAGCCGTTAACCCTACAAAAAATAAACACTCTTAACGGCTTTTGGCTCGTGCAGTCTCTTTGATTGCGGTAAACTGCACTAAAAGCACAATGAACAGGAGAACTACAAAATGCGTAAATTATTGGCAATAACCGGTCTTGCCCTGACACCGCTGATAGCTGCTCAAGCTCAGGCGGCCCTTAACCTGACGGCCAAGGCCAACTACTGGGATGCCAGCCCTTCCGGTTATATTCAGGGTGACTCCAATGAACCCAAACTGGATTTAAAAGATGAGCTGGGTTTATCCAGTGAAGGCCAGACCAACCTGTCTTTGCAGTTTGATCATTTTGTTCCCTTGATTCCCAATCTGCGTCTGACGCAGACTAGCATGGAATTTTCGGGTAACCGTGATGAAAGCTTTACTTTTTTGGATCAAACATTTGATGGTCAGACTAAATCTAATATTGACCTGAGCCACACTGATTTTACGGCCTATTATCGCTTTCTTGATGGTTTGACCTCTTTGATTCCCCTGGTTTCCCTACGCTTGGAAGTGGGCCTGACAGCTCGGGTATTTGATGGTGGATTTGAAATTGAAGGTCAAGCAGGTGGACAAACAGAAACCGAATCTGTTGATCTGAGTGTTCCTCTGCCCATGGGGTATCTAGGAGGCCGTGTCAGCCTGCCTATGGGGCTTTCAGTCGGCGCCCAGGTGAATACCATCAGTTATGACGGCAGTGGTGTGACGGATTACCAGGCTGATGTCAGCTATGAGTATCGTGGTCTGCCTTTGGTTACACCGGGTGTGACGGCGGGTTATCGTGAGTTCAGTATGACTCTGGATGACCTGGACGATGCTTACGGTGATCTGACGATTGATGGGCCTTACTTTGGTGCTTATCTGAAAGCTGGCTTTTAAAAGTCCGTTGTAGCCAGACTTCAAAACCCCGGCTTATAAAGGCTGGGTTTTTTTACAGCCCATCTATAGCTTTTAGCTATCAAAATAAGAAATAATTATGACTGGCTCAATTAATGATAAAGGTTATCATTAAGCTTAAGTTGCGAACAAGAGGAGCCGGTCATGTTGAAAACGCTAACTTTTGGTATAACCCACTTCAGTGTTGCCTTTGTTGTCGTCTGGATGTTAACGGGAGACTTGCTGGTGAGCAGCCTGGTTGCACTGGTTGAGCCTGCAGTCAACACAGTGGCTTACCACTTCCATGAGAAAGCGTGGGAGAAGGTGAAGGACAAGAGAAAGGCCAAGGAAATAAAGTCAAAACCAGACCAGTGGGTGGCTGTTTAACAACCACCCACTAGGGAGTGATTAATGACGGAAGTGACGCATACCGGTGAAGACCATGGCAATCCCGGCTTCATTGGCTGCCTGAATCACTTCCTCATCACGCATGGAACCGCCTGGCTGGATAACCGCTGTTATTCCGGCTGCAGCAGCGGCATCAATACCGTCACGGAAGGGAAAAAAGGCATCAGAAGCCATGACTGAGCCTGGGACTTCCAGGTTTTCATCCGCTGCTTTAATGCCGGCAATTTTTGCAGAATAGACCCGGCTCATCTGACCGGCGCCGACACCAATGGTCATGCCATCTCTGGCATAAACAATAGCGTTGGATTTTACAAATTTGGCCACCTTCCAGGCAAAGGCCAGATCCTTCAATTCCTGCTCAGTGGGTGCCCGATCAGTTACCACCTTCAGGTCATCACGACCCACAACACCCAGGTCCTTGTCCTGAACCAAAAGGCCTCCGGTGACTCGTTTGAAATCCAGGGCGAGCTGATGATCACCCGGCCAGTGCTCGCTGGCATCCAGGAGACGCAGGTTCTTTTTGGTGGCAATAATTTCCTGGGCTGCCTTGTCGATGCCGGGAGCAATAATGACTTCGGCAAACTGGCGATCAACAATAGTTCGTGCAGTCAGGGCATCCAGTGGCCGGTTGAAAGCCAGAATGCCACCAAAAGCACTGGTGGGATCGGTTTTGAAAGCTAGGTCATAAGCAGATTTCAGGTCTTTGGCTACAGCAACGCCGCAAGGGTTGGCGTGTTTAACGATTACACAGGCCGGTTCGTTAAAAGCTTTCACGCACTCAAAAGCCGCATCGGTATCCGCGACATTGTTGTAGGAAAGCTCTTTGCCTTGCAGTACTTTTGCCGTAGCTACGCTGGCTTCATTGGCCTGGGCTTCAACGTAAAAGGCCGCTTTCTGGTGGGGGTTTTCACCATAGCGCATATCCTGACGTTTGATGAACTGACTGTTGAAGGTGCGAGGGAAGTCTTCATTACCACCTTCGGCCAAGCGCCCCAGATAGTTGGCAATGGCACTGTCATAAGCGGCAGTGTGTTCGTAGGCCTTAACCGCCAGGTTGAAGCGCGTTTTGTGGCTGACACCACCCTGGTTGGCATCCATTTCATCCAAAACCTGCTGGTAATCGCCGGTATTGACCAAAATGGTGGTGAAGGCATGGTTTTTGGCACAGGAGCGCACCATGGCCGGGCCACCAATATCAATATTCTCAATTGCCATCTCCAGCGTGCAATCATCCTTGGCTATGGTTTGCTGGAAAGGATAAAGGTTAACCACGACCAGATCGATAGCATCAATCTGATGTTCCGCCATGACTTCATCATCCTGACCACGCCGACCCAGAATGCCACCATGAATTTTGGGATGCAGGGTTTTAACCCGGCCAGCCATCATTTCGGGAAAGCCAGTGTGTTCGGACACTTCTTTGACCGGCAGATTGTTGTCCTTGATGAGTTTGTAGGTGCCGCCAGTGGAAAGAAGTTCGACACCACGATCGACCAGGCCTTTGGCCAGTTCGACAATACCGGATTTATCAGAAACGCTGATGAGGGCGCGACGGATGGGTAGGGGATTAGCCATAAGCCAGTTTTAGCTCCTAAGACAGCTTAAATAAGGTCGTATTGTTTGAGTTTCTTGCGCAGGGTGCCTCGGTTCAGGCCCAGCAGATTGGAGGCCTGGGTCTGGTTGTTGTCTGTATAGCGCATGACAGCTTCCAGTAGGGGGGCCTCAACTTCGGTCAACACCAGATCGTAGAGATTGTTAACCGGTTGTCCTTCCAACTGGGCAAAATAGTTGTCCAGAGCGCGGTTAACACTTTCCCTCAAGGGACGTTCATGCTCAAAGGCAGGTAATGTGGTTTGCGTTTTTTCAGTCACTTGGCATCAATTCTGGTTCAAGGTTTAGGCCGAGTTGGCAAAAGGTTGTGTTAAGGGCTGAAGAATCTCAGCTAAAAGTTCTTGTTGCTGGTCGGCTGTTTCCAACAGGTTGAAGCTTTTTCGCCATTGGCTGAGCTCAGCCTGCTGCAGATACCAGCCAAAATGTTTTCTGGCAATGCGTACACCCATATACTCACCGTAGGTGGCGTAGAGTCCTGCCAGATGTTCTGTAATCAGTTGGTACAGACTGGCTGCATCCGGGTCGGGTAGTTTGATGCCTTCATTCAGCCAGGCTTTAATCTGACTGAAAATCCAGGGGCGCCCTTGGGCAGCCCGACCGATCATGACGGCTGCAGCATCCGTATTTTGAAAAACCCAAGCTGCTTTTTCAGGAGAATCAATATCTCCATTGGCAATCACCGGAATACTGATTGCCTGACAAACTTCGGCCAGAGTGGTGTATTCCGCTTCACCACGAAAACGGTCTTCACGGGTTCTGCCATGCAGCGTCAAGGCTTGTATTCCTGACTCTTCAGCCAGCCTGCCGATTGTAACAGCATTTTTGTATTTTGCTGACCATCCTGTACGGATTTTTAATGTAACTGGCACGTCCACGGCCTTTACAACCGCTTCCAGAATATCGGCAACCAGTTTTTCATCTTTCAACAAAGCTGAGCCAGCGGCCTTTCTGCAGACCTTTTTCGCGGGACAGCCCATATTGATGTCAATAATCTGGGCTCCCAGATCAACATTGGCTCGAGCAGCCTTTGCAAGCATCTGAGGATCACCTCCGGCAATCTGTATCATCCGGGGTTCCTGCTCACCCTCATGAGGTAAGCGAAGGCGGGATTTTTGGGTATGCCAGAGTGATTGGTCGGCAGTGACCATTTCTGCAACAGCTAACCCTGCACCCATTTTACGACACAGGGATCGAAAAGGGGCATCTGTAATACCGGCCATAGGGGCCAGTACCAGGGGAGTATCAATGCTGTAGGGTCCGATATTAAACACGCTGAACGACCTAGGGCGTTAAAGGGGTAATACGAGCATGCTGTACATAGGTGGAAGGGCGTTCCACTTCCACGAACAACATTTGACTCTTGCCTGCTTCAAGCTGAGAGCTTTCTGTTTGGATGTCTTTGGTCGCCACCTTTTGGGTGGCTATGACCTGGCGGCTAAGATTGAGCAGGTCAATCTGCAAATCAGGAATAGCCCGGGCTTCTTGACTCTGATTGCTAAGCTGAAAGCGTACTTCCATCATCCTGGGGCTGTTGGAGGGTGAAATGCTGACTTCATTTACCACGAAATGCTCTGCAGTCTGCGGTGACCAGAGCAACCAGGCTCCAAGAGTTGAAAAGGTGGCAGCCAGAACCACCATGACGGCGACCAGGTATTTTCTATAGCCTTGATGTTCCAGTTTTTGCTCGGTTTTATTGGTTTTTTTCTGGGGTTGCGGATCACGGCTCTCAGTCACCAGCTCTTCATTCAACAAGTCGGTACTGACTTCATCTGGTTCATCAGGGTCGGACAAGGCTGTTTCCAACTCCGCCTCAAATGCCAGCATTTCTTCATCCATCCATTCTTTCTCATCATCATCCGATCCAGTTTCCTCGGTATCCTGATGGTGATAGTGGTCATGTAAAGTGGGGATGGGGTCTTTTGCTTGTGAATCCGACTCCTGAGGTTCTTCAGTGATTGCATCGGGGGGATCTATGCGGTGAAAGTTGGCATTGAATATTTTCATGCACTCACCGCAACGCACAGCACCAAAAGCCAGATCCAGCTCTTCGTTGCTTACTTCAAAAGCGCTGTCACAGTGGGGACAGCGAGCAAGATGTACGTTTTTTTTCTGTGACATGCCAGATGATCCGTAAAGGCTTAGGTAGATGTCTTGCGCTTGCCTGTGACTCTTATCCAGTCATCTTTTTGCTGAAAGGGCTCGAGATCAAACCAGGGCCGATAGGCTTGAGCAACTTCCTCAGCCTGATGGGCCAGAATACCGGATAAAGCCATCTTCCCGCCAGGTTTGACTTTGTGTGCCAGGCTGGGAGCCAGATCAATCAGAGGGCCAGCCAGGATATTGGCAACCAGGACATCAACCTGAAGTTTTGGACAAGTGTCAGGATAATAAACCGGAAAAGCTTCAGCAGCCAGACCATTGCGTTGTGCGTTTTGAATACTGGCTTGTAGCGCCTGGGGGTCAATATCCACGCCCCAAGCCTGACTGGCACCCAGAAGCAGGCCAGCAATTCCCAGAATACCGGAGCCACAACCAAAGTCGAGCAGTGTTTTACCTTCCAGCTTTTGAGCATCCAGCCAGGCCAGGCATAGGGCCGTGGTCGGATGAGTGCCGGTGCCGAAAGCCAGGCCAGGGTCCAGCAACAGATTCACCGCATCAGGTTCAGGTGGTTGGTGCCAACTGGGGACAACCCAGAGGCGTTTTCCCATTTGCAGTGGTGAAAAGCTGTCCATCCACTCCCTGATCCAATCCTTTTCTTCCAGGATTTCCAGTTGCAGCCTGGGAACTGGCAGACCGGGAAAGGCTTCTCCCCACAGCTTCTCAATACGACTTTGCATGGCATGAGCATCCTGCAGGCCATCGTAGAGACCGCTTATAGAGGTGGCTTGCCACAGAGGTGTTGTACCGCGAATAGGTTCAAAAACCGGGTTATCTTCAGCGTCTGTCAGCGTAATGGCACAGGCGCCCGCTTCAAGCAACCAGTCTTCCAGGATTTCAGCCTGTTCGGGGCTGACCAGGGTTTTAATTTGCAGCCAGGACATTGAAGTGCTTCCTGAAAGGAGTATTGGTGAAGGGTGTGGGCAATGCAGGCCATCCCTGGCCGAAGTGTCAAGATATGCCTAAAGGCTGAGCTTTTTTTCCAGGTAGTGAATATTGACACCACCCTCCTGGAAGTGGGTATCCCTGACCAGATCCTTGTGAAGATCGGTATTGGTTTTGATTCCTTCCACCAGCAGTTCATCCAAAGCGCCGCGCATACGTGTCAACGCTGCTTCCCGGTCAACGCCCCAGGTAATCAGTTTGCCGACCAGAGAATCATAGTGAGGCGGAACCGAATAGCCACTGTAAATGTGGGAATCCATGCGCACACCCAGGCCGCCGGGTGCATGAAACATGGTGATTTTCCCGGGGGATGGCATAAAGGTACGCGGATCTTCAGCATTGATACGGCACTCAAAGGAATGCCCCATGACTTGAATGTTTTCCTGGCGCAGGCGTAAAGGCTCACCTGAAGCGATCATCAGCTGTTCCTTAACGATATCCACGCCAGTTACCATTTCTGTCACCGGATGCTCAACCTGCACACGGGTATTCATTTCAATGAAATAGAAGCGTCCATCTTCATAGAGAAACTCAAATGTGCCGGCACCGCGATAATTGATGGTGTTGCAGGCATCCACACAAGCCTTGAGAACCAGGCGGCGGGCTTCTTCATCGAGATGGGGTGCCGGTGCTTCTTCAATGACTTTCTGGTGACGGCGCTGCAAAGAACAGTCCCGATCATATAAATGTACAGCGTGACCCTGACCGTCGGCCAGCACCTGAACTTCCACATGGCGTGGGTTTTCCAGGAATTTTTCCATGTAAACAGTACTGTCACCAAAAGCGGAACCTGCTTCATTTTTGGTGACATGTACGGCGTTGATCAGAGAGCCTTCGGAATGCACCACACGCATACCCCGACCACCGCCACCGGCAGCAGCCTTGATAATCACCGGCAGGCCGATACGTCGAGCGGTGGCAAGAATGGCATCCGGATCATCAGGCAGAGGCCCGTCTGAACCGGGAACAGTAGGAACGCCAGCTTTTTTCATGGCGGCAATGGCAGAAACCTTGTCACCCATCAGGCGAATGGTTTCTGCTTTGGGACCAATAAAGACAAAACCTGAGCGTTCCACCTGTTCAGCAAAGTCAGCATTTTCAGCCAGAAAACCATAACCGGGATGAATGGCTGTGGCATCGGTGACTTCACAGGCCGCGATCAGCGCAGGAATGTTCAAATAGGATTGAGCAGAAGGTGCCGGGCCGATACACACGGCTTCATCAGCCAGACGCACATGCATCAGGTCACGATCAGCTTTGGAGTGTACGGCAACCGTTTTAATACCCAGCTCACGGCAGGCACGTAATATCCGCAGGGCAATTTCACCGCGGTTGGCGATTACAACTTTTTCAAGCATTCTTGTCCCTCATGGCGATGCCGAGGCACCGCAGCGTTAAATGGATGACCCAGAAGTTAAAGAGGGTTTAGACCAATACCACCAGGGGCTGATCAAATTCAACCGGCTGCCCGTCTTCCAGCAGAATGGCTTCAACAACACCATCCTTGTCAGCTTCGATCTGGTTCATCATTTTCATGGCTTCAACGATGCAGATGGTATCGCCTTTCTTGACTGCGCTGCCTACTTCCACGAATGGATTGGCACCGGGGGCTGGCGAACGGTAAAAAGTGCCCACCATGGGTGATTTGACTTGATGGCCGGAGGCTATAGCTGGCTTGCTTTCAACGGCTGCTTCTGGTGCAGGGGCTGATGGAGCAGCAACGGGGGCAGGCTGAGCATAGTTCTGGTAAACAGGCTGAGCAGCAGCACCCGTGGGGTGGCGGCTTATGCGTACAGCTTCTTCACCTTCCTGAATTTCGATTTCGCTGATGTTGGATTCTTCCAGCAGTTCGATCAGTTTTTTTACTTTACGGATATCCATAAGATTTTCCCAGTTATCAAGGTTGTAAGGAGTTAGTTTTAGCCAGCTGAACTCGCTGCTTGCAGTTGTTGGTGGGCAGCGAGCAGGGCCAGCTGATAGCCCTGTGTGCCCAGGCCGCAAATAACGCCCTGGGCCAAATCAGAAAAATAGGAATGTTTGCGGAAAGGCTCCCGCGCATAAACATTGGATAGATGAATCTCAATAAATGGCAAAGCCACACCCGCCAGGGCATCACGCAAAGCCACACTGGTATGGGTAAAAGCTGCAGGATTAATCAGGATGTAGTGGGTTCCATCGTGAAAAGCCTGATGAATCTTGTCAATTAGCTGGTGCTCGGCATTGCTTTGAAAACATTCCAGTTGGTGGCCCAGGCGAATAGCTTCAGAAATCAGCTCATCGTGCAGTGTATCCAACTGGGTGGACCCGTAAATGTGTGGCTCACGTTGGCCGAGAAGATTAAGGTTCGGCCCTTGTAACAATAAAATTCGTGCCATGGAAAAGAATCATCACCCGTTGAACGTCAGTAAGCGAAATGCAATGAAAACATGAAAAAATGCAGCTAAAAGTTAACCACAAGACTAAAAAGTCCTGTTTTCAAGGTGCACTTACTCAATTAGTGGTGAAGTTTGCCTAAAGTAGAACTTCTTGTCCAGTTCTGGACTGTTTAACTTTGTTTTTTTGTACTTAAACGCATGTTTGATACTTTTGCAGACACTTGACAGTTTTTGCAAGCTTCTAAAAGGCTTGATGGAAGGCTTGCAGGTGGCGGGTCATTTCCTGCGCATTCATTTCGCCTTGGATGCGCCAGTCGCGCCACTCTTTACCCTGATCAAAAAACATAAAAGTGGGGGGGCCAAACAGCTGCTGACTGTTCATCCATTGGCGGGTTTCTGTGGGAATCTCCGTCAAGTCAAACTTGATTCGATTGATCCCCTGCATGGCTGCCTGGACATCCTGGTGAGGAAATACACGGTTTTCCATGACTTTGCAGGAAATACACCAGTCGGCATACAGGTCAACCAGGACAGGTTGCTGCGAGGTTTTGATGATTTGCTGGAGCTCATTCAGCTCAGTGATGAGTGGAGGCGATGTGAATTGTGGCTGGGTCTCACTTTGACCGATACCCGCAAGCGGTTGCAGAGGGTTGCTGTTACCGGCGAGGGCACCCACCAGCAAGCTGCCCCCATAAATGATCAGAGCCAGACCCAGGGTTAGGCACAGTTTTTGTAAATGGCCTGCCACCCGGAAATTAAGGCCACCGATAAATACACCTACACCCAGAGCCAGCAAACCCCAGATAGCCAGAACTGCCTCGGCAGGCAGGAGGCGTTCAACCAGCCAAATGGCTACAATGATGAGCAAAAGGCCAAAGAAGGATTTGACCTGGTTCATCCAAATTCCGGCTTTGGGTAACCAGCGGGCACCAAAAGTACCAGCAATAATCAGGGGCAGACCCATACCCAGCCCCATGGCAAGCAGCGCCCAGGCACCAGTGAGAGCATCTTCTGTGGTGGCAATAAAGGCCAGAGCACCAGCCAGGGGGGCTGTCATACAGGGTGAAACGACCAGGGTGGATAAGGCTCCCATACCGGCAACACTGAACAGGGTTCCACCTTTGGGTTGCTGCAGGGCTTGTAGACGATGATCCAGCCAGGCAGGCAGGCGTAACTCCCAGACACCAAACATGGCCAGGGCCAGCAACAAAAACAGCAGTGAAAAAGGAATCAGCAACCAGGGCGATTGCAAGGCGGCCTGAAGATTCAAACCAGCACCAAACAGGCCCATTAATGCACCTATTAGTGCATAGGTGAGGGCCATGCCCAATACATAAGCCAGGGAGAGAACAAAGCCCCGCAACTTGCTGTTGGATTTCGAATGCTCGCCCTTGCCGATAATAATGGCGCTGAGAATGGGCAGCATGGGCAGCACACAGGGTGTAAAGGTCAGCCCCAGACCTGCGACAAAGAAAATGCCCAGAATCAGCCAAAACTGTCCGGAATTGAGAACCTCGGCGAGTTGACTGCTGCTGGTACTGGGTGCTGGCTGTCTGCCTAGTGTTGTCGAAACAGGTGCGAGTTCCTGGGGTGCTGCGGAAGTATCCAGCCCGGTCAGATCGACCTGGAGTTGACTGCGCTGGGGTGGGTAACAAAGCCCGGCATCGGCACAGCCCTGATAGCGCAGATTGATGGTGAGGGTGTCGCTGGTTGCTGCGCCACTCAGGCTGGCGGCCATCAGCGCAGTGTCATAATAAACTTCTGTGATACCAAAATATTCGTCTTCATTGGTCACGGTGGGTGAAAAATCCACCTGCTCTATTGTCAGGCTTTGCTCACCTTCCAGAGTGATGTCCAACTGCTTACGGTAAAGATAATAGCCTTCGGCAATATCCCAGCGTATAAAAACCTGGCTGCCTTCCACCCAGGCTTCACTTTGAAAGGCTTTTTCGGGTGATAAAAAGTTCTGTTTGCCTGTGGAGTCACTAAACCAGGAGCCAAAACGTTCGCTGCCTTTTTCAAAAAGACTGTCTGCGTGAACAGAAGAAAAACTTAGGGCAAGAACCAATAAACTGGCAGTCAGGAAAGTCAGGCGTTGGGCAGTGTTCAGAATTGACGTCATGCAGGCCTCCAATGTCTTGAAAACGAAAATAATAGACCTGCAAACGGGCAGAGGGTTCCAAAGAGTAGTGGAGAGGGGAGGAACTGGTGGCTATGCCCTGATTTGAACAGGGGACCCCATCATTATGAGTGATGTGCTCTAACCAGCTGAGCTACATAGCCACACAAGCCGCGCAATAGTAAGCAGGCGACCGGAAGCTGTCAAGCTCCCGGCCCTGGAATTACAGCTTAAACATTAAAGCGGTAGTGCATGACATCACCATCCTTGATGATGTAGTCCTTGCCTTCCAGGCGCCATTTGCCCGCTTCTTTGGCGCCCTGTTCGCCCTTGCCAGCGACAAAGTCTTCATAGGCAACCACTTCAGCGCGAATAAAGCCTTTTTGGAAGTCGGTATGAATAACACCTGCGCCCTCGGGTGCGGTGGCACCTTTTTTGACCGTCCAGGCCCGTACTTCCTTGACGCCAGCGGTGAAGTAGGTCTGCAGACCCAGGAGTTCATAACCGGCCCGAATCACACGGTTAAGGCCGGGCTCATCCAGGCCCATGCTTTCCAGAAACATGGCTTTTTCTTCCGGGTCATCCAGCTCGGCGATTTCTGCTTCGATCTTGTTGCAGACGGGCACCACCAAAGCGTTTTCTTCTGCGGCAATCTTGCACACCACATCCAGGTGAGGGTTGTTTTCAAAGCCCTCTTCATTGACATTGGCGATATACATGGTCGGCTTGAGAGTCAAAAAGCCATAGCTTTTCACCAGGTGTTTTTCTTCGTCGGACAGACCAAAGCTGCGCAGTGGCCTGCCTTCTTCCAGGTGAGGCTGGATTTTTTCCAGAATGGCTTTTTGGGCAATGGCCTCTTTGTCACCGCCTTTGGCCAGGCGCACCAGCTTCTGAATGCCTTTTTCCACGGAATCCAGGTCAGCCAGGGCCAGTTCCATATTGATGATTTCAATGTCACTGGCCGGATCCACCTGATTGGCAACATGGATGACATTGTCATCTTCAAAACAGCGTACAACATGGGCAATGGCCTGGGTTTCACGAATATTGGCCAGGAATTTGTTGCCCAGGCCTTCACCCTTGGAGGCCCCCGCCACCAGTCCGGCAATATCCACAAACTCCATCGTCGTGGGTAGTACCCGCTCCGGTTTAACAATCTCCGCCAGTACATCCAGACGTGGGTCCGGCATGGGGACGATGCCGGTATTGGGTTCAATCGTGCAAAAAGGGAAGTTTTCTGCATCAATGCCTGACTGGGTCAGGGCGTTGAAAAGTGTCGATTTGCCGACATTGGGAAGGCCGACGATGCCGCAGTTAAAACCCATAGTTATCTGTCCTGTTTGAGGTAAAAGTCTAGTCTGCTTTGAAGCTGTGTAGTTTATTCATGGCCTGGGTATGGTCGCCACTGAAGATCAGTTCCAGGTGGCGCAGAGTTTCATCCAGAGCTGCTTCAATTCTGATTTGGTCATCGGGGGAGGGTTTGCCCAGTACATAAGGGGTGACCTGGCTGGCAGTGCCCGGATGGCCGATGCCTATTCGTAAACGATAAAAGTCCCGATTGTTGCCCAGCGCACTTATGGTATCACGAAGGCCGTTATGTCCACCGTGACCGCCACCCTTTTTCAGGCGAACCACGCCGGGATTCAGATCCAGCTCATCGTGCGCGACCAGAATTTGCTCGGGTGCCAGTTTGTAAAAATTGGCCAGAGCGGCGATGGATTGGCCGCTGCGATTCATATAGGTTGTCGGGATGAGCAGGTGGACTTTTTGGTTGCCCAGCATAGCCTGGGCATGCAAGCCAAAAAATTTGCTGACTTTGAGAGGGGTCTGAAGACGTTCAGCCAGCATGGCAACCAGCCAAGTGCCAGCATTATGACGAGTTGCTGTATATTCTGGGCCGGGGTTGCCCAGTCCAACCAGGAGCTGAATGCCTGTGTTCATTGAATTCACTCAATCAGAAAGTCAGGGAAAAAGCTGGGAAGCAAAGGCCCAGATGCGAAAAACCCAGGAAGCCCCGAAGGGCTCCCTGGGCTGAAGGAGCAAAAAGCCGGAAGCTTATTCAGCGGCTTCTTCACCACCTTCATCTTCTTCATTGTCCTTGCCGCCTTTTTTGGCATGAACACTGACAACACCCGTGTCGCCGCCATGGGCCAGAGCAGTGATCTTAACGCCTTCTGGCAGTTCAAGGTCAGACAGGTGGATTGTCTGGCCAACTTCCAGTTTGCTGACATCAATGTCCAGGGACTGAGGTAGATTTTGAGGCAGAGCACTCACTTCCACTTCGTTCAACAGGTGCTGAATTTTACCACCCTGCTGCTTAACACCTACGCATACGTCTTCATTCTGGAAGTGCAGAGGAACCAGAACGGTAACCGCGTGAGTGGAGTCAACGCGCTGAAAATCGACGTGGACAACCAGAGGCTTGAAGGGATGGCGCTGCATGTCTTTCAGAATAACCTGCTGCTTCTTGCCATCAATATCCAGGTTCAGGATAGAAGTGTAAATCGCTTCTTCAGTTTCCAGAACACGGTAGAACTCACGCTGTTCAACAGCAATAGGCATAGGTTTGTTTTCACCGCCGTAAACGATGGCGGGAATGTACTGCTTTTCACGACGCAGGCGGCGGCTCGCACTCGTACCCAGGTCGTTACGTGCAGTGGCTACAAAGTTAAATTCGGTCATTTTATTTGTCCTCATGGACGGTTAAGCTAAAAGTAAACACCGGTGCCCGCGACCAGGCTATCCGGTGTTCATCGGATTCCCCGAGGGGAGACATTACCCGTTTAGCTCCGGAACATGGAGCTAATGGATTCTTCATTGCTGACGCGACGCACAGCTTCAGCCAGTACGCTGGAAACAGTCAGCTGGCGAATTTTACCGGAGTTAACGGCTGCGGCGGTCAGGGGAATAGTATCGGTGACGATCAGTTCATCCAGCAAAGAGTTGGAGATGTTGCTGATGGCAGCACCGGACAAAACGGCATGAGTGGAGTAGGCCACGACTTTTTTGGCCCCATGCTTTTTCAGGGCTTCGGCTGCTTTACACAGGGTGCCTGCAGTATCCACCATGTCATCAACTATGACGCAGGTGCGATCTTCAATGTCACCAATAATGTGCATGACCTGAGACTGGTTGGCCTGGGGGCGGCGTTTATCGATAATGGCCAGGTCTGTGTCATTGAGTTCTTTGGCGATGGCACGGGCACGAACCACACCGCCAACATCAGGAGACACCACCACCATGTCTTCGTAATTCTGGCGTTCAATGTCATCCAGAAGCACGGGTGAACCGTAAATATTGTCAACCGGTACGTCAAAAAAGCCCTGAATCTGATCGGCATGCAGATCCATGGTCATGACCCGGCTGACACCGGCAGCACACATCATGTCGGCAACCAGCTTGGCAGAAATGGGTACGCGTGAAGAACGCACTCGACGATCCTGGCGGGCATAACCAAAATAAGGAATAACCGCGGTGATGCGGTGAGCTGAAGCGCGACGCAAGGCATCAACCATCAGCATCAGTTCCATCAGGTGGTCATTTGTGGGAGCGCAGGTGGACTGGATAACAAAGACATCTTTACCACGGACGTTTTCATTGATTTCGACTGCAATTTCACCATCGCTGAATTGGCCGACAGTCGCATCGCCCATGCGGATATCGAGGCATTCAACAACTTTGCGCGCCAGTTCCGGGTTGGCATTGCCCGAAAAGACCATCAAGTTAGACACGGATTCACCCTAATGACAGAGGTTTCGCGAAGGAAGAACAGTAACCTTTACTGTTCTGAGGAAATGCTGATTTGAGTGGCTGGGGCGGGAGGACTCGAACCCCCGGATGACTGGACCAAAACCAGTTGCCTTACCACTTGGCTACGCCCCATCTCAATGGCGACGTATTATAGACAAGGAATATTTGTTTGTGAACCCCCGGCTTAGGCAGGCAACTGCTGAATCAGCATGTAACTGGCTGTTCCTGCAAACATGGATAGTAGAGCATTGCGTTTCCATAAATGCAATACAACCACAAGAAAAGCGGGGGCCAGTGCATCCAGGCCAAACATCGGGGGTTCCCAGTGCCCCGAGCGTAATAAAAAGATCACCACCAGCAAAGCCATAATCCCTGCAGGAAGATAGCGCCCCAGATACTGAACCAGGGGATGATTGCTGTGTTGACCCAGAAATACAAAAGGCAGCACCCGGGTCAGAAAAGTGGCTGCAGTCGCAGTCAGGATAAAACCGACCAGATAGAGAGTGTCATTGCTCATCAGGAGCTCCCTCCTGAACCGCTTGATAAAGATGCTTACGGGAAGGGTATTGCCAAAGGAGAGCAACACAAACCAGGAAGATGGCAATTAAAAGCTGCTGGCTGGATGGAAAGAACAGCACGGCCAGTAATGCAGCAATGACACCAACCCAGATGACAAAGTGGGACTGCAAAGCCTTGTACTGCTCAATACACAGCACAATGAAGAGAGCAACCAAAGCAAATTCAATACCTGTGGCATCAAAAGTCAGAGTATGGCCCAACCAGGCTCCCAGGGCACAGCCCAGAATCCAGTAGCTTTGATTGAAAAGGGTGATCAGAAAATCAATCTTCTGCTCCCTAACTTTGTCCCGCGTGCGAGCCCGGCTGGTCAGCAGCGAGTAGGTTTCATCCGTCAAACCAAAGATCAAGTAGGGTTTGCGCCAACCCGCACCCTGAAATGCTTCCAAAAGTGAGAGTCCGTAAAAAAGGTGGCGGGCATTGAGGACCAACATGGCAATAAAAACCTCCAGCATCCCGGTTTGAGTCAGCAGCAAGCTGACTGCAAGAAGTTGCCCTGCACCGGCATAGATCAACACACCCATCAGTGGAGCAAACCACCAGGCATAATCCAACTGCGTGCTGAAGACCACTCCAAAAGCCATACCCAGAGGGATATAGCCAAAGAGAACGGGAAGAGAAAGTTTAAGAGCGCTGACGGCTCCTTGCTGCTGCATGATTAACGCTCCATTTGGTCAGGCCGTGGATTCTAGCAAAATCTTCCCATGGTCAGCATAAATTAACTCTGTTCAGCAAAATTTCACTCAGTTACACTATGCTGTTATATCTTCTTTTTCCGCGGCACACCGCTTCTGGTACAAATTTTTCTTGTCTACTACGGTCTTTCCCAGTTTGAGGCGTTACGGGAAACAGGTTGGCTTTGGGACAGTGTGCTTTCCCAGGCTTATTGGTGCGCTATCATCACCTTCAGCTTGCATACCGCTGCCTATATTGCCGAACTCTTTCGGGGAGCCATTCAATCGGTTCCCAGGGGAGAGGTTGAAGCGGCCATGGCTTTGGGTCTGTCTCGTCGCAAACAATACCAGAAAGTTATCCTGCCCCGTGCCTTTGGCATGATTCTTCCAGCTTACGGCAACGAAGTCATTTTGATGCTCAAAGGCAGTGCTTTGGCTTCAACCATTACCCTGCTGGATCTGATGGGGGCCACCCGCAATGTGATTGCCCGCACCTACATGAATCTGGAGTTTTTCCTGTTTGCCGGCATACTCTACTTGTTGATTGCTGCCATTTTTATAGGTTTTTTCCGTTTACTGGAAAACTGGTTTAATGCGCATCAGAGAGCCACCCACTTACCCACCCAGCAGTTGGATGTTCAAGTGCAGGATGAACATCTCAAGGACACAGCTCGTTAACACCCTGGATAAAAAAGGATTCTGATGATTAATCTAGTTGAAGCAGACTTGAGCCAGCCCCAACAGGCCCAGGCTCTGGTTGATCTGATGGACGAATATGCCCGCCACCCCATGGGGCAGGGAAAGCCGCTGGATGCCGCGATAAAAAAGCAGCTTCCCCAGGCACTGCAGGCCCGAACGGATAATTTTCATGTACTGGCTTTTGATGGTGAGCGCCCGGTTGGCCTGGTGAATTGCTTTGAAGGTTTTTCAACCTTTGCTTGCAAACCCCTGGTCAATATCCATGATGTTATTATTACTGAGGATTATCGGGGCCAGGGCCTGACCCGGAAGCTGTTTGCCAAGGTGGAAGAAATCGCCCGGCGCCGCGGCTGCTGCAAGCTGACACTGGAAGTGCTGGAGGGCAACCGGCAAGCCAGGCAGGCCTACCAGGCCCTGGGTTTTGCCGGGTATCAACTGGATCCGCAAATGGGTCAGGCGATGTTCTGGGAAAAGAAGCTTTAATTTGCAGCAGCTTTCTGCGCAGCAACCAGAAACTCCCGATTGCCGTCTCCACCCTTGATGGGGCTGGCAATCCAGGTTTTCACTTCCAGGCCCAGCTCTTCAAGCTGACTGCGGATTTTTTTCTCGACCTCTCGATAAAGTGAAGAATCCCTTACGATACCCCCTTTGCCTACCTTCTCCTTGCCCACTTCAAACTGGGGTTTGACCAGGCTCATAAACCAGCCACCGGGTTCAATCAGTGCAGGCAGCTGTGGAAGAATTAGCGTCTGGGAAATAAAAGACACATCCACGACCACCAGATCATAAAGAACGGGAAGCCCCAAATCATTTAAATGCTCTGGCTGCAGATAGCGAGCATTCACTTTTTCCAGGCAGAAAATACGCGGATCATCTTTAAGGCTAGCGTGCAGTTGTTGTTGACCGACATCCAGGCCAACAACGCGGCTTGCCCCTGCCTGAAGCACGCAATCAGTGAATCCGCCCGTGGACTGACCCACATCCAACACCTGCCAGCCCTGAATATCCAGTTCTGTGGCTTTCAGAAGAGCTTCCAGCTTGAAAGCACCTCGTGCTATGTAGCGATCATCATCACTGGGTGTGACCTGAAGCTCACAGTCTTCCGGTAACTTTAATCCTGGCTTGCTGACCGGCTGCCAGGCACCATTTTTAAAAAGACTGACGCGTCCTTTTTCCAGCATCTGCTGAGCCTGAGTGCGGGAGGTGGCCAGTTGCTGGCTGACGAGTAGAAGATCAAGACGCTGCATGAGATAAAATCACTTTTGCTAAGTATTCCTTGGCAGTATAACTCAGCAAGCTTTTGAATTGTCGTAAAAAAGGATGGTGTGGCTTGCCTGTAAGCCAGGGTGCTGGTAGTATGCGCAGCACAGTTAAGGGCAAGCCCCTGCTGGTTTTGTGGTGGCCCCTGTTGGTCCTCCCGCAACACGAAATCATGAACCCCGCCAGGCCCGGAAGGGAGCAACGGTAGTGATGGATGTGTGTGCCGGGATGTGGCTGGCAGGGGCCATCTCCATTTCTGGCCTATACCTCGCCGCCTTCAAACTTACCTGCCAGAATCATTTAGTGATTTCAGCCCACTCAGTTTGGTTAATTCCATCCAGGCCCGGAAGGGAGCAGCGGTAGTGATGCCATCGGCTTGATTTTCAATGCAGCTCGGAAAATTCTTCTCGTGTGACCTGAATCAGTTCGCGAGAGCCAGTGATGCACATCAGGCTGATATAGAGATTTTCATCCAGTCCGGGAATGGTAATCTCTGCAATGCGTTCAAGACGGATGTCATCCACAGTGATCGGGTGACCAAAGTAATCGCTGGCGAGCTTTTCCAACTTGCTGGTCTCCTCAACAATACGGCGATGAAAGTCCTGTTCACTAGTAGCAAAACTGCGGATAGGTGAGATTGCCTGATTGGGCTGGCCGGTGAAACGATAGCCTCGATTCAGAAAATACTCGGTGATTCTGGAGTCAGGCCATTCCCCCAGCACTTCAGTGCGGGTCGGTGGAGCCACTTCCCCGGACTTCCTTCGCTGCGTCTGCAAATCTTCTTCAGGGGTGAACACATAGTCCGGTGTTTGTCCGCTGATGCCTCCACGCTGACTAGCTTCCGGGCCATTGCGCTGGTCGTAAAACTCGATACTGACGTGCTGTGGTGGGTGTCGCATGGAAGCCAGAGCAGCGGCATCAAACAGATCCAGCATCACATCCAGGTCAAAACCACCGGGCAGCTCAAATTGGCTGGCGGCCAGGCTCAGGATTTCATGTGCTCCGTCCTGCCGGGGTTGTCCGAGGATGTGGCGACGTTCATCTCTGGAAACTGGCTCGCCGGTTCGTGTATCAATAAAGGCCACTCGCAGGTGTTCAGGAGGTATACGCATATTGGCCAGAACACCGGTTTCCAGAATTTTTTTGTAGTCTATGCCTGCCTCTAAGTCTCCCTGCATCAGTAGCTTCATCAAATCCAGCGCCGTTGGAGGCTTGTTTTGCGAAGCCAAGGCTGGCACGGAAAATCCGAGCAGTATCGCAAGAATCAAAGCTGTGATGTGGCTGTATAGGAAGGAGGTAAAAGTGTGTCTCATGAAATCATCCTTGCGGCTCGGATTTTGATGTTGTTCTTCACGTCAAATTGCGATTTGAATTATATACACTCTCGGCTGAGTTTTCCTGACCTGGAAAGTTGATTGAGATCAAGGCATGCAGTGCTTTAATCGCACCTATGCAAGAGTTCAATTGGGTTGTTTTCGCAAAGTCATCTATAACTGTGGGTAGTATCAGAAACATATCGAAGTATAAGGAGTAGAAGATGACGAATAACAATCAAGCAGCCGGCAAGTGCCCTGTGATGCATGGTGGCAACACTGCCGCAGGCCACTCCAATACAGACTGGTGGCCGGAGTCCATGAATCTGGACATTCTTCACCAGCATGACAGCAAAACCAACCCTCTGGGCGACGACTTTGACTATCGTGAAGAAGTCAAAAAACTGGATTTCGATGCCGTCAAAAAAGATGTTCATGCTCTGATGACAGACAGTCAGGACTGGTGGCCTGCAGACTGGGGTCACTATGGCGGCCTGATGATTCGTATGGCCTGGCACTCGGCGGGCACCTACCGCATCGCCGATGGCCGTGGCGGCGGCGGTACCGGCAACCAGCGTTTTGCACCGATCAACTCCTGGCCGGACAACGTCAGTCTGGACAAAGCGCGTCGTCTGCTTTGGCCGATCAAGAAAAAGTATGGCAATAAACTTTCCTGGGCTGACCTGATCATTCTTGCAGGCACAGTGGCTTATGAATCCATGGGCTTGCCCTCGTTTGGTTTTTCCTTTGGCCGTAAAGACATCTGGCATCCCGAAAAAGACACCTATTGGGGCGCGGAGAAAGAATGGCTGGCACCATCAGACGAACGCTATGAGGATGTTGATAACCCCGACACCATGGAAAATCCTTTGGCCGCTGTGCAGATGGGTCTGATTTATGTCAATCCTGAAGGTGTTAACGGCAAGCCGGACCCCATCAAAACCGGTGAACAGGTGCGCGAAACCTTTGCACGCATGGCCATGGATGATGAGGAAACGGCGGCCCTTACAGCTGGCGGCCATACTGTTGGTAAGTGTCACGGTAATGGTGATGCCGAAGCCCTGGGTGCTGAGCCGGAAGCTGCGGATGTTGAAGAACAGGGCCTGGGCTGGAAAAACCCCAATATGCAGGGCAAAGCAGCCAATGCGGTGACCTCGGGTATTGAGGGGGCCTGGACAACCCACCCGACAAAATTTGATATGGGGTATTTTGACCTGCTGTTCGGTTATGAGTGGGAGTTGAAAAAAAGCCCGGCGGGTGCCCAGCAATGGGAGCCGGTGAATATGAAGGAAGAAGACAAGCCGGTCGATGCCACCGATCCTTCCATTCGTCACAATCCCATCATGACCGATGCCGATATGGCCATGAAAATGGACCCCAAATACCGTGCCATTTGTGAACAATTCATGGCCGACCCTGAATACTTCCGGGATTGCTTTGCACGTGCCTGGTTCAAGCTGACTCACCGGGATCTGGGGCCCAAAACCCGCTACATTGGCCCGGAAGCACCATCTGAAGACCTGATCTGGCAGGACCCTGTTCCCGCAGGCAGCATCGACTATTGCGAAGAGGTGGTTAAAGAAAAAATTGCTGATGCTGGTCTTTCCATCGGTGAAATGGTCAGCACCGCCTGGGACAGTGCCCGCACTTTTCGCGGCTCTGACATGCGTGGAGGGGCCAATGGTGCGCATATCCGTTTGGCTCCACAGAAAGACTGGGAAGGTAATGAGCCGGAACGCTTGAACAAGGTGCTCAAGGTCTACGAGAAAATCTCTGCGGAAACCGGTGCCAGTGTTGCTGATGTGATCGTACTGGCAGGCAGTGTAGGAATTGAAAAGGCTGCCAGGGCTGCAGGCCACGAAATTCGTGTGCCCTTCCTGAAAGGTCGTGGTGATGCTTCTCAAGAAATGACCGATGTTGATTCTTTCGAACCTTTGGAGCCTCTGGCTGATGGTTTCCGTAACTGGCAGAAGAAAGACTATGTGGTCAAACCCGAGGAAATGCTGTTGGATCGGGCTCAACTGATGGGCCTGACCGGGCCGGAAATGACTGTGCTGATGGGTGGTATGCGCGTGCTGGGCACCAACCATGGTGGTACAAAAGAAGGTGTGTTGACTGATCGCGAAGGCCAGTTAAGCAATGATTTTTTCGTGAATCTGACCGACATGGCCTACGCCTGGAAGTCGGCGGGCAAAAATCTCTATGAGATTCGTGACCGTAAAACGGATGAAGTGAAGTGGACGGCCAGCCGTATCGATCTAGTCTTTGGTTCCAACTCCATCCTCCGCTCCTATGCTGAGGTGTATGCTCAGGATGACAACGAAGAAAAATTTGTGAAGGACTTCGTCAAAGCCTGGGTCAAGGTGATGAATGCCGATCGCTTTGATGCAGTCAGTTGATTCTTGAACTCTGAGGAATCTGAAAACGGTGCCTGGCAACAGGTGCCGTTTTTTTTGGTTGAGTGGGCTTAATTTGATTTTATGAGACGACCGGTCTAATATTGAGACATGGAGATATCAAACAAACCAGCAAGACGACGCGGTCGCCCTCCCAAATCTCGTGATGAACAAGTCGGGACGCGCCAGCTGTTATTGCATGCAGGTCTAGAGGTGCTGACCGAGAAAGGTTTTGCTACAACCGGGATTGAAGAAATCCTGAAACGGGCGGGTGTTCCCAAAGGGTCTTTCTATCATTATTTTGCCAGCAAAGAAGCTTTCGGAGCTGCATTGATTGATGCCTACGCCCGTTATTTTGCAAACAAGCTGGATAAGCACTTTAGTAATACTGAACTGTCCCCTTTGGCCCGCATCGAAGCTTTTATTCTGGATGCCGAAGAGGGCATGCGTCGCCATGAGTTTCGGCGAGGTTGTTTGATTGGCAATTTGGGTCAGGAGATGGCTGCTTTACCTGAAGCTTTTCGCATGCAGCTGCAGCAGGTATTTACAGACTGGCAAACCCGCTTGACTGCTTGTTTGCAGGCTGCTCAGGAAGCAGGTGAAATATCCAGAGAGGTCGACTGCCAGCAATGGGCTGCCTTCTTCTGGACAGCCTGGGAAGGCGCTGTCCTTCGATCCAAGCTGGAGCAAAAATCTGAGCCTTTGCATTTGTTTGCGCGTTTTTTTCTGTCGGGCCTGAATAAGGTCTGAATTTTTTTGCATTTAATTAGACGACTGGTCTAAATAGGAGGATGTATGTTTAAAGCCATAGTGATTGAAAAAGATGATCAAGGGTACCGTTCCAGCCTTCAAGAGGTGGATGAGAGCCAGCTGCCTGAAGGTGACGTAACAATCAAAGTCAGCCATTCCACACTGAATTACAAGGATGGCCTGGCCATTACCGGTAAGGGGCCTGTGGTTCGCAAGTTTCCCATGGTTCCCGGTATTGATCTGGTTGGCGAGGTCGAAGAATCCTCACACCCGGATTACAAAGTTGGTGATGCGGTTCTTTTGAATGGCTGGGGTGTTGGTGAAGGCCATTGGGGTGGCTTGGCTCAAAAAGCCCGTGTCAAGGGAGACTGGTTGGTTCCTCTACCCTCCACATTCACTCCAGCTCAGGCCATGTCCATAGGCACGGCAGGCTACACAGCGATGCTCTGTGTTCTGGCTTTGGAACGTCAGGGTGTTAAGCCTGAAGATGGCGAAATCCTGGTCACCGGTGCTGCTGGTGGCGTGGGCAGTGTTGCCATTTCTCTGTTGAGTCGTCTGGGTTATCAGGTGGTTGCAGCGACCGGGCGCCCGGATGATGCCGAATACCTGAAATCACTGGGAGCCGTGGATATCATCGAACGTTCTCAGTTGTCCGAGCCGGGTAAACCCTTAGCCAAAGAACGCTGGGCCGGGGCCGTGGACGTTGTGGGCAGCCATACCCTGGCTAATATCTGTGCTTCAACGCGCTATCGGGGTGTGGTGACGGCCTGTGGTCTTGCAGGTGGCATGGACTTCCCTTCCACTGTTGCTCCTTTCATATTGCGAGGCGTAACCCTGGTGGGTATTGATAGTGTCATGTGTCCTCGCGAAGATCGCCTGGAAGCCTGGGAGCGTCTGGCAAAAGATCTGGACATGTCCAAGTTGGAGGCCATCAGCCAAGAGATTGGCCTGAGTGAAGTGATTCCCATGGGTGAAAAACTCCTGAAAGGCGAGGTGAGGGGGAGATTGGTGGTTGATGTAAACGCCTGACCCTGGAACATCATCAATGGTCAGTCGCAAAACGGTGCCTGGAAACAGGCGCCGTTTTTTATGTGCAAAAAACCTGGTTTTAATTTAACTAATATAATGAATTTATGCTGTTAGCATATGTTTGCTATTTTATGATGTATTTTTGATCGCATGTTTATCCCAGTAAAGATTCTTTTCTGTGATTTATTTGGCAATTCAGTGATTTGTTTTTGCAGTGGACTGAAAGCGCTGCTAATGTTGAGTTGCTAAACAAATTTAATCTATTGCGCAAAGCAAACAGTTGGAGTGCAAAGGTATGGCCAGTAAAAGTCATGGCGCATCGGTTGCGCCTAAAGAAAGAATCAACATCTGCTATCGTCCGGCTACAGGTGATGCAAAGGCTCAGGTAGAGCTGCCCTTCAAGGTGTTGATCCTCGGGCAATTCCGTACCGGTGATGACCCTGCCCCCATCCAGGAAAGGGAAACCCAGAACATTAATCGCCAGAACTTTGATGAAGTCATGGCAGCTCAGGGTTTGCAGTTGAATTTCAGCGTACCCAATCATCTTAATGAAAAAGATGAGGAACTGAGTATTGAACTTAACCCCCAGTCTTTGAAAGATCTGGAGCCGGATCAACTGACCCAGGTTATTCCTGAATTACAGAAAACTCTAGAGTTGCGTGAAGCACTCAAAGCTTTGAAAGGTCCTCTTGGCAATACGCCCACCATGCGCAAAACCATTCAGGTGATGCTGGAAGATGATGGTCAACGCAAGAAATTGATGAGTGAGCTGGGGCTGACCACCAAAGGCAAAAATAACCAGGGCCAGGCAGACAGCCAGGACAGTGAATAATCAAGGGGTAGGTTATGAGTGAACAGGTAAAAGAACAGCCTTTGGTTGGTGAGATTCTGGGTTTTACCCGACTGGACCAGGAAGACAGTGGCTACCTGCTGGCAAAACAGGGTGTGGAATTATTGCTGGGTGAGCTGCTGAGCAAAGAGGAACCCGTGACCCGGGTGGATAAATCCCTGGTTGAGCAGATGATTGATGAGCTGGACGAACGTCTGGGCCGGCAAATGGATGCCATCCTGCATGCACCTGAATTGCAGGAAGTGGAAAGTACCTGGCGGGGTCTGGACTTTCTGGTACAGCGCACGGATTTCAATGAAAACATCCGGGTGGAAATCTACAACGCCAGCAAAGAAGAGTTGCTGGAAGATTTTCAGGATGCCCCGGAAGCCAATCAGTCTGCACTTTTCCAGACCATTTACACCAAAGAATATGGTCAGTTCGGGGGTGAACCCTATGGTGTGGTGATCGGTGACTATGCTTTTTCACCCAGTACCCCGGATATCCAGCTGCTGGAACAGATGGCGGGTCTGGCCAGCATGACTCATGCGCCCTTCATTAGCGGAACAGACCCTTCCTTCTTCGGCCTGGAAACCTGGTCAGAGTTGCCGGAACTCAAGGAAGTGGAGTCCATGTTTGAAGGGCCTCAGTACATCAAGTGGCGAGGTTTGCGCGAACAGGAAGATGCCCGCAACCTGGGGCTGGTTCTCCCGCGCCTGATGGGGCGTGCCCTGTTCGGGGAAGACAAACCGGTGCGCAGTTTTGTTTATCAGGAAGAAGTGAACCAGGAAGAAGATTATCTCTGGATCAATGCCAGTTACGCCTATGCGACCCGTCTGATGGACAGTTTTGCCCGCTACCGCTGGTGCCCCAATATTATCGGCCCCCAGTCAGGCGGTGCTGTTCTCAACCTTCCCGTGCACATTACTGAAATAGAAGGTACGCCTGCGACCCAAGGACCGATCGAAACCACCATTTCAGACCGCAAGGAATATGAGCTTTCCGAACTGGGCTTTATTCCAATGACCCAGCGTAAGAATGCTGATAACGCAACCTTCTTTTCTTCCAACTCGGTACAGCAACCCAAGTATTTTGGTACCGACCCTGAAGCCAAGGTTGCCGAGCTCAATTACCGTCTGGGTACTCAGTTGCCCTACATGTTCATCATCAATCGTCTGGCGCACTACATCAAGGTGCTACAGCGTGAAAACCTGGGCAGCTGGAAAAGCCGGGCTGATCTTGAAGGTGAATTGAATCGCTGGATTCGCCAGTATGTGGCCGATCAGGAAAACCCTTCTCCTGCGACTCGCAGCCAGCGCCCCTTGCGCCGTGCAATAGTCACTGTTGCGGAAGTGGATGGTGAGGCTGGTTGGTATCAGGTTGGGCTGGAGGTAACACCCCACTTCAAGTTTATGGGTGCCAACTTCACCTTGTCTCTGACCGGTCTGCTGGATCGGGTGTAAAAAACGAAAGACTTTTTAAATTTGCAGGAGAAGAAAGATGCCTAATGTTATTTATATGACCGTAGAAACTGCTGATGGTGACGCTTTGAGTGAAGGTGCTTCCAGTGAGGACAGTATCGGTGCGTTTTTCAAGTCCGGTCATGAGGATGAAATTTTTGTGACTGGCTTCGATCACAAAGTGAGCATTCCCACCGATCGCTTGACGGGTCAGGTCACGGGTAATCGCAAGCATGAATACCTGAAAGTGCGCAAATTGATCGACAAGAGTTCCCCTTTGTTGTTTCAGTGCCTGGCGGAACCCAAACACTTGGTTTGCACCCTGAATTTCTTTCGCAGTGCTGACACTGGTAGCGATGGCCAGCCGGTGCATTTTTACACCATTGAGCTGGAAGGGGCCAAAATTGTGGATATACGGACGGTCTCGCCTGACTTTCTGGATCCGGCTAATGATGAAAAAAGCGCTTATGAAGAAGTCTGCATGACTTACAGCAGCATCACCTGGAACCATGAAGTGGCTTCAAGCACAGCGATTGATAACTGGGCCGGGGAGTAAGTGTGAATGGGTAAAGGGCTGGGTGTATTACTTTTGGCTGTACTTCTTGCAGGCTGTGCGGGACGTCAGTTGGAAGGTGAAACCTGGATCAACTCGATAGAACCCCGGTATCAGGACGCTGACGCCCAGACTCCCTGGGTCTGGGAGCCGGGTCCTGATCGCTGGATTTATCAAGGTGAGGCCAATGAACCCCCCGTTCTGGAAGCCGGAAAGTGGGAGTATGAGTCTGAAGCCATACGCTTGCACTTTCGGGCTTCACCGGATCTGAATCAGCATCTTGGGCGCTCTCATACTCTGGCTGTCAAACTACTACAGATGAGCGGGCAGGAAGCACTGGACAGTTACCGTTCTTCCTCTTTTCGTCTCTCTGATTTGATGCGGGCTGAAGCCAGTGAGCTGGATGCCAGTTTCTTGCGTGAACGCCGCCTGACCCTGGCACCGGGCGAGGAGCACAGCGTGGTTCTCAACCGCGTCAAAAATGCCCGCTTTCTGGTGATTCTGGCTGGCTATTACAAAATGAGCGATGAGGCCAGCGTACAGGTTCTGCCCTTACCCGCAGTTACCCACCGTAATCCACCCAAAAAGCCTTGGTGGCGGTTCTGGCAACGCAGTGACCCACCACCCAGTCAGCCAGGCTGGCTTAAGGTCTGGGTCGAACTGGGTGCGAATGAACTGGGCACCGTCAATGCGCGTGCGTTGTAAAACCTGGAAATAAAGGAAAACAACCTTGACTAGCAAACCTATTTACTGGCATCAGGGGCTGTTCCTGCAACCTCAGCACTTTCAGCACCTGGATGCCTATCACCAGCAGATGCAACAGGCCATACGCCAGGCCACCAGTTGTCTTCCCTGGGGTGTGGCTGCGTATGAGCTGGATCAGAATGCCCTGTCGGCCAGCAAGGTCTCTTTTCGGCGTTTGAAGGTTCTGATGCGGGACGGCACCTGGTTTGATTTTCCCACCAATGCTGAACTGGAAGACCTGACTCTGGATCAGAGCTCCTGGCCGGATACAACAGAACCTTTACAGGTGCATCTGGTGATCACCTCAATACAGCAGCGCCATCCGGTTCTGGGTGCTCATGAATTGTCCGCCAAAAGCAAGGCACGTTATCTGTTGCAGGAAAAACCCGAGCTCCTGCCGGATTACTATCAGCCTGGCGAAGAAGTCGAAGCTCCACTCCTGACCCTGGTGGGAAAACTGGTGACACGAACCCAGCTGGGGGAAATGAGTGGTGTGGAAAGTCTGCCGGTCTGCCAGCTGGTTCAGCAACAGGAGCAGCTGCAGCTGGATCCCGGTTATCTGCCACCCATGCTGACAGTGATGGCCGTACCGGAAATGCATCAATGGCTGCAATCCTTCAAGGATGAGCTGGTGGCACGGGCTCAGCAGCTGGAAGATTACAAGCAGGCCCCGGCTGAATACCGTAATTCTGATTTCAATCCACGCTTGATGCGCTACCGCTTGGCTCTTCAGGCACTGGGCCGCTCAGTGCAGGCGTTTACCCATCTACTGGATCTGGGTCAGGTGCCACCGGAAAGAGTCTACCAGGAAGTGCGGGAGCTGATCGCCGATCTCAGTTGTTTTTCGACAACAGCCAATGTTCGCGGGGAAATGCCAGGAGCAGGACTCAAGCTGCCTGCTTATGATCATTTGCAGCTGGGCTCCTGTTTTTCATTGGCCAAGGAACTGGTCAATCGCCTTTTGAATGAAATAGCTCTGGACTCAGAAGCGCTGGCTCGCTTTAAAGAAATTCGTCAGGGTCAATATGAGCTGGATCTGCCAGCCCACTTTCTGGATGCCGGACAGGAAATGTTCCTGGTTCTGCGCACCCAAAAGGAGCGTCACCTCTGGCTGCGCTCTTTCCAGCAGTTCTCCAAACTGGGTACTCCGGCACTGGTGCCCACCTATCAGGCGCGAGCCTTGCCAGGTGTGACCAAACAATTGCTGGAAGTTCGCCCTGAAGGTCTGCCACAAAGGCCCAACTCCACCTATTTTATCCTGCAGAGAAATGACGATGCCTGGATGTCGGTTGAGAGGGAAGGGGTGATTCAGTTGTCCTGGAGCGACGCACCTGATGACCTGGTAGCCGAGTTGGTGACGATCAAGGGGTAAACCATGCGAATGATCGACTGTTTTATTGAAGTCCTGGCTTATGTCAAGCAGGTGGAAGAGCAGGTATCCCGTGGTGGAATCCAGCCAGGGCTTGATGAGGTGCACACCGAGTGTGAGCGTCTGCTGGCCGACAAGGCTCTGGTATATGCCAGTCTGGGCTATCGTCGTGAGCACTATGAAAAGGCACGTTTTGCGGTGGTTGCCTTTATTGATGAAACCCTGATGGCATCCGGTTGGCAGGAAGCCGAGGCTTGGGGAGCTCATCAACTTCAGAAAAAATACTATGACACGGCCAATGCCGGTCAGGAATTTTTTCAGCAGCTGGATACCCTGACCTTGATTGATCCGGCGGATCAGGATGTGCGAGAAGTGTTTTACTATTGCCTGGCTCTGGGGTTCAAAGGGCGTTTTTTCAGTCCCTCAGAGCAGGCGCACCTGGAAAGGTTGCGTATGGAGAACTTTGAGCTGCTCTCCCAGGGGCAAAAGCAGCCTTGGGATAGCGAGGCTGCCATTCTGACGCCCGAAGCCTACCCTGTTGCACCTGAAACCACCCCCAGACACCGCAAGTTTTCCTATTTGCCACTCTATCTGGGTGGCCCACTGCTGGTGATTCTGGTGGCTTATGGCCTGATGCGGATGGAAGTGGTCGCCCTGGCACAACGCCTGGTTGCGCTCATCTAGCCATCCATGAATACAAAAAGGAAGGCTGACTCGTGAAAACGTTTCTGAAAATACTCCTGTTTATTTTTGTCTGGGCACTCATCGCCGGTGCTGCAGTCTTTGGTGCCCTGTTGCTGGGCTACCCCCTGTCCACAGGTGTCAATATAGCCTTGCTGCTGTTTGCTGTGTGGCTGGTCTATCGCCTGGGTAAGTGGGGTTTGGCACGCTGGCGTGCCCGAGCAAGAGCCAGACGCCTCCTGCAGGAAGGTCAGGCTGATTCCGACCCGGTAGCAGGCAGCGGAGACACCCAAAAGCTGGATGCCAGCTTCAAGGGTCTGATGAAGTTCATGAAGGACAGCCCGCTGGTGGACAAGGGTCTGGAACCGGAATACGCCCTGCCCTGGTATCTCTTTCTGGGTGAAGAACAGCAGGCTGCTGATTTGCTCAAGGGCGGCCGTGTATCCCTGCCCACCGATATAGGCAGCCAATTCAATCAGGCTGACTCGGCGGTCAGTTGGTGGCCTTTCAACGAAAGTCTTCTGGTGCAACTGCCCAGTAATCTTTTCCGGGATCTGGAGGATCAGGATGCCGAGTGGCACAGGCTGCTTTATCTATTGTCCAGAAAACGCAGTGAGGAACCCATTAATGGTCTGATTCTGCCGATTGACTGGCGCTGGCTGGAAAGTCAGACGGAAGACCGCTTGTTTGAACAGGGCCTGGCTCTGCGCAATCAACTGGGGCAGATGATGAAAGTCATCAAAACCCGTTTCCCGGTTTACTTTGTCCTGACCGGCATGGAGCACCTGGAAGGTGTGGAGGCCTGGGAACAGCAGTTGCCAACTCATCTCAAGGATCAGGCCGTCGGTCAGCTGAATATACGCCAACAGGAAGCGGATGACTTTGTTGAAGCCAGTGTCGCTCACATAGCTGAGCGTCTGAAAGACCTGAATATCTATATCCTGCGGGGTGGCAAAACCGCAACTTCAGCCCTGGTGCTGCCAACCCGTCTGGCGGAATTGCAGGGGCGCCTGCACCAATTCACCCGAGGTGTCTTCCAGGAGAGCATCTTTGAAGAATTGCCAAGATTGCGAGGCTTTTATCTGGCTTCGGTATTGCCGGGTGATGGTGATCAGGGCTTGCCTCAGGGACTTTTCTGTCATGATTTTCTGACACAGGTACTGCCCAGTGAGCGCAATCAGGCCCATAAAGTACCGGCAGCAGTGCGGGCAGAAAAAGCCTTGCGCAATACCTGGGTGGCGGGTTATGCCGTTCTGGTTCTGGCTGTGCTGATCGGGCTGGGCCTGATGTACCGTCAGGATACCCAATTTCTGGAGAATATGACTGAACGCTATGCCGGACGTCTGATAGAACAGAGTGATTTCAACAACAATATTGATGTCAATTACGGCCTGTCCAATTTGCTGGAGCAAGTGGAAAACCAAAGCTTTCTGCCCTGGCTGAATGATGTGACTGCAATGCCCGATTTCCAGGTGCGCCTGAATCGGCTTTTGGTCAAAAGAGTCGAGCAGAATCTGATTGATCCTATGGACAAACACCTTCAGTTCACAGCTGAAAAACAGCTGTTTGAAACTGATTTGACCGGAGATGAGCTCAGTCGTGAGATGGCGCGTTTTGTCGGACAACTGGTCAGGGAGATCAACCTGATTCAAGCCAGGCTTGATGGCACGGATGAAGCTGGCTTGAGAGAAATGCCCCCTGCCTATACCAATGCCGACGATGAAGCCCTGGAAGTTCTGGATATTGCAGAGCTGAACGCATTGAATCAGTTGTACATTCATTATCTGCTGCGTCAGGAAAACACCCAGAAGCTGGAAGCCCGCCTGGAGAAAAAACGTGGGCGCCTGCAGCGTATCCTGTCCAAAAGCCCCGGTAGCCTGGACTGGCTGATTGACTGGGGTAATCAGGCAGCCAGGGAGGCAGAGGTTCGCCTGGGGGAGTTCTGGCGGGGCATCCGCGCTGATCAGGATGTGCGAGTACCCGCCGCTTTCACTATGGAAGGAAAGACCCGAATTGATGATTTTATTGCGCAACTACTGGCTACCCAGGAAGTGGAAGAAGATGCCGCCAAAGTTGATGAACTCATACCCGGTTTTCAGGAAAGCTACCGTGCCCGTTACCTGGATGCCTGGAAAAAATTTGCCCTGAGCTTTCAGTCGGGGGTGGATACCTTGAGTGGCGAGAATGCCTGGCGTCAGGCTATTGATCTGCAAGCCACGACCCGCAACCAGCATTTCCAGCTATTGGACCGCATGGCCGAAGAGCTGGACCCTTTTATGGATGATGATGCTCCGGAATGGGTCAATCTGGTCAGCATCTATGCAGCTATGAAAGCCTTTGCTCCAGATGCCTCTGGTGCTGACAAGGGTGCGTTGCAGAAAATGGGTCTGAAAATGCTGAAGAAAGCCGGGAAGGTGGGTAAAACCCTGGCCAAGGTGGGCAAGAAAGCTGCCAAGGCACAGGGCGGCTCAGGTCCTACCAAAAGTGAGCAAGAATTGATGGTGGAAAGAGCAGCAGGCCTTCTGGGGGAATATCGCAGCAATCTTCGCGAAATAACCAAGGACTCACAAATACCTTCGGTTGCTCATCTGAGTATGCAGGATCTTTATTCCAGCCCGGATGATCCCACTCAGGGACAAACCTCCCTGGCCAGTGGCTATGGCAATCTTGAAGATCTGCAGGGTTTGCTGGGTCGTAATACTGATTTCAATGAACCCTTCTGGGCGGTATTTCGTGGCCCACTGAACATGTTTCGGCGCTTTCTGGTGCAACAGTCAGCAGAAGAGATGCAGGACATCTGGGAAAAGGAGTTTCTGGCCGCGACGAATGGTGTACCCAAAGAGCGCATGGCGAATTATCTCTATGGTGGCGAAGGTTTGGTCTGGGTCTTTATGGATGAACACCTGAGCACTTTTGTTGAGCAGCGCTTTGGGGCCGGCTATGCCAGCAAAAGAGCTTTTGGAACCGCTTACCCGCTCAATGATGAGTTGCTCAACTATCTGGCCAAAGCCGATGAGTTCAGGAAACAAAAGCAGGATTATTATGAAGTGATTCTGAGCACCCGCCCAACTTCGGTCAATCCGGGAGCCCGGCGCCTGCCCAGCAGCACTCTTTTGGAAATGCAGTGTGAAGAAGGTTTGCAGGAGGTGGAAAATGACAACTATCGAGTGGATGCTGAGTTTGTCTGGACGCCGGACTGTAGCAATGTTCGCTTGACCATTCAGGTGGACAGTTATTCTCTGGTCAAGAATTACCGGGGACCTTATGGCTTTCCGGAGTTTCTTGAAGATTTTGCAGATGGCACCAAACGTTTCACCATTTCGGAATTCCCGCTTTATGAAGACCGTCTGGCGGAGTGGGATATTGAATACTTTGACCTGCAGTTCGGCCTGCGTGGACACGGCAAGGTGATTGATGTGCTGAGTGCCAGCCGGCAAAGACTTCCTCGCTACATTGTTAACTAACGGGGAAGCCACTATGTCTTTACTTGAACAAAGCACCATCCCACTGGGTTACAGGTTGCCACCCGGGCAGGCCTATTTGCCTTGCCGTCTGTTGGTGATTACCGACCTGGGAGTGGAGAAGGCTGCCAGACAACCGGAAAGCTATGTATCCATAGACCGACTTCTGGAACGTTATCAGCCCAGTCTTGACCTGGAAGGTGATGGTTGGAGCGTGACTGTAAAGGTGCAATGTCTTGACGATCTTGCACCGCAAAACCTGGTTCAACAACTGACTGCGCAAAGAAAAACACAGGCAATGGATGACCTGGATTACCTGCACCAGGAACAGCAGGAGCTGGTTTTGTTGAACCGTGTTCTGCACCACCCGCGCTTGCGTCAACTGGAAGCCAGCTGGCGCAGTCTGGACAAGCTGTTGCAGCAATTCCGGCATTCGGATCGGGTGGAAGTCAGGGTTTTGCATCGCAGTCAGCAGGAACTGAGTGATGAGCTGACTCAGACCGCCCTTTTGGATAGTGATCTTTTTGAACTGGTTTATTCCAGTGAACTGGGTCAATACGGGGGGCAGCCCTATTCCGCTTTGCTGCTTGATTACGAATGGCAGATGACCACCACTCAATTGCAGTTGCTGGAAAGTCTGGGGCATCTGGGACAGTTGGCTCACCTGCCTGTATTGACCGCAATCAGTGCTGCGGCTTTTGGAATGAAGGATTTTTCAGCCAGTCTGACTCAGGAAAAGCTGGATGAAATTTCCACGGGTCGCCGTTATTTGAAACTGCGCCAGTTGATGGCATCGTCTGCCGCTCGCTACCTGCTGCTGGGGCTGCCCAGGGTGCTTTTGCGGCCACCCCACCAACTGCACCTGGGGCAGGCTTGGTTCCAGGAAGTGGCCGAAAAGGGAGAAGAGCCTCTGGTCTGGGGTAATCCGGCTTACCCCTTGGCGGGTATGTTACTGCACAGCTTTCAGCAACTGGGAGCCTATACCGGACTTCTGGAAACCAGGGGCAGTCAGGATCGCTTGTATCAGCCTTTGCAGCTTTATACCGCACACCTGGGTCAGGCTCCATTGGAGACCCAGTGGTCCCAGGCCCGAGTCGCCCAGATGACCCAGTTGGGCCTGACACCTCTGGTGGCCGGTGGTCAGGGTGATGCCTTGACCTGCGAAATGCCGGTTATGCTGCAGGCTGCTGCACAGGATCGAGACGGTGTTCATCCAGACAACCAACTGATTTATCTCATGACTGTCTGCCGGGTTGCCCACTATTTGAAACAGGCCCTGCGTGAGCTGCTGGGCAGTACGGTGTTGGTTGAAGAAGTGGAAGCCGGGCTCAATCAGTGGTTGCAATCTCTGGTTTCAGCGCAGGAAAGGCCTACTGCGGAAGTCATGCACCGCAAGCCTTTTCGATCTGCTCAGGTGCACTTGGCCAGAACGGCTTCTGGAGAAACAGAAATGCAATTGCAACTGGAACCGCACTTGAAATACCAGGGGGAAAGTTTTGCCTTGACCCTTGCGGCGAACCTGCCTGGAGAAACCTATGGCTAGACCCGGATACATGAAAATTACCGGTGAAGATCAGGGAGAATTGACTGGAAGTGTTGATGATGAGCGCTATGGCGAAGGCCTGATCAAGGTTTTTTCCCTGACTCACAAAGTGGCCCGTTCTGGAGAAAGTGAAGGAGGAGTGCTCAATGCTGCAGTCACCCATCAGCCTCTGGAGCTGGTCAAACCGGTGGATCAGTCTTCACCTCTGTTGAACCAGGCACTGTGCGAACAGGAGTTCCTGCAGGTGGTGATTACCTGGTATCAACCGGACAAAGAAGGGCAACAGGTTCCTTTCTACCAGATGGAACTGGAAAAAGCACAAATCCTTTCTCTGACCACAGAAATGCCGGATTGCAATCAACCCAGTCAGGATGGCTGGCATTATCTGGAGCGCCTGCGCCTGGTCTATAAAAGCATAGCCTGGCGGATGGGTCCGGGAGGAGAGCAGGAATTCATGACTCAGGTACGCAAGGCTGGAGAATAGCATGCCTTTACTGGATCGCCTGAAAGCAGGCAGCAGCCTGCCATTGGAAAAAGACATAGCCTTGCATCTGGAGCGGCTATTGAATTTGCGCAAGGGCTCCCTGGCCCTGGATCGCAAATTGGGGCTGGAAGCTCAGTCGCAATTGCATCTGGCTGCAGATGAACAGCGTTTTCAGGGTTTGATGACACTGATTGTAGAGCAGATCAGATGTTATGAGCCGCGTCTACAGCCCAAAAGCCTGGATTTTACCCAGTTGGGACAGGCTTTAATGCTCAAGGGGCGCCTGGTCGCAAACCAACAGTCAGTCGAGTTTCTGCTGGTTTTTGGCCAGGATAATTATTTGCAGGTTCACCTGCCTGAATCAACAACCTATCAGAAGGTACTGGCCCATGTTTGATCTTTACTACCGGGATGAACTGGAAAGGCTGCGCCACCTGGCAGTGGACTATGCTGACAAGGAGCCGGAACTCGCACGGCATCTGGTGCCTGGCAGTGATCCTGATGTCGAACGCTTGCTGGAAGGGGTTGCCTTTCTGACGGCCGGTCTCAGGGATCAGATGCAGCGTCAGGCTCCTGAATTGACCCGCAATCTTCTGGAAGTAACAGCACCTGACAGCCTCCTGGCATTGCCCTCCACTGCCTTGCTGCAGTTTTTGCCACGCAATGGCTTGAAGGAAGCCCTGTATCTTCCTGCCGGAACCCCGGTCGGTTCCGACCCACGCCTGGATAAAAAAGTTGTATTTACCACCAGCCAGGCCTGCCGTGTATTGCCTTTGCAACTGACAGGATGTGAGGTTGCCGAAGTGACCCCTCGGGCAGATGGTGCCAGTTGTTACCTGGATCTGGATTTACAGGCAACAGCCAGTAATCTGGCCGAGCTTTTGAGTGGTCACCCCCTGGACATTCAGATTTCCGGGAGCCTGGCCAGCAGGGCGGACATCTACTGGTTGCTGGTGCATGAATCCAGCGCAATCGATATTCTGGTTGAGGGTCAGTCTCAGCCGGAAGTGGAATGTCATATTGATCAGAGTGAAAGAGCCTTTCCTCTGGATTCTGAAAGCCTGGATGCTGCCGTGAAAGGCTATCTGCATAATCCTGAAAGCAACCTGGCATTGCGACTGAATTTTACCGGTCTGCAAAAACTGGTGGGCAGTCGAATGACTTTGCGCTTTTGGATTGACGACTCACGTCTTTCCTTGCCTGAGCTGACGATCAGGAACTTCCACCTCAACACGGTTCCGGTGCACAACCTGTTCAAACGTCAATTGCCACCTTTTTTGCGCAATGACCTTCTGCTCAGCCAGCCTCTGAAGGCTGATACGCGTCAGGGCAAAAAACTGCTGGTTCACAAGATCCAGCAGGTGACCGGCCTTTATACCGGAGCCAGTGAAGCCCATACCTATCTACCCTACTGGGCGGTGGAAAATCGTTCCAAGGCCCATGCTTATCAGTTGCACTATCATTTGGACGAATTGACCGGTCTTCCCGAATTCGGGTTAATACTGGCCAAAGGCAGGCAGATCGAAAGAGGCCGTGAAGAGATGTTGCGTGTGGAAGTCCTGTGTAGCAATGGTCAGGCAGCTGGCGGCCTTTTGCCGGGAGATTTGAATGCCCATGTTCAGGGTTCGCCGGAGCAGGTGGATTTTCGCAACCTGACGACAACCACGGCCTGGAAGCCACCGGCTTTGAACCCCGAGGCTGAACAGGAAAAAGTGCTGGATATCTCGGCTCACACCGCCAGTATATTCAGCCACGCTGGTTTGCTGAGGCGTTTGCGAAGTCTGGCTGACCAGGTTAGCCCGGATGAAGCGCAAAGACACATCAATGAAAAAAAAATCCAGGCTATTCAGGGTCTGCAGGTTATGGCGACCGAGAAGTTGCTGGGTCAATCCCTGTATCGGGGCCTGCAACTGAGCTTGAGCATAAATGGCAAGGCTTTCAACAGCCTGGGAGAAACCCTGGTGTTTTGTGATCGCCTGAATCAATTGTTCAGCCAATCGGCGCCCATCAATCATTTTACGGCCCTGCAGATCCATGAGGCACAAACCGGAGAGGAATTCATATGGCCAGCCAGGCTGAGTCAGCAATTGCTCGGATAAGCAGGGAAGCCCACAGCTACTCGCTGCTGCAGCTGGTACGCTGGATCAAGGCTATTGATCCGGGCAGTCAATTGCGTCTGCGTCCCAACTTGCAGGCAGGCCTGGCGGCTCGGCAGGTGGATAAAGCCTGGAAGGAGGAAAACCTCTGGTTTATCCAGATCAACCTGCCGGGTCTCTATGGGCGCACCTCCCCTTTGCCTGCCTATATCACCGAGATCCTGCAGGATGCAGAGCAATCCGAGCAGACGGCTCCCAGAGCCTTGCTGGATCTGCTCAATCAGCGTATCTATGAACTGCTTCTGACCACCTTGAGCAAAGCCTACCCGGCCATTCAGCATATCGAATGGGAGGACGATCATTGGCAACAGTTGTTGACCCATCTGCTGGGCATCAGTGCTGCCGACCAGAAAAAACTGCCCCCGGCCAGTTGGTTGCTGCAACACTTTGATTTGCTAACCAGTTCTCAGCGCAGTGCTCAGGGATTGGCTAAACTCCTGAGCAGTTATCTGCAGCTTCCCATAGCGGTTGAGCAGTGTGCACCCAGGCGGGTACTGGTGGATGAAGCCTCCTGGTCGCGCCTGGGCGCAGCTAATCATGGTCTGGGTACCAGTGCCTGGTTGGGCAGTCGTATCACCGACCGAAACGGCAAGATACAGGTGCATGTCGGCCCACTCAGCCACGCTCATTTTAGTCACCTGGTGAGTGACCAGGCGACCTGGCAGCTGTTGCAGACACTGGTCAAGATTTATCTGGGGGTCAATCTGGAGTGTCAACTGGTATTTATGCTGGAGCCACCTGGCCAACCTTTGGCACTGGGGGATAACAATTGGGGATATCTGGGTAAAAACACCTGGTTATTACAGGATCAACAGAGTGAGCGGCAGGACTATCTGACTGCTTGTTTGACACTGATTAAGAGGTAGCGCTGCTGCCGCAAGTCACGATGGAGAGTTCTATGATAAGTTTTCGAGCTAGATGGTGGCTCAGCTGGTTGCTGGTATTACTGGCTGCAATCCTGGTGATCTACTGGAGTGTACAGCAGGCCAATCAGACCCGGGTGATTCGTATAGCAACTGCTTCAGCCGGTGGCTATTATTATGAATACGGCAGTTTGCTGAAGGACATTATCGAACAAAAGGGCGAGTATGATGTTGAGTTGCTGGTCACTGCCGGTTCAGTGGATAACCGGGGGCGTCTTCTGGAAGGCGAAGCCGACCTGGCCATCATCATGATCGGCTCGGCGACCCTGCATAACCTGGAACTGGTTGCCCCGCTCTGGCATGACCAGATGCACTTGGTGGTGAGAAATGACAGTGATATCCAGTCTTTAATGGATCTACCCGGCCATAATGTGGCTCTGGGCTCGGAAGGCTCGGGTTATCGTGCCCAATCCATGATGATGCTCAACCACCTGGGTATTGATCCCAAGCTAGTGGGTATGAATGATCTTTACTTCACTCAGTTGCTGGAAAATCAAGCTCTGGAAGGGGCCATCGTCACCACCGGCATGTTGAACCCGGATTTGCGCTCGGTTTTGATGAGTGGGGAATTCCGCCTGGTGCCCATTGATTTTGCTGAAGGTTATGCGCTTAACCAAAGCCAGATCAACCCCACCCAGATACCGGCAGGCACCTATTCCAGTGCCCGAGGGCCTCTCCCGAAAAATAATGTGAAAACCATAGGAACACTGGCGGTTATGGCTGCTCGCAGTGGTTTGCCGGACAAGGTGGTGCATGCCGTTCACGAAGCCCTATTTTCGGAAAGTCTGAGGCGTGATGCACCCACCATGGTGGATATCAATCCTCTGGAGGATCGACTCCTGCAGTATATGCCCATGCACCCGGCCAGTGCCCGCTACTACAACCCCTACGCTGGCTTTGATGAGCTTTCCCGTACGCTTTCCTGGCTGTCGGATAATCGCTGGTTGCTTTTGGCACTGATTGCCGCCATCGGTGGCGGGATACTGCAGATCAAGCAATTGCAGCGTCTGCGTCAGCAAAAGAAAAGAAACAACCTGGAAACCGGCCTGGAGAAGATTTTCCGCGAAGCAGTGGAGTTGGAAAAATCCCAGAAGGAAGCCAAGGACATGCGCCTTCTATATCGCTACCTGAATGAAGCCCTGAATCTTAAGCACCAGGCTGTGGCTTTGGCCCAGGGTAATCATCTGAGTGACTCGGTTCTTTTCCTGAGCACTCTGCAGCAGTGCGCTGATGTATTGCGACAGATCGAATGGCGCCTGGCGGGCCTGCAGGTCAATGAAATGGCAGGCCGCCAGGCAGAAGCAGCCACCCACAGTTAACTAGAAGGTCAGTGCAGATGGCAAATCCAGACACACGTTTTGAATTTGAGATGCCTGAAGGTGAGGCAGAATTCGAAGTCGTCAGCTTCAAGGGCCATGAGGCCCTGGGGCAGCCTTTTCGTTTTACTCTGGAATTGTTCAGCCTGGAAGAGTTGAGCATCAAAAAGCTCAGGGGTAGCAAAGCCAGCTTGCACCTGCAATCCATGGGTCGTCAGCGGGCTATCCATGGAGTGATTGCCCAGGGAAAAATCCAAAACCCTCTGGAAGATGGCTATCTGTATCAGTTGACTCTAGTGCCTCGACTGCAACGCCTGAGCCTGATCCAGACCAACGAGGTTTATCTGGAGCAGCAATTACCGGATACTCTGACCCAGGTTCTGGAAGAAGGTGAGCTGGCCGCAGAGGATTTTGATCTCAGCCAGCTGGGTCGTTACCGAGACTGGGAGTTTCGCTGTCAGTTCGGGGAAACCCATCTCAACTTTTTACAGCGAATCTGCGAAAGGGAAGGGATCTATTACCGTTTTGACCACCAGGATGATAAAGACAAGATTATTTTTCATGATGATTGCTTTCAACATCTGGAAGATCCACAAATCGAGCTTAACTACCAGCCGGAAACCGGCATGGTGGTGGAGCAGGATCTGGGTCTGCTGCAACTCTGGACCAGTCAGGGTGAACCCCTGCCGCGCAAGGTAACCCTGAAGGACTACAGCAGTAATTCACCCTCGGTTCAGATCGAAGCCGAAGCCGTGGTGGATGATGACGGTTTTGGGCATATCTATCGTTATTGCGATAACCTGGTCAGTGTTGATGAGGCTGAAAAAATTGCCGAAATCCGTGCTCAGGAACTGGCCATGCAGGGTGAAGTTTTTCTGGGCGAAAGTCGTGATATCAGCCTGGAACCGGGTCTGGCCTTCAGTGTGGAAGGACATTTTCGGGCAATGGACAATGGCGACTTCTATGCTTTCAGCCTGGAGCATGAAGGCTTCAACCCCACCTTTAGCCGGGTTAATCCCTCAACCCAACCCGCTCCCTACATCAACCGAATGCGTGCATTGCGCACCGAAATTCAGTTTCGTCCGGCTCAAACAACAGAAAAACCCCGCTTTCATGGTGTTCTCAATGCCATTATTGATGCCGAAGATGAAGGCAAGTATGCCAATATTGATGACGAGGGGCGCTATAAAGTTATCCTGCCGTTTGATCGGGTACATACACCCGGTGAGGGCCAGGCTTCCTGCTGGATACCCATGATGCAACCCTCGGCAGGCACTGGTGGGGGTATGCATTTTCCTCTGCTCAAGGATACCGAAGTACTTTTGAGTTTTATCGGGGGGGATCCAGATCGCCCGGTAATTTCCGGGGCTCTGCCTAATGCCGCAAGACCCAGCCGGGTGACCCGTACCAACAAAACACGTAACGAGATCCACTCGGCCAGCGGCAATCGTATTGAAATGGAGGATGAAGAAGGCAAAAGCCGTCTCAAACTTTATTCTCCGACCAACCGCACCTACCTCCACCTGGGTGCCCCCAACCATTCCGGGGATGGCTTGACCATTACCACGGATGGTCTGTATCGCTCAGAAGTCGTTGGTGGCCAACAAACCCTGATGTTTGCCAAAAACTATGAAGTGGATGATCAGGGCATAAAGGCTTTCACCGTAGAAGCCCATGACGGTGAAGACGGGGATACCTTTGATGAACAAAAGCTTTTTGAGTTTCCCAAATTCAAAAAAGATGAAGCAGGCAAGTACGATAAAAATGAATTAACCCGTGATGAAGAGCTATCCGGTGAATACATCATCAACCGCGAAGCGGGTGATCAATATACCTGGACCGACGGCAATACCTACACCTTCGGGGGCAGTATCGACTTTGGGTTTGGCAATGCCGATGAACGCAGCTTTTTCGTTGCCCCGGATGATGACCGCTACAGCCATATGACTTGGGATGTGCCGGATACATATACCGGTGCTAAGGCTTGGGAGTTTGATAGCAATATTGGTGAAAGTGATACCGCCTGGTCACCTGAAGATCATCTGGTAGAAAAAGTCTGGGCCAACACCTTCACCTATCAGATGGGCAATAACTACTCCTGGGGTGATACCGCTGATTACGAATTTGGTAATGGCTATGCAGAAACACATGTTGCAGATAGTGGTAAAATTAATCAAAAAATAGGCAATGACCTAGTTGATCAGGGCGGGCCTTACTTCACCAGTATTAACGGTAAGCAGATTAAATATCCTGGCCCAGATGATCTGCTAGTGGAAAAAACTTTCGGCGATGTCTATGAATACCGCGCAGGAGATATTCTGGAACTGCATGACGGACGAGCAGAGGAGCATCATCATGGCAATGCTTGGAGTTACCACCATGGTGATAGTTATGAGGAGGTTCATGGTTCTGCCAAAAGTATTCATTATGGTCACAGTGAAGATGAGTTTTATGGGTCGTCCAAAGAAACTCGCCATGGTTCTGCAGGCTCTTATAATTTAAGTGTTACCAATGATATGACCCTCGGTTTAGCCAATGAGACTTTTGTGGGGGGTAAAAACGAAACGACTTTGGCCGCCTGCGTTGAAACCTTCATTGGTGCAAAATTGGACATGTCTTTAAGTACAACGACAGAAATGGCTATAGGTTTTAAAACAGAGGCCAATGCTGTGGTTGAGAACAGTATTAGTGGTACAGCTTTAGAAACCAATATGACAGAGATAAAAAATAAACTCTCCTCAGTGGATAGCTCGCTTAGTACTATAAATAATGGGGTTTCAAAAATAACCAATGCAGCAGCTACTCAGATAAGTAATGCATTGCTGACATTGCTTAATTAATCATGCAAATCATCAAGCCACTACAGCTTAGCCTTTTAAATCGTTCTTTTGCATACCAGCGTAAATTTTACCTGTCAGTGGGGGCGCTCTATGGATTTGAGCTAACCTCAGGAAAATCTTTGCTAGAACAGGATGTCTGGGAAAAAATTGCTGAGTGCGAAGAATTAAAACTACTGGATGCAGCTCTACCTAAACATCAGGCAGAATTTTTGGTTTATGGTTGTGCAGAAACACCCGCAGGAGAACCAAAAAAGGAACTGGCCGTAGATATCCAGGTCGGGCCTTTAAAAAAATCGCTTTTAGCTCTGGGCAAGGGTTACTGGCGTGGTTTGCCAGGATTCAAAAAACAATCAATCGAAGAAGCCTTTACCCGCTTACCTTTGACCGCTGCCTTTGCCTATGGCGGTGAAGACTATGAGCTGAATCCTGAAGGTCAAGGTCACCAGAAAGTTAAAACGCCGGAAGATGAGGAAGCCTATCCGGTTACCCAGTTGCAGCAGCTTAAAAAGCCTGCAACAGATCCAGGCAAGCCACTGGAGCAGGCTTTTACCAGTGCTCTGGATTTTATGGCGGAACAAAGAAAGCCTTATGCAGGCACCTATGATGAAGCTTACCAGGCTGAAGCTATGCCTGGCTTGCCGGATGATTTTGATTTTCGTTTTTGCCAGGATGCCTTGCCTGATCAGCAGTTTGCAAGTCAATACTTGCCTGCTTCGCTTGAATACCGTTTACAGAATTTAAACGCTGAATACCCGGTTATTAAAGGAAAGTTGCCCACCTGGAAGGTGGTTGCCAGCTATCTGCAGAAAAAAAATCGACAAGACACTATTGAAGAGGGACACCTGGATCTTCACCCGGAAACAGTCTACTTCTTGCCTAACCAAAACTTGGGCTTGATTCTTTATCGCGGTCAACTGCAAGTTGAAAGAGATGATGCTCGGGATATCACCGCTCTTCAGTTAGCTATTGAAAATCCTTCCGATCCACGCTCCAAAGCTTATTATCTTGACCAGCTTAACAAGCGCAGTGACCAAAAAAATGCCTGGCGTTATTTAATGGATACTCAGCCACTTTTGCCGGCACAGTTAACCTGTGGCATGGCATTACTGCTGGAAACAACCGGTGAAGCGCCCAACATTGATATGCCGATCAAGGAAAAAGCTGAAAATCTGGCTGAACAGACTTTGCAAGAAGAAAAACAAAAATGGGTAGAAGCTCAGGCCAATGTTGATCTCCCTGATTTCCAAGTTCCTGAAGTAGCTCCACCTCAATGGCAGCAGGAATTGGAAGCATTATTGGAGCGGATGCTGCCTAAAAAACCGGATGGCAATTTGGACATCAGCAAAATTGATTTTGATGCCTTTGATGAGCTGCGTGAACTGAACAACAAGATTCAGGCAGAACAAAAAGCGCAGGCGATCGCTGCAGCTCTGCCCCCCTTGCAAGCCTTACTTAAGGATCCAGTATTAAAAGATCAGCATGCACAGATCCAGAAATCTATTGATGACTTGCTAAACCCACCCTTACCACCCTGGCCACGCCCAGGCCTGGAATCCACTATTGTGGGAGTGGATGCCGAATTAAAGCAACTAAAGGAAGACCTGAACAACCTTGACAAGCAGTTAGCGCCAGATCAGTTAGAAAGACTCAACCAACAGTTTGTAGACTCCTTTGCACAGCTAGAAGATGTGAAGGATAAATTGTATTTGGCAGAAGAACAGATATTTGAAAGTTACCGAATGGGAGCCGAACATCTGGAGGGCGGTAGTCCAGTACACAGCTTAGAGGCATTGCAGAAAGCACAAACGGAAGTAATTCAAGCTATAGAAAAAGGGCTGCCTTTGCCTACTCGTGATCTGGCCAATATGGACTTAAGTAATCGAATACTTAAAGGCGTAGATTTTTCCGATTGCTATATGGAAGCTGTACAACTCAGTGGCAGCAACCTTTCTCAAGCCAACTTGAGTGGAGCTATCCTGACACACACAGAACTAGAGGAAGTGGATTTTTCCCAGGCTTGCTTGGATAACGCCAACCTAGGAGCTTCCTCGCTGCAAAACTGCAATTTTTCTGGAGCAAATCTGCATAAAATCAACTTCAACCGTTCCCGCCTTACTCAAGTTAACTTTAAGGACGCTCGGCTGGATGAGAGCCAATGGATGACCACCGAGGTGAGCCGGTGTAATTTTACCAAAGCCAGCCTGCGACAGTTAAACTTGATAGAACCAAGGTGGGAAGAGTGTGATTTTACTGGCTGTGATCTTGGCCAGGGCAATTTCCTCAATGCCGAATTTAGCGGATGCAAATTCGATAGTGGAAAAGCAGAAGGCACTAATTTTGTAGAAGTTGTCGCTGAAAATACTTCTTTTAAAGCGGTTCAGTTTAATAATGCCCGTTTTGTAGGTGGTTGCCAGCTAAATGGCAGTGATTTTAGTGGGGCCAGTTTGCAGATGGCTTCCTTCCGCGAAGCCAGCGTGAAAAAAAGCCGTTTTGATCGAGCGAATCTGCAACAGGTCGATCTGGAGTTAGGTGATTTTACCGGTAGCTCCTTTGAGCGTGCGAATCTTTATCGAGCCAATCTGGCAAACGTCAATTTCACAGCCTGTGCCCTGGAAGATGCCAATTTGATGGAGGCCAGCCTGTATCATGCCCGAGTCGTCCAGGCCAACCTGAGGGGAGCCAATCTCTATGCGGCCAACTTCCTGTATATGGAATACGGCGAAACCCGTTTTGACGGTGCTAATCTAGATAGAACTCTGTTACAGGATTGGAGGCCACCTGCATGAATCGTGAGGAGCTGGAGACCTGGTTAAAAAAGGGCAGCAGTTTTGTCCTGGAAAAAGAAAAGATCAGCGGGGATTTGACGGGCATTAATTTATCGGGCGGTATCTTTGAAAAGGTGGATTTTTCCGGTGCCTGCCTGGATGCAGCCATAATAAAAGAATGCACATTTAATCAATGCAATCTGGATAGAGTTAGTTTTAAGAAGGCTCAGTTAACCTACACCAATCTAGTCGAATGCAATGGAGTTGAAATCCTGGCTGATGAGAGCCAATGGTATGCTACTTCGGTGATCAAGGGTAGCTGGCCAGGAGTCAGCCTGCAAAAATCCCAACACGATAAAACCAGTTTGCTGGAAAGTGATTTCAGCAAGAGCAACTGGCAGGGTGCAGGTACTTTTCAAAGCAGCCTGATCAACACCTCGTTACAAGCTGCCCAACTCACTCAGGCTCGTATGGAAAATTTAAGCTGTATTGATAGTGATCTGGCTCAAACCCGCTGGCAGGGCACAGAGTTCCAACAATCCAGTTTGATTAATTGCAACTTGCAGCAGGCTGACTTTAGTGGAGCTTTCGGGTTTCGTATCAATTTTCTGGAAGGCGATGTCAGTGAAGCCTGCTTTCATGACATGAAAATTGAATTACCCTTTTTCTATAAACTGGATTTGAAAAACCGTGATTTTTCGCAAAGTGGTTTAATCAAACCTCAATTTCAGGAAAGTCAGGTTGAGGGCTGCTCCTTCAAAGGCATGGATTTGACTCAGGCCAGTTTTATGCAGGCCCAGGCTGGGAGCTGTGATTTTTCTTCAGCGATTTTGAACCAAGCCAATTTTATTGAGGCTCAGCTGCAAAAAACGGTTTTTAACCAATCCCAGCTGGCAATGGCCTTGTTTATCAAAGCCAATCTGGAGGCCGCCCAGTTCATCCAGGTGAAAGCAGAGCAAGCTCAGTTCAGTGAAATTCTGGGTGTGGGAGTCAATTTTTCCGGCAGTGATTTGACCTATGTGGACTTCAGTCATGCGTTATTGCAGAAAGCCAACCTGAGTGACTGTGAACTTTATCGGGCCAATCTGCATGAAATTCTTGACCCGGATGCCAACTGGCAGGGCAGTAACAAGGCTGCAGCACTGGACAGTGATCCGGTGCGCCAGAAAGCCGAACAGGATGCCAAAAAAGCAGGTTAATCTTCAGGAGAATTTCCTATGTCACTAGAAGCATTTTCTTCAACCCCAGAGGTGGGCCAGCAGGCAAACGACCAACCTTTTGAAGCCCTCGTTCAAGGTGGAAAGGACAACAAATGGTTGGTGATGGGCGAGCGGGGTGTGCTCAAGGCGACCCAGGCCTACTCCTGTCTGGTTCAACCCACTTTGGGTGACCGGGTGCTGATACAGCCACTGGCCGGGCAATATTATCTGTTGGCCATTCTGGAACGTCAGCAAGCCATACCCCTGCGTATTCAGGCCCGCGAGGGGCTACAGGTTGACTTGGGTGGAAAGGATTGCCAGTGGCAGCATGCGGGTCACTGGTCACTGCAGGCTGACAAAGCCAGCCTTTTGAGCAGGGAAGCCCAAGTCACCACTGAAACGGCTCAGGTTCGCGGACAGGAATTGACTCAGCACTGGCAGCAGGTGCGTAATCTGATTCAGGACTTCTGGCATACGGGCCAACGAACCTGGAAGCAGGTGAAACAGGCTGTCAGCCGTGTGGAAGAGGTGGAGCAGAAAAATTCCGGTGAGTATCTGCATCGGGTCGAGAACTCCATGACCCAACACAGTAAAAGGGGCAGCATCACCAGTGAGAAAGACCTGCGCATTGATGCTGAACGTATTCATATGGGCTGATCAAAGGAGAAGCTGAAATGGTTTTTGCAACGACCCAGATGGGCGGCATGAATATGGGTTTTCCCGATGTCTGCCTGACACCGATACCCAGCCCGGTAGGCCCCATTCCGACGCCTATTCCTTATCCCAATATGGCTATACCGACAACAGGGATACCTTCACAGGTTAAGGTGCTGACTCTGGCCATGCCTAACCATAATATGATGACCATCACGCCCATGAGTAACGGGGATAATGCCGGTCTGATGATGAACCCCGTTTCAGGGATGGTGATGGGGCCACAACGGCAATTACTGGGGAGTCTGAAAACCCTGATGGGAGGAATGCCGGCCAATAAAATGCTGGGCATTTCGGGTCAGAATGGTTTTACTCCGGGGGCACCTGGGGTCACCCTGGCTCCCTCTCAGGTCAAGCTGATGTTGCTGACCTGAGGGAAGGTCTGGAAGACTGCTTAATTTTGCAGCAGAGAATAAATCCGTTGATTGCTGTCCCGCAAACGTTCGGATTGCATGAAGACCACAAAGCGATGGAAGGCCATGGCCAGATCCGGGTCACGGGCTTCCAGCTGCTCCAGGGCGGCGTAGGTCAGAGTCAAAACCTGGGTGCCTCCGGCCGCACGGGCTGAGGCTGAGCGGGGTTCGTCCAGGTAAAGCCCCATTTCTCCCAACAGAGTTCCCGGACGCATCTTTTTCAAACGCATCAAGCTGCCGGTCTCGCGGTTTTTGAGCAGCACTTCGACACTGCCCTGGGCAATGATGTATAGGCTGCGTTTACGCTGGCCCTCCTGGAGAATCCACTCACCATCAGCAAATGCCTCTTCCTTGAAGTAGGCCAGTAGGCGACGGATTTCGTGTTCCTGCAGAATCATCCGGTGCTGCAACATGGCTCTGACCGGGGACAGTTCGCTGTTATGAAAACCCTGCAGGATGCGGTTTTCCAGAAGCTCCAGGGCTTCCTCCAGGGAGTCCGACATACGAATGGCACCGGGATTGTCTTCCTTGCTGAACACCAGCCCAGCCGCTAAAAGACGCTCCTGTATGGTCTGGTTCAAGCCGGTGATATGCACCTGGATTTTCTGGGTATCACAAAACTGTTTAAGGCGCAGCAGACTATTGGCTGTGGATGAGTCGGCATTGCTGACACGGTGAAAGTCCAACAGTAGAGCTTCAATTTTTGCCTGACTGCGTTCCACATCGGTTTTGATTTGTTCGATCAGGGTGTTGGCAGAACCAAAAAACAGGAACCCCCGCAACTGGTAGATACGGGCGCGCCCGGCTTGTTCCTTGAGCCAGTTTTGTTCCTGGGGGGTTCGTTCCACACCGCTTTGCAAACCGGCCAGGCTGGTGTTCAGATGGATGGCTTGCAGGCGACTGTATTCACGGATAAACAACAGGATCGTCAGGAGTAGCCCCAGCAAAACACCGCCCAGAAAGCCCTGGAAGACGATGACGATAAAGATCACAGCAATGACAAACTGATCTGTTCTGGGAAAGCGTTGACCGGAAGTCAGCAGCCATTGATGGACAAATTGTATACCCTGAAAAATCAGCAGTCCTGCCACCAGCGGCAGGGGTAACCAACGCAAGAGGTGTTCATGCAGTAATAGGGCAACCAGCAGCAAAGCTGCCATCAGAAAGCCCGTCAGGCGATAATTGGCCTTCATCTGACGCGCCATGCTGGTCTGGCTGAGAGACAGGGAGCCAACGCCACCACCCGCAAGGGCATTGATCAGGTTCATGCCCCCGGCCACCTTGAGTTCCTGATCCAGATCCAGATCCTGCTTGGCCAACAGCTCAATGGACGTAGCCTGCAAAAGCATGGAAAGCACTGAAATGACCGCCAGGGTCAACAAGGCCGTCCAGGGCAACAGCAACCAGTCCACTTCGGGCACCCCTTTGTTGAGCCATTGCCAACTGGTCAAGGGTATCTGGCCTGCAGCTTCCAGATGAAAGAACCAACTGCCCTGGTTTTGCAGATAGGGTGCAAGAAAAACCATGAGGGCCCCACCCAAGAGGGTTGCACCGGGTAACAGGTAAGAAGGCGGGATGCGTTTGCGCAGCAGCCATAATAAAGCAGCAAAACCGGTGCCCATCCACAGGGCGGAGTCCTGAAAGGCCGTCAATTCAAAGCTGTTGACCCCGGTCAGCGACAGTCCACCCTTGATAAACAGCCAACCGACCCCGGCCAGAAACCCAGCCAGAACCGGAAGGGGCAGATAGCGAACGATCTTGCTGAGTTTGAGGCTGCCCAGGGTCAGCATCAAACCGGCAGTCAGTAGCCCGCCAACCAATAATATCAACCACAATTCTTCGGCGCTGGGGTTGGTGCTACGAAAAATCTCGGCAAACATGGCCGCGGCACTGGGCAGGGGGATCGCAATCAGCCCTGCCATGCTGCCTTTCCAGGCCACGAAAAGTGCGGAAACCAGAGCGGTCAGCAGTAAGGCCATCACCATATCGGGAAGTAAGGACTGCTGAGAAGAATGCACCATCATGGCGGCAAAGGAAAAAGACAGAACCGTGCTAATGAGAGTCATCAGGGCCACGGCAGGCAGCAGGCGTAAAACAAGTTTTAACCAGGGCATGAACAGCTGATCCTTGTCATAGGTTTTTGGAGAAAGTGTAGCCTTGGCCGAGTATTAAAGGAAGCTTTTCTCTGGCTACTTTAACCACTATTCAGGTATTTTCTTCCTGTTGCAATCTGCTGCAATTCCTTTGCTTCGTGTTATCCTAGCCATTTAAAGCAAGACTACTTTCAGCAGCCTCGGAAACCTTCATGAGCTATCAGGTTTTGGCGCGCAAATGGCGTCCCAAGAATTTTCATCAATTGATTGGTCAGGATCATGTCAGCAAAGCCCTGATCAATGCGTTGGATACTGATCGTATCCACCATGCCTACCTGTTTACCGGTACTCGTGGAGTGGGGAAGACCACCCTGGCACGCATTTTGGCCAAATGTCTGAACTGCGAGGAAGGCATCAGCAGTGAACCCTGTGGGGTCTGCTCTTCCTGCCAGGAAATTGATGCCGGGCGTTTTGTTGACCTGATCGAAGTGGATGCTGCCAGCCGCACCAAGGTGGAGGACACCCGTGAGCTTCTGGACAATGTTCAATACTCACCCAGTCGGGGCCGCTTCAAGGTCTACCTGATTGATGAAGTGCACATGCTTTCCAGCCACAGTTTCAATGCCCTTCTGAAAACTCTGGAAGAGCCGCCACCCCACGTCAAGTTTTTACTGGCTACCACTGATCCTCAAAAACTGCCGATGACGGTTTTATCCCGCTGTTTGCAGTTTCAGCTCAAAAACATGCCACCGGAAAGGGTGGTTGAACATTTGCAGAATATTCTTCAGCAGGAAGGGGTGTCTTTTGAAGACGCCGCTCTCTGGCTTCTGGGTCGTGCAGCCGATGGCTCCATGCGCGATGCCCTGAGTCTGACGGATCAGGCCGTGGCTTTTGGTCAGGGTGAGCTGACAGCCAGTCAGGTAGCGGAAATGCTGGGTGTACTGGATCATCGCCATATCATGGATCTTTTACAGGCCCTGGTGACCCAGGATGCCGGACGTTTGCTGCAAGTGGTGGCCGGTCTGGCAGAACAGGCCCCGGATTTTGCCGCTGTTCTGCAGGATCTATCCAGTCTTCTTCACCGTTTGACTCTGGCGCAGGTAGTGCCCGAAGCTTTGCCTGCCGATACCCAGGAACGTGAAACTCTACTGCAACTGGCGGCTCAGGCCAGTGCCGAAGAAATCCAGCTGTTTTACCAGCTGGCGATTGAAGGGCGGCGCGATCTTGCCCTGGCTCCAGACCCGCGTACGGGCCTGGAAATGACCTTGTTACGAATGCTGGCTTTTCGCCCTCTGGGTATTCCTGACCTGCCGGAAGCCGAGCTGAGTGTCACACCCCCAAAGCCACAACCCCCTGAAACAGCTGTAGCCCCTCCGGCTGATCAGGGGGAAGCAAGCCCAGCCCCATGGGAGGAGCATTCGGAACCTGAGCCTGAACCTGAATCACCAGCCGAACCTTTACCTGCACCTCAAGCTGGTGTTCAGGCAACAGTAATCCCAGGCGAATTGAACCATAATGAAGACTGGCTGGCACTTTTCCCTGAGCTGCAACTGGGCGGCTATTCAGGCTCCCAGGCACGGAATCTCTGCTTGTGGGAACGTCAGGGGCAACGACTGGTCTTTGTGGCACTGCCTCAAGCCATTTCCATGCTGGACAAGGGTTTGAAAGAATTGCTGCAGGAACGCCTGGCTGCATTTCTAGGTTTTGAACCTGAATTGGTTTTCGAAGCCATGCCAGACTTGCAGCTGGATAATTTTGCCCAGCGTCGGGAAAAATTGCGTCATGCCGAACAGCAGGCTATTTTTCAGCAGATTGACCAGCACCCCCAGGTTCAAGAATTAAAGGCCCACTTTGGAGTTGTGCTGGATGCGGACAGCGTTGTGTCCGCTGCCGGATTGCAGGAAAATAGAATTCATTAAAGACAGTTAACTCAGGAGACATAACCATGTTTAAAGGTATGGGTGATATGGGCAACATGATGAAACAGGCCCAGGAAATGCAGGAAAAAATGCAGAAGCTGCAGGAAGAGGCAGCCAATGCCACAGCTGAAGGTCAATCCGGTGCTGGAATGGTCAAGGTCACCATGACCGGTCGCCATGATGTTCGCAAGGTGGAAATTGATCCCAGCCTGATGCAGGAAGAAAAAGAAATGCTGGAAGATCTGCTGGCAGCTGCCGTCAATGATGCAGTACGCAAAGTGGAAACGGCCAGCCAGGAAAAAATGAAAGAACTGACCGCCGGTATTCCACTACCGCCCGGCTTCAAGATGCCCTTCTAAAGCCATCCTATGCAATTCAGCCCCCTGATTGAAGAAATGATTGAAGCCCTGCGCTGCTTGCCCGGCGTAGGGCCCAAGAGTGCCCAGCGCATGGCCTTGTACCTTCTGGAAAGAGATCGGGCCGGTGGTCGGCAACTGGCGGAGGTTCTGGCAAAAGCCATGGAGCAGGTGGGTCACTGCCAGAGCTGCCGAACCCTGACCGAAGAGACGTTGTGTCGGGTGTGTTCCAGTGGCAAGCGGAACTCATCCGTGCTCTGCATTGTGGAAACACCGGCGGATATGCTGGCTCTGGAACAGACCGGAGCCTATGATGGTCGCTATTTTGTACTTCTGGGGCACCTGTCACCCCTGGAAGGTATTGGGCCGGATGACCTGGGCTTCGATGAGCTGCAACAAAAACTCAAAGAGGAGCCTGTGGAAGAAGTGATTCTGGCCACCAACCCCACGCTGGAAGGGGAAACCACCGCACAATATCTGGTTGAGCTATTGGCCCCCCTGGATGTGAAAGTCACCCACCTTGCTCAGGGCATTCCCCTGGGCGGCGAGCTGGAATACCTGGATGGCGGCACTCTCTCCAGAGCTTTTGCCGGACGCCTGGGTTTTAACAGGACAACCTCTTAATGACTGCATTTGCAACACCCTTACCGCATATCTGGGTTGATCAGGATGATCAACTGGCCGCTCTCTGCCAGCAGTGGCAGCAAATCCAAGAACTGGCGATGGATACTGAATTTATTCGTACGGATACTTTTTTTCCGCGTCCTGCCTTGTTGCAAGTCAGTGATGGCTCCGCCTGCTATTTGCTGGATGTGCTTGCCTTGCAGGATCTTGAGCCATTGCAAAAACTGTTGGCTGAAGGCCCCTTGAAAGTCTTCCACAGCTGTTCCGAAGATCTGGAAATGTTGGCCCACTGGCTGGGTGTTCTGCCCCAGCCGTTGGTGGACACCCAGCTGGCGGCAGCTTTTGCTCTGCAGGATGCAGGCATGGGTTATCAGAGACTGGTGGAAGAGCTGTTGGAACTGAAGTTGGAGAAAGGTGAAACCCGATCCGATTGGCTGCAGCGCCCCTTGACTGTCTCCCAGAAAAAATATGCTGCCCAGGATGTGGAATATTTGTTGCCTGTCTGGCATCAGCTCAAAGACAAACTTGAGCAGCTTGGCTGGCTTGAGGCAGTGCTGGAGGAAAGCCGTTGGCTGGTGATGGAAGCCCAGGCACAATCCAGCGACCAGGCCTGGTTGAGACTTAAACAGGCTTGGCAGCTTAATGCCCAGCAATTGGCTGTACTACAGGCCTTGTCTCTTTGGCGAGAAGAAACTGCCCGACGCAAAGATCGCCCGCGCAGCCGTGTTGCTGCCGATGCTTTGCTCCAGGCTCTGGCGGCCCGTCAGCCTGAACAGGTGGCTGACCTCGCCAGACTGGAAGAAGCCACACCCGGTTGGGTGAAGCGTTATGCCGAAGAAGTATTGGAGGTCATTGCCCGGGCCTTGCAGCTCAGTGAGAATGAATGGCCGCAGGAGCGGGTTTCTCCCATCAGTAAAGAATACAAAACCACTCGCAAACTGCTACGCCAGGCTTTGGCAGAAGAGGCCAAAGAACTGGAGTTACCCCAGGAATTGTTGGCCCGCCGCAAGCAGCAGGATGCCTGGTTACAGGATTTGCTGACCGGTCAGGTGCCTGAAGTGCCCGAACATTGTCCGGCCTGGCGTCGTGAGCGTTTGCTGAGCGTTTTGAACAGGTTGCAGGTGGATACCCCATGAGAGTGATTACAGAGATTTTTCTGAGTTCCAAGAGAGATGAAATGTATCTCTACGTCGATAAACAAAAGGGCACCAAGGAGCTTCCGGAAGAATTGATGCAGTACTTTGGCAAGCCAGAAGCTGTCATGACCCTGCTGATCACCCCAACCACAAAGCTTGCCCGGGTGGACGCAAAAGAAGTGTGCAAGGCCTTGATCAGCAAAGGTTACTACCTGCAAATGCCACCCGTGAGGGAAGAGTATCTGCTGGATCTTTACCGGGCACCTACGGAGTCCCGTTACTGATGCGTGATGAATTCTGGAAGCTTCCCCTGGAAGACTTGAGCAGAGAAGAATGGGAAGCGCTCTGCGATGGCTGCGGTCGTTGCTGCCTGCACAAGCTTCAGGATGAAGAGGATGACCGGGTTTATTTCACCGATGTGGCCTGCCGGTTATTCGATACTGATAACTGCCGCTGCAGTGATTATAATGACAGGCTGGCGCAGGTTCCTGACTGCATGTCAATTCGTGAGGAAGGGGAAGAGGTTTTTCAATATCTGCCACTCACCTGTGCTTACCGACTCAGAAAGGAAGGAGAACCTCTGGCCTTCTGGCATCCGCTGATCAGTGGTGACCACCAAGTCATGCGACGGGCAGGGATCAGCGTAGAACAACGAGTTGTTTGCGAAACCAGCATTCACTCAGAGACCGATCTGGAAGAAAGAATCATTCATTGGGTAGAGGCCTAGCAGCCAAAGAAAAAAGATTACACCCTGTTTCTTTTCTTCTGCCGCTGACACCTCTAGTATGGACAACTTAAACTAACCTGACCTAATACGAAAAGATTAACTCATGGACAGTCTTGTACTCCTCAGCTGGCTTGCTTATCTTTTGTGCGGCTTTTTGCTGTTGCTGGCTAGTTGGAAGTTACTCTATTGGCTTCCTTTCAGCCTGAAATGCAGTATCTTTTTAAGCCAGCTGGCTATTCTTGCCATTCCAGCTCCCGTTATAGAAACGGCGCTGGCACCGGCTTTTATTGTGGTGATTCTGGATATCCTGTCAGGTGTGCCCACCAATGTATGGGTGGAAAAAGCCCTGCCGCTACTCCTGGCACTGATTGCTGCCTGGCCATTGGGCTTTGCCTGGGGCTGGGTCAAGCGTATGAAACAAGCCAATGAGACAGAACAACACCAGTAGTAAAAACAAACGTTAACCCTTAACCGTAAAACAGGAACAGAGTCATGGTCGGATTTGTAATTATCTTAACCCTGGTAATGTTGATCGCCGGTGTTTTTGGCGGCTTGATCAACTTCTACCTGCTCAATCAAAACAATAAGGACACCACAGGCATGTTGCGCTGTGTGGTTGTCGGTGTCGGTGCAGCCTTTCTGGTTCCTGTTGTTCTGGATTTAATTGGCAGCAGCATTATTACCCAGAGTCAGACTGATCCCGGCCAACTCCTGATTTATACCGGTTTGTGCCTGATTGCAGCCATAGCTTCACGTGTGGTCGTCACCAATAACCTGGATCGTACCCGCCAGGCAGCTGAAGCGGCCAAAAATGATGTCGAAAACCTTTATGTACAGCTGCGCCAGTTACAGCTGACGATGCAGCCCCTGATTGAAACCGAAACAGAAATGGAAGGCACCCGTGAAGAAGAAAACGAGCTGCTGGACAGTCTGGATGTTGCCGCTACCCAGGTTCTTAAAGCCATGGGCACCGGTCGCTATATTTTCCGAACTCAGGACAGTATCCTGGGTGAGCTGGACATGCCTGAGCAGGATGTTCTCAAATCCCTGCATATCCTGGTGGGTAAAGGCCTGGCCGGAAAGGTGAATTCCGAATGGGGTTTGCGTTGGCATCTGAGTGAGCGTGGCCGCCGCCTGGCTGAAGCCAGCGTATAAGCCAGCGTATAAGCCAGGGTGAAGCTCAGCTTTATTTTGGGAAAGGTAATGCCTGGAAGGAAAATAATGAAAAAAAGCTTATTGTTCTTGATTGCTTTCAGCCTGATGGTCATGGGAAGTCAGGTGCAAGCGGCCGGACAGGATATCCGCCTGGTGGTGGATATTTCCGGCAGTATGAAGAGAACCGACCCCAACAACCTACGCATTCCCACTGCCAATATGCTGGCTGATCTTTTGCCTGATGGCTCGGAAGCAGGTGTCTGGACTTTTGCCCGTGAAGTCAACATGCTGGTCAAGCATGGTCAGGTCAATGATGCCTGGCGGGATCAGGTTCGAAAAAAAGCTGATAAAATCAATTCGGTAGGCCTTTATACCCATATAGATCATGCCATTGAAACCGTCACCTGGGATGCTGACTGGGAGGTCGATAAGGATCGCCACCTCATTCTGCTTTCAGACGGCCTGGTTGATCTTTCCCAGGCGGATACTCAGGAAAAACGCAGTCGTGAAAACCAGGCTTCCCGTGACCATCTGCTGCGAGAAAGGCTACCCCAGCTGGTTGATGCAGGTTATACCCTGCACACCCTGGCCCTCTCTGATGAGGCCGATCAGGATCTGATGGCCACACTGGCTCAACGCAGCGGTGGCCTGCATGCGATCGCTTATGAAGCGGATGACCTGATGCCGCTGCTGTTGCAGATATTGAACCGTGTTGTGGATTCTGAGCAGGTTCCTTTGGAAGGCAATCAATTCAGCATCGACCCCTTGATCAATGAATTCACTGCCCTGGTTTTTCATCAACCCGATGCTGAAGTGGTTCTGCAAAACCCCAGCGGAGAAAGCTACACCCGCGAGAGCAACCAATCCAATTTGAACTGGCATGGCAATGCCCGCTATACCCTGGTAACTGTCAATGAGCCTGAAGCTGGCGAGTGGCAGATACAAACGCCTGCCCATCCTGACAATCGAATCACCGTGGTCTCGGATCTGAAACTGCACACCAGCAGTTTTCCGGCCACTGTTTATCGTGGTTTCCCTGATAAAGAACAAACCCTGAAAGCCTGGTTCACCGAAGAAGGCCAGAGAATTGATCGACGCGAATTCCTGCGCTTGCTGGATGCTCAAATGCAGCATCACCAGGATGACCTTCTGCTGACTGAAAAAAGCATGCCTTTTCAAGAAGACAGTCTGGATTTCCGGGCTAGTCTCACGGGCTTTGAGGAACTCGGTGAACAACAGGTCACCGTCTTGATTGATGGCCACACTTTCCAGCGCCAGGTCACTCACAGCTTCAATGTTCAGGATGTGGTGGCCGCCAATCTGCAATTGCCCGAAAACGGCGGTACACCCAAAATTGTATTACGTGCCCAGCACCCACAGCTTGATCCTGACCAGTTGAACTTTAAGGTCACGGCCAACGACGAAGCTCAGCCTGTCGAGTATCGGGGTGACGGTGAATGGCAGGTCGATCTCGCCAATCTGGAACCGGGCCGTGAATATCTACTGGAGGTTGAAGCTGAAGGGACGCTCAAAGGCGAGCGTTTGAATCTTGTCCTGCCCAGTATGCGTCTGGAAGAAGGCAGCGTCAGGGCCCTGGATCGCCAACCTGAACCACCTCAGGAAACAGAGGAATCACAGCAGACTCCTCCTGACTTTGTACCCAATATTGCACCGCAACTGATTCCATCACCTGTGCTGCCCACTCCTTCGGCCTCTCCGGGCCAGGAAGTAGGAGAAGAGCGTGAGCAACCCTCTCAGTCTGATGAACAGTCAGCCCCGTCTGTGGCTGATGAACCGGCAGAAGAAAAAGGCTTGTTTGAAATGGACTTCTCTCCCATTAAGAGCTGGGATGACCCACGTATGCTATGGGTGTATGTTGCTCTGGGACTGGCCAATATACTTCTGTTTACCCTGGCATTTATTCTTTATCGACGCTTTATCAGACGTCGCAAGGAACGTCATGATGCCCAGGTTCATGATGACGAAGATACTCCGGACATTGATGATCTGGAGTTTGATCTGGATGATGAATTGGATCCCGGCAAATAACTTGGAGGCGGCCAGCTGAATGTGTGAACTTTTAGGCATGAGTGCCAATGTGCCAACCGACATTACTTTCAGCATGGCCGGCTTTCTACGCCGTGGTGGCGCTACGGGGCCGCACCGGGATGGCTGGGGAGTGGCTTTCTACGAAGAAGAAGGCTATCGTGAATTCAAGGATCCTCATCCTTCCATAGAGTCACCGGTTGCCCGGCTGATGCTCGACTATCCGATTAAAAGCCACATCGTTATCAGCCACATTCGTCAGGCCAATGTGGGTGAAGTCAACCTGAGCAATACCCATCCTTTTTCCCGTGAGCTTTGGGGCAGAAACTGGTGTTATGCCCATAATGGCCAGCTCGCCGGATTTCGCAACGAACTTCCCCTGAGCCACTACCTTCCTGTGGGTTCGACCGATAGTGAATGGGCATTTTGCTGGCTGCTGGGCGAAATTCGCCGCCAGTTTCCCGAACCGCCTTCTGACCCTGGCCTACTGCAGCAACTGATTCACCAGTCTTGCGAAAAGCTGCGCGGACTGGGTGTTTTCAATCTGTTGTTTTCCGACAGCCACTACCTGTATGCCTACTGTTCCACCAAACTGGCCCACATTACCCGCCGAGCTCCTTTTGGCCCGGCCCGGCTGAAGGATACCGAACTGGAAATTGATTTTTCGGCCTGCACCACACCCAGGGATGTGGTTAGTGTGCTGGCAACGGAACCTCTGACCACCAATGAAACCTGGCACATCATGCAGCCGGGTGAAATGGTGGTTTTCGAAGACGGTGAAGTGGTTGCAGAACGTAACAGTCACTCAACTTCCCACCCCCAATATTCATGATTCAAGAGACTGCTATGCAATTTACCGGTACTGAAAACTATGTTGCCACTGAAGAACTCCAGGTGGCTGTCAATGCAGCAAAAACCCTGCAACGTCCACTCCTGATCAAGGGGGAGCCTGGCACAGGTAAAACCCTTCTGGCTGAAGAGGTGGCTGCAGCTTTGGATATGCCTCTGATCACCTGGCACATCAAATCCACCACCAAGGCCCAACAGGGTCTGTATGAATATGATGCAGTGTCCCGTTTGCGAGATTCACAGCTGGGCACAGACAAGGTGCATGACATCAGCAATTACATCGTTCCCGGCAAACTCTGGGAAGCCTTTACCAGTGAAAAGCCGGCGGTGCTGTTGATTGATGAAATTGACAAGGCGGACATCGAATTCCCCAATGACCTGTTGTTGGAGCTGGATCGCATGGAGTTTTATGTATATGAAACTCAGGAGACGATCAAAGCCCATCAGCGCCCACTGGTTATCATTACCTCCAACAATGAAAAAGAGCTACCGGATGCCTTCCTGCGTCGCTGCTTTTTCCACTACATCCGTTTCCCCGACCCCGAGACCATGAAGCAGATCGTTGAGGTGCACTTTCCTGATGTTCAGCAAAAGTTGGTGCAAAAGGCTCTGGAGGTCTTCTATGACTTGCGTGAAGTGCCCGGCATCAAGAAAAAGCCCAGCACTTCTGAGTTGGTGGATTGGATCAAACTCCTGATGGCGGATGACCTGGCCCGTGAAGTCCTGCTGGAAAAAGACTCGGCCAGTGCGGTGCCACCGCTGTGTGGCGCGCTGGTCAAGAACGAACAGGATGCCAGCTTGCTGGAGCGCCTGGCGTTTATGATGCGGCGGCAGAATCGCTGATTGCTTTTTCGTGACGAGGGTGCTTCAGGCTCGCTTACGTAAGCTGCCTGCTCTTCAGCCATAATAATGGTGTGTTTGTATGTTAATTGATTTTTTCCAGGAAGTTCGTGCCGCCGGTGTTCCGGCAACTCCTCGGGAGCTGCTGGATTTGATCCGTGCGCTGGAGGCCGATCTGGCTTTTGCCGATGAAGAAGATTTTTATCTTCTGGCACGCACTTGTCTGGTCAAGGATGAAAAATACTATGACCGTTTTGACCTGGCTTTTTCTAGCTATTTCAAAGGGATTGGCAGTCTGGATGACCTTCTGGAAAAAGTGATTCCCGATGACTGGCTGCGCAAAACCTTTGAAAAATATCTGAGCGACGAAGAGAAAGAGAAAATCCAGAGTCTCGGTAGCCTTGAGAAGCTCATGGATGAGTTTAAAAAACGTCTGGAAGAACAGGAAAAACGCCATGCCGGAGGCAATAAGTGGGTCGGCACCGGGGGGACTTCCCCTTTTGGTCACAGTGGCTATCATCCGGAAGGTGTTCGAGTTGGAGGTCAGTCCAAAAATCGTCGTGCCGCGAAAGTTTGGGAAAAACGCGAGTTCCGCAATCTGGATGATTCCCAGAGTCTGAGTAACCGCAACATTCAGGTGGCACTCAAGCGCCTGCGCCAGTTTGCCCGCATCGGAGCCAATGAAGAGCTGGATCTGGAAGGCACCATTCGGGCGACGGCCCGTAATGCCGGACATCTGGATTTAAAAATGGTGCGGGAAAAACACAATTCAGTGAAGGTTCTTTTGCTGCTGGATGTGGGTGGCTCCATGGACGACCATATTGAAATGCTGGAAGAGTTGTTCACTGCCTGTCGAAGTGAATTCAAACACCTTGAGCATTTTTACTTCCATAATTGCCTTTATGAATCTGTCTGGAAGGACAACAAGCGACGCTTTAACGAGCGTACTCCCACCGTGGATTTGCTGCACAAGTACGGGCCGGATTACAAAATTATCTTCGTCGGTGATGCTTCCATGTCGCCTTATGAAGTTGCCATGCCCGGTGGCAGTGTCGAGCACTTCAATGAAGAACCGGGGCAGGTCTGGATCAAGCGGGTTACCGATACCTGGGATAAGGTGGTCTGGCTGAACCCTGTACCCCGAAAATACTGGGAATACACCCAATCCGTTGGCATGCTGCGTCAGCTTCTGGGAGATCGCATGTATCCCCTGACTCTTGAAGGCCTGGATGCAGCCATGCGTGAGTTGGTCAAGTGACCCGTTTACTGGATCAGCTCCCTGAAAATACCCAGGGTCGTGATTTTTTGATCGGTGACCTTCACGGTTATTATCAGGCCTTGATGCAGGCACTGGAGGAAGTCGCTTTTGATCCCGACACAGACCGTCTGATTTCAGTCGGGGATCTTATTGATCGCGGGCCGGACTCAGAGGCTTGCCTCAAGCTGCTGAATGAACCCTGGTTTTTTGGCGTGCAGGGCAACCATGAGCGCTTTTTATTGTGCAGTGTTGCTGGCGATGAAGTGATGAGGCGAACCTGGATGTTGAACGGTGGACGCTGGAGTTCTCACTACTCTGATACAGAGCTGCAGAAGATGGCTGGCCTGATTGACCAAAAAATGCCTCTGGCACTGGAAATACCGGTTAAAGGAAAAAAACTGGGCATCATCCATGCTGAGGTGCCGGAAGATGATTGGCAGAAGCTGCAAAGCTGGACGGGAGAGATTAGCAGTGAATTTCTGGAAACAATGACCACCCGTCGCCAACGTATTCGCCATCAGCTGCAACTTCACGTACAGAATATTGATGCCGTCGCCTGCGGCCATACCCTGGTGGAAAACCCTCTACGCCTGGGCAATGTCCATTGCCTGGAAACCGGTGTCTGTGCATCTCATCTGGGTGGTTACTTGACACTTATCGAAGCACATGATCTTCTCCTTCCCTGACACAACCCCTGAACTTGTGCCAGGGGTTGCTTACTGCCCGGTGAACTCTTTAGCCTATCTTGATTTCCGGCAGCTGAGGGGCATCCAGCTCCACTTTTTCTGTCGGGGCAATGACCTTGGCGGTTCCGGTGACTACTTTTTCGCTGTTCTGGTTGGTGACCAGGCAATCCACGATAACTATCTTTTTGGCGTCCTGTTTTTCCTTGACGGTCAGGCTGACGGTCAAGGTGTCATTGAGTTTGACCGGGCGACGAAAACTTAAGTCCTGGCCCAGATAGATGGTGCCGGGCCCAGGCAGGGTGGTAGCCAGGGCAGCGGAAATCAGGGAGCCAGACCACATGCCGTGGGCAATACGCTCACCGAACATGCTGGTTTTGGCAAACTCCGCATCCAGGTGAACCGGGTTGACGTCACCGGAGACAGCTGCAAAAAGAACCAGCTCTCTTTCAGTCAGGGTTTTTTCAAAGGTGGCGGAATCACCTTCCTGGAGGGTATCGTAAGGTTTGTTGACCAGTTTGCTCATGGTATTTTCCTTCAGTTTTTTGGTGGAAACCTCTTGGCAGAGGAGGGTAACTCTTGGCATGATTGAAAGCCAGTCGAGCGCTTGCTAGGTTTTCAAGGTTGTTTTAGCAATACGACAAGAGTCTTATTTTTCTGCACTGCAGCATAAGGCTAAATAAGCAGCATGTAAATTTATTACAAAAAATATCAGCTCACTTACCGTAAACGAGAGGCTACTTTTATGCAGCACACCAATATTTATGACATGGGTCTGGAACGCAATGCCGCCAACTTTGCTGCCTTGACTCCCATTTCTTATTTGCAGCGGGCAGCTTTCGTTTATCCTGATCGTGTTGCACAAATTCATCATGATACAACCAAAACCTGGCAAGAGACTTATCGGCGTTGCGTGCGCCTGGCCTCTGCACTGAGTAAGTCAGGTCTGGGTGAAGGCGATACTGTTTCCTTTATTTCGCCCAATATTTATGCCCTGTTTGAAGCGCATTTCGGTGTACCCATGTCGGGTGCAGTGCTGAATGCCATCAATACACGTCTGGATGCCGAAACTATTTCCTTTATTCTTCAGCACGCCGAAACCAAAATCCTGTTTGTGGATCGTGAGTTTTCTGAAGTGGCCTCGCGTGCCGTGAAAATGCTGGGTGCCCAGCGTCCCCGTGTCATTGATATTGATGACCCGTACTTTGAAGGTGGTGAGTTGATCGGGGAGATGGATTATGAAGCCTTCCTGGCCACGGGTGACGAAGATTACAATTATCCAATGCCCGGTGACGAATGGGATGCCATTACCCTGAACTATACCTCCGGCACCACAGGCAATCCCAAGGGGGTGGTTTACCATCATCGTGGGGCTTACCTGAATGCGGTCTCCAATGCGGTTTCCTGGAATATGGGCGAACACCCTGTTTATCTGTGGACTTTGCCGATGTTCCACTGCAACGGCTGGTGTTTCCCCTGGACCCTGGCGGCCACTGTGGGTACCAGTGTCAGCCTGCGTCATGTGCGTGCTGATGCTATCTACGGAGCCATCAAAGAGCACCAGGTTAACCATTTCTGTGGTGCGCCGATTGTTCTGAATATGTTGAACAACGCTGAGGAAGACCTGAAAGCAGGCATCAA